>Ga0247807_10001365_pt1 | contig 14341 bp, 12 predicted proteins | sample UWRJL074202C1_FD_179931 | JGI IMG/M metagenome (GOLD analysis project Ga0247807, IMG submission 179931) | Plant litter microbial communities from Arlington Agricultural Research Station in Wisconsin, United States - UWRJ-L074-202C-1 | ecosystem: Environmental > Terrestrial > Plant litter >...
GGCAGCACGGCCGCGAGTGACTCCGCCGAGTCCGACCCGCGGTATCGGAACTCCGAGAAGGCGGGCCGACCGCTGCACGTGGTGATCCCGAAGAAGCGTCCCGTAAATCCGCCCGCGACCTCGGTGGAGAGGTAGCGGCCGTCGAGGCGGGCGAGTTCCACGCGCTGGCCGTCGGTGAGGTAGCCCATCACAACGGTGTCGGGAGCGCCGGATCCGGATGCCGCGGCGATCACACTCACGTAGACGGTGGTGTGGTCTTCCGCAGTTCCCGCCGCAGCGCCCTCCGAGACGTTGTCCACATCGCGCTCCACAATCGCGGCGCGCACGGCACCGACCTGGCTGAGCGCGGTGACGCGGCCGTCGCAGACCGAGACGCCGTACTCATGCTGGGGGTCGACCCGCAGCAGCAGCGCACCGCGCCCGCCCGAGGGAGCGATGGTGACCATGGCGTCCGCGTAGAGATGCTGCTGCCGGCGTCCGAGAAACACCTCGGATTCCGCAGTGCCCGAGAGGATCAGGGAGCCATCGCCGACCGCCGCGACCGGATGCGCTGCTGCGGTGCCCGAGGCGCTCCATTCAAATCCGAGCTCCGACGAGAGGTCGATTACCCCCGAGTCCACCACGCGGGTGGCGTCAGTGGGAGGGGGCAGAAGTCGGCCGACCGAGGGCCAGCCGCTGTGCCACTCGAGTTCGGCGGCGAACGTTTCGCGGCCGAGAACGTGGAACTTCGGGGACATCCCGCGCACCCGCACACCCAAAAAGACCATGGCCCAGCTGCCATCGGCCCGCTCAACGAGGTCGGCGTGGCCGGTGTTCTGCAGGGTGCCGGTGCGGGCGCGGTGCGTCAAAATCGGGTTGTTGGGCGCGGCGACAAAGGGGCCCTGTGGGGTGGGGCCGCGGGCGATGACGACAGAGTGGCCGCGCTCGGTGCCACCCTCGGCAATCATGAGGTACCAGTCGTCGTCGATGCGATATAGGTGCGGGGCCTCGGGATACGCGCGCCCGGATCCGCTCCAGAGGTCGATGGGGGCGGTGAGAACTGCGCCGGTGTGAGGGTCGATCTGCACCTGGCGAATACGTGCCTGGTCGGCGACATGGTCGAAGTTGGAGAAGGTCACCAGCGTGTGCCCGGCGTCATCCCACGCGAGGTCCGGATCGATTCCGTCGATCTCGGGGATCCGAACCGGGTCAGACCAGGGGCCACGCGGGTCGTCGGCCCAAACGAGAATCTGCCCACCCGCATCGGTGGTGTTGGTGGTGATCACCCAGAAGCGGCCGTCGTGGTGGCGAATGGTGGGGGCGAAGATGCCGCCGGATGCTCCCGCCTCAGCCACATCGAGCTGGCCAGGTCGGTCGAGCACGTGGCCGATCTGTTCCCACTCGACGAGGTCGCGGCTGTGAAAGATCGGGATCCCTGGCGCATATTCAAACGACGACGTCACCAGGTAGAAATCCGCACCCACCCGCACCACACTCGGATCGGGGTGGAAGCCGGGGATTACAGGACGGGGCGCGTCGGGCACAGATGTTCCTCTCGAACTCATTGTGTGTCTCTCACGGTACTCCAGTGGTGAGGGTGCGCCGTCGACAGCCCTCAGAGATGGCCCGTGGCCAGCGTAAAGTTCACGGTCGAGCCCGGCCGCAGCTGCGCGAGCAGGTCGAGTGTCGCGTCCGTCACCACGGCGATCACCGGGTGCACACCGGTCACCGGGTGGTCGGCGGTCAAAATCGTGGGGTATCCGCCGGGCGACACCTGAATCGCCCCGGCCACCATTCCCTCGCTCGGCAGCTCGTCTTCGCGCGTGCGACGGAGGGGCGGGGTGCGGGTGGTGGATGCCCGGGCGGGCGCACACCCTGCGGGCAGCTCCAGGCACACACCGGTACGATCCGCACGGGCCGACGCCACCCACGTGGTGGTGAAGAGTCGGCGCCAGGACTCCTCGTCGAACCAGTCCGCCCGCGGTCCGGGGCGCAGCGCGAGGGTGACGTTCGCGTCGGGTGGGCCCACGGGCACCAGGTCGACCGACGGGATGGCGGTCTCGGGCACGGGCCCCACGGGCAAGATGTCGCCGGCGACGACCGGAGCCGGGCCGAGGGCGGCGAGGGTGTCCCGCGATCGGGAACCCTCCACCGGGTTGACGGCAATACCGCCGCGCACCGCGAGGTAGTAGCGCAGCCCGTCCGTCGCGGCGCCGATGCGCAGAACCGAGCCCGCGGCGGCACGCGTGGCGGTGTGGGGTTCGACCGGTCGTCCGTCGAGGGTGAGTGCGCCCCACGCGCCGGTCACGGCGAACCAGACCGGGGTGTCGACGGTCGCGCTAAATCCGCCGAGCAGCAGTTCGAGGGTCGCCGCCGACGGATCGTTGCCCACCAGCCGGTTGGCGAGGTTGTGGGCGGCACGGTCCATGGCTCCGGCGGCGCTGATGCCGAGGTGGGCGAGCCCCGGGCGTCCACGGTCTTGCACCAGCGCGAGCACACCGGGGTCGAGCACCGTGAGTTGGCTCAGCGCGCGGTCGTTGCTGCGTTCGGCGATCGGGATGCTTGTGGGCGGTGCGCCGTGGGGTGTGACGTTCGGCGCAAAATCACTCGACACGGGCGCGACGCTGGCGCCCAGGGCATCCACCCCGCGGATCCACCGCTCGGCCGCATTCAGCGACAGGCGCGACGGATCCAGCGTCACCAGCACCGTGCGCGTCGACGGCACGAGCTCACCAATGCCACGGAGACGGGCCGCGTCGAGAGCGGGATAGAGCGCCCCGACCTGCTCGGGGGCGCCGACCTCGACCAGCAGGGCGTGATCGCCGGAGGGGAGGACGCGGATCGCCATAAATTCAGCCTAGCCAGTGACGCCCGCCGATGGCTGAGACCAAAGACCCGAGCTACGCGGTGTGATCGCTACGCGGTGTGAGTGCTACGCGATCTCGCGCTCCGCACCGTCGTCGGCACTGACCACAAACAGGGTCGGTGCGGTAAAACCGTTCGCCGCGAACGCCTCCGTGATGGCGGTGGTCAGGCGGGGGATTTCCGCCGATGGCACCAGCGCGATGGCTGCTCCGCCGAATCCACCACCCGTCATCCGGGCACCGATCGCTCCGTTGGCCTGGGCGGTGGCGACGGCGACATCCAGCTCCGGAACGGAGATCTCGAAGTCGTCGCGCATCGAGACATGCGACGCGTCGAGCAGGGCGCCGATGGCGGAGGGGCCGCTCAGGCGAAGGGTGACCACGGTGTCGAGCACACGCTGGTTCTCGGTGACCACGTGGCGCACCCGGCGGAACGTCTCGTCGCTCATCACGGTCTTCGCCTTCGGGAGGTCCTCGACGTCGAGGTAGCGCAGGGAGGGAACGTCCATGGCGAGGGCACCCTCTTCGCAGGAGGCGCGACGGTCGGCGTAGCCACCGGTGGAGTGCGCGTGGCTGACGTGGGTGTCGATGATGATCAGCTCGAGGCCCGCTTCGGCGAAACCGAGGGGGATGACCTCGGCGTCGAGGCTGCGGCAGTCGAGGAAGACCGCCGAGTCGCGCTTGCCGAGCAGCGAAGCGGACTGGTCCATGATGCCGGTCGGGGCTCCCACAGCCTGGTTCTCGGCGAGCTGGCCGACCTTGGCGAGGGTCTGGCGGTCGAGGCCGAGGTTCCACTGGTCGTTGAGCGCGATCGCGATGGCACTCTCGATGGCGGCGGACGACGAGAGCCCGGCGCCGACGGGCACGGTGGATTCGAGGTAGACGTCGAAACCGGGAACGGTGGCGAGGTCGGCGCCGTGCTGTCCGAGGGCCCAGGCGACGCCCAGCGGGTACGCGGACCAGCCGTCGAGGCGGTCGGGCTCGAGGTCGTCAAGGTCGATCTCGACGGTGCCGTCAGAGAAGGAGCTCGCCACCCGGATGTGTCGGTCGTCGCGCAGTGCGAGTGCGAGCACCGTGCGGCGGTTGATGGCGAAGGGCAGCACAAAACCTTCGTTGTAGTCGGTGTGCTCGCCGATCAGGTTGACGCGGCCCGGAGCGGACCAGAGTCCGTCGGGTTCCGTGCCGTACAGCTCGGTGAAGCCGGCGGTGACGGCCGCGCGAATGTCGCGGTCGCCAGTGACCTCAGTGGTGTCGCTCATACTCGGCTGATTCCTTCTCTGATGAATTCTGCGGTTTGTTCGGGGAGTACGTCGCCGATAAAGGCGCCCATGGCGGCCTCCGACCCGGCGAGGTACTTGAGTTTGTTCGCGGCACGGCGCGGCGATGTTACCTGCAGCATCAGGCGGATGTCGTCGCGTCCCACGTTCACCGGAGCCTGGTGCCAGGCCGCGATGTAAGGGGTGGGAGTGTCGTAGAGTTTGTCGATTCCGCGCAGCAGTGTGAGGTAGAGAGTCGCGAGTTCGTCGCGCTCCTCGTCGCTGGTCGCGGCGAAGTCGGGCACGTGACGGTGCGGCAGCATGTGCACTTCGAGGGGCCAGCGCGCGGCGAACGGCACAAAGGCGGTCCAGTGCTCGCCCTGCAGTACCACGCGGTTCGAAGCACGCTCGCTGTCGAGAATCTGCTGGAACAGGTCGGGCCCGACCTTCTCGATCGACTCAAGCAGGCGCGTGGTGCGCGGGGTGATGTAGGGGTACGAATAAATCTGTCCGTGGGGATGCTGCAGCGTCACCCCAATCTCCTCGCCGCGGTTCTCGAACGGGAAGACCTGCTCGATGCCGGGCATCGCGGAGAGCGCTGCGGTGCGGTGCGCCCACGCCTCGATCACTGTGCGGGCGCGGGACGGGGTGAGTGACCCGAAGGACCCCTCGTGCTGCGGGCTGAAGCAGACAACCTCGCAGCGGCCGACCGAGGTGTAGCTGCGGCCGATACCCACCTCGGAGAGCGCGGCGAGATTCTCGGGGGCGCCGGCGTCCCCGGCCAGCGCGGGACCGAACGACGGCGACTTGTTCTCGAACACAGCGACGTCGTAGATGCTGGGCACCTCGGTGGCGTTGTCCGCGGTGGTCGGGGCGAGCGGGTCTTGGTTCGCCGGGGGCAAAAACACCCGGTTCTGCCGGGCGGCCGCGATGGAGATCCACTCCCCGGTGAGCACATCCTGGCGCATCGACGCGGTCGGCGGGCGCGGGTCGAGGTGTCGCGCATCCGCTGCGCGCTCGGGCGGCAGGGTGGTGTCGGCGTCGTCGAAATAGATCAGTTCTCGTCCGTCGGCCAGCAGGGTAGGCCGAGTGACGATTCCGCTCGTAGTCATGCTGATTACGATATCGTAAGTATGCTACTTTCGATATCGAAAGATTGGGATTCCGGATGCTCCGCGACACCACTGCCGCCCGCCGCGACCGCCTTGCTGCACTCGTGGCCGACCGCGGTTTTGTAAGGGTCGCCGACGCCAGCGGGATTCTCGGGGTCAGCGAAGTCACCGTGCGGGGAGACCTCACGGCGCTTGAAGCATCCGGCCACGTCATTCGCATTCATGGGGGAGCGATGCCTCACGGCGCGGTCACCTCGGCGGCCAGCGCTGAACCCACCTTCGAGCAGGCGCTGTCGCTTGCGGCCGACTCGAAACGTGCCATCGGAGAGCTTGCCGCGTCGCTCGTCTCCAGCGGGCAGAGTGTCATTCTTGACGTCGGCACCACTGCGCTCGCCGTCGCCGAGGCGCTGGTGCGCCGAACGGACCTGGTGGATGTCGCGGTCATCACCAATGGGCTGTCCATCGCCCTCGCGCTCGAGCCGGCCCTGCCCCGCTTCACCGTGGTGGTGACGGGCGGAACCCTGCGGCCACTGCAGCACTCGCTGGTGAACCCGTCTGCGTCGGAGTTTTTTGAGTCCGTGCACGCCGACATCGCGTTTATCGGGTGCAACGGCATCGACCCCGAGCACGGCGTCACAAACCTCAACTTTCCCGAGGCCGAGATCAAGCGTCGGATGGTGCAGTCGTCCACCCGGCGCATCCTCATCGCCGACGGCAGCAAACTCGGGCAGGCGCACCTCGGGGTCATCGGTCCGGTGTCCGATTTTCAGGAGTTGGTCACCGGGGGCGAGCTCCCTGCGGAGATCGCGGATACCCTGCGCGCCCGCGGACTGACGATTCGAGTCGCCCAGGCGGCCGCACCCGACGGGGTCTGAGCTCGGAGCATCCACCACTGCCCACCGGGCGCGAAGAATCCTCGGGCGGCCATATGCTGGCCGTATGCGTGCTTCCACTGGTGAACAGTTCGTCCTGACCCGCGATACGCCCTTCGGCCCCGCCGAGGCAATCATCACGGAGGTCGCGGCATCGATCCGCACCCTTCGTATCAACGGGGTTGATCTCACCCAGCCGTATCCCGAGTCTGTGCCGCCGCCCTTCGGCTGCGGAATTGTTCTGGTGCCGTGGCCGAACCGCGTCGAAGATGGCATCTGGCAGCACAACGGTCAGTCCCAGCAGCTGGTGCTCTCCGAGCCCGAACTGCACAATGCGATCCACGGGCTGCTTGTACACACCGCGTATTGGATGGTGAGTCGCACCGACGATTCAGTGACGCTCGCGGCATCCATTTTCCCGGAACGCGGTTACCCGTTCGCCCTGGAAACCTTTGTCACCTACCAGCTGGTGGACGACGGACTCACGGTCACCCACGAGATTCGCAACGAGGGATCGGACGCCGCGCCCGTCGCGATCGGCACACACCCCTTCTTTCAGATCGGTGATGTCGCCACCAAAGACCTCACGCTCACGGTGCACGCCGCGACGCGCTTCCCGGTCGACGAGCGCCTCAACGTCGCCGCGGAGATTCCCGTTGAGGGTCGCTACGACCTGCGGGCCGGCCAGAAAGTGGGCGACCTCACACTCGACGACGCGTTCGGCGGCGTCACCCCGGTCAACCAGGTCACCGCAACGCTGACCGCGCCCGACGGACGCACCGTCTCGCTCTGGCAGGACGAGAACTTTCCCTACGTGCAGGTGTTTACGACGGACAAGTTCCCGACCGGCGACAACCTCACGGTGCAGAACGCCCTCGAGCCCGACACCATCCCGCTCGAGGCGCGCACCCTCGCGATCGCGATCGAGCCGATGACGGCTCCCGCGGACGCGTTCAACTCGGGGCAGTCGCTGAAGTGGATTGAGCCCGCCGAATCATGGACTGCCAGCTGGGGCATCCGCTACACCGCATAGCGTGCCGGGCTGACCAGCTGACGACCTGATGGCCTGACGGCCTGACGGCCTGATGGTCTGCTGGTCTGCCCAGCTACCGCAGCGACGTATCGATCGCCCCGACGATCGCGCGCAGCTGCTCGACCTGCTCCGCGGTGAGGTTGTCGAAGACGCGCGCCTGCACGTCTTTCGCGTAGGCGGGCGATGCCGCCTCGAGCAGGGCAAGCCCGTCGGCGGTGAGCGTGGCGACAATGGCTCGGCCGTCGACGTCGCCGGTGCGTCGCTCCACCAGCCCCCGCAACTCGAGCCGCCCGACCAGTTGTGTGGTTCGTGCGCCGGACTGGTTGGATGCCTGGGCAAGCGTTGTCATCCGCAAGCTCACACTGGGAGCTCCCGCCAGAAGCGACAGCACAAGATAGTCGTTGAGTGCGAGGTCGTTCCGGTGGCGGAGGCCCGCCTCGAGCGCGGTCGGCAGCCGCAGTGCCACCGAGAGAAGCTCCTGCCACACGGTCTGTTGTTCCGCGGGGAGATCCCCGGGGCTGTGCGTCGGTTCGTCAATAAAAAGGGGTTCTATCCCTGAGTCGTGCATCTACTCACTGTAGAAGGTGCCGGCGGCCTCGCTCACCCCCTCCGCCCCCGCATCGTTTCCCGGTTCCCCGTCAACGGCCTCGTTCCACGGTTCCCCCTGCACACCCTCGTTCCACGGCGTGACTCCGAGCCGCGTCGCTCCTCGTACCTCCCAATGAGTGGTGATTCCTAGACCCAGCCGGGCAGCACGGCCATAATTGCCGGATGATCTCTACCGAGCTCGCCCGTGCTCTGCGTGACTCTGGCCTGGTCTGGCATCCAGCCGTGGGGGATGCTTTTTGCATCGACCGCCTCGAAGTGGACGGCGACGTTTTTATCCTCAGCGACATGACCGTCGAGGCCCACCAGTTCTCGACAGGCACCGTACTCGGATTCAACGGCACCACCGAATGGGCGCTCGACTCCGTCGCCATCGACGACACCCTCTGGCTGCCACGCGAAGACCAGTTGCGGGCGCTGCTGCGCGCGACGTTCCGTTCACTGTCGATTCAGCCGGGTAACCGTTTTCGGGTGGAGACCGTGTTTGCCGGAGTCCCGCGCGAGTTCGAGGCACGCGAGGCCGTCGACGCCTACGCGCGGGCGTTGCTCACCTTCATCGACGAGTCGCTGGGCGACCCGTTCCCCGACCTCGAGGACGAGTTGCCGCGCATCTAGCAATGGCGGTAGGGCTCGGCCCAGGTCAGCACCGCACCCAGTAGCCCGTCGCGGTCGCCGACGCATCGCTAGCGAGAGCTCGTCGCGGTCGCCGACGCAGCGCAAGCGAGAGCTCGTCGCGCCCGGGGCCTCAAAATCACAGGCCTCTCGGAGCAGGGGCCAGCGCAACTCATTAGGGGCCGCCAAGTCCGCTGAAAAAAGACCTACTGGCCCCGGATAAATTCGAGGGTGCGCGCAAAGGCCCCGGGTAGCGCGATCGGGTGCGCGTTCGAGCCCCGGATGAGTTCAGTGGTGCGCGTTCACGCCCCTGGTAAGAACTGGTGTGCGCGTTCTGGCCCTCGGCAGCGCGATCGAGTGCGCGTTTCAGCCCCGGATGAGGTCAGCGGTGCGCTCCAGGCCCCTGATGCTACGTCAGCACCGCACCCGAGTCGATAACGTCACCGATGAAGATCTCGCCGTTGGTCCAGGTGACCGTCACGGTGCCGCAATTGGGGAAACCGGCCTGCGCCGCGTGCCCGGGAACAAGTCGCCGCAAGATGGTGCCCAGCACCATCCCGTGAGTGACAACCAGAACGTCGCCGCCGACCTCATGCGCAGCCTGCGCCGCCTCCAGAATGACCGCGAGCCCCGAGTCGAGACGCGCGAGCACATCCGCCGAAGACTCTGCACGCCGCAGCGGGTCGAGACCCTGCACCGTGTCGATGACCGACTCGCGCCCATCGGCATTGATCGTCGCCCACGCGGCCGTGCCAGCGGGGTACTCGTAGCCGTACTGCGCAAACACCGGGGTCCAGAGGTGGGCATTGGGCTGGCCCTCCCATCCTCCGAGGTGCCATTCGCGCAGCTCCGTCAGGGGTGTGGGGACGATGAGTGGATGCCCCGCAAGAGCCGCCGCCGTCGTGGTACGAGTACGGGTGAGGTCACTCGTAAAAGCCGCCGTGAGTGGGCGCGCGCGCATCCATTCGCCCAGCGCAGCCGCCTGCCGTTCGCCACGCTCGGACAGCGGCGAATCACACCAGCCCTGCAGCTGGCCGTTGACGTTGAAAAGGGTCTCCGCGTGGCGGACGAAGTGGATGCGCGCGTCGCCCGTCATTACGCTGCGTCGAGGTCCGTCGCGAGGATGGCCTGCAGCTCGTCGGCAACACGCTCGGCTTCGGCGCCCTCGACGTCGATGGTGACCTCATCGCCGTGGGAGATGGAGAGGCCGAGGATCGAGAGGATGCTGCTGGCGTTGATGGTTTTTCCGTTGGTGGTGAGCGTGACGGTGTGTCCCGACTTCGCGGCGGCCTGGGAGAAGACGGCGGCGGGGCGCGCGTGGAGGCCGACTGCGGATGCGATGGTGGTGGTGCGCTGAGCCATGGTGATGCCTTTCATAGGGTGGGGCTGGGTGAAACGGGGGATACAACTACTCCGCGGAGGCCCGCGCGATGTGCAGGGCGAGGAACGCGACTTCCTCGTTCGGCAGGGCGGAATTGTGTTCCTTCTGCACAAACGACCGGACGCGTTCGGCGGAGGCGATGGCGCGGGGGTAGCGCTCGCTGAGACTCGTGAAGAGAAAGTCGTCGGGGCTCGTGAGCAGCCGACCGCCGAAGAAGCGCTCGGCGAAGAACTGCAGGTGAGTGACGAAGCGCGACGAGTTGAGGTCGCGACGGTCAACGCGCACGTCGCTGGTGTGGGAAATGATGGTGGTGATGGCGCGCACCAATTGGACGACCAGCAGAGCATCCACCCCCGCCTTACCCACCTCGGCATTGGCCAGGTGGAACGCGATATTCGCCGCTTCGTCCTGGGGCAACTCGATGCCCAGCCGGTCGTTCGCGAGAGTCACGGCACGCTCGCCGACCGCGTAGTGCGTCGGGTAAATGGTGCGCATCTCCCAGGCGAGACGGTTGACGCCGAGAAGCCCCCGACGCTGGCGCTCGACGGCGAAGTGCAGGTGGTCGGTGAGGGCGAGGTAGATGTGAGCGTCGAGCTCCAGCCCCTCGCCCTCCGCGTCGACCACAATGGCGCGCGTCAGTTCAACGAACTCCCCGGGAATCTGCGCGAGCAGCTCCACGAGATTTCGCTGGTCGGCGTCGTCGAGCGCGACAAACACCTGGTCTGCCGTGCTCGCTTCGATCGATGTGCCGGCCTTCTGCCCAAAACCGATCCCCTTGCCCAGGAGCACACGCTCGATGCCGCGCTCGTCCTCGACGAGTACAACGCTCGAGTTGAGCACCTTTTTGATGGTCTGCATGGGGGTCTCCGGTGACAGGGGCAGAAGGACGGCGACTGGCATTACGCCAGGTCGGTGCCGTTGGTGGCGATGACCTTCTGGTACCAGAAGAACGAGTCCTTCCGCAGGCGATCCCCGGTTCCGTGACCCAGATCGTCCTGATCTACGTAAATGAAACCGTAGCGCTTCGAGATCTGTGAACTTGATGCACTGATGAGGTCGATGGGAGCCCAGCTCACGTAGCCCATCAGATCCACACCCTCGTCGACGGCCTGAATCATCTGTTCGAAGTGAGCCCTGAAGTAGTCGATCCGGTACGGGTCGTGGATGCTCCGGTCCTCAGTCAGCTCGTCGCGCATACCGAGCCCGTTCTCCACGATGAACAGCGGCTTGCCGTAGCGGTCGTAGAGATCGATGAGGGAGATGCGGAGGCCGACGGGGTCGATCTGCCAGCCCCACTCGCTCGAGTCGAGGAACGGGTTCTTCACGCCGAGCACGGTGTTTCCGGGGGTGCGCTCGGCGTCGGCCCGCACGGACTCGGTCATCGACATGTAGTAGCTGAACGAGATGAAGTCGACGGTGTTGTCGCGCAGCAGCTCTTCGTCACCCTCCACAAACGGGATGGTGACGCCCTTGTTCTCCAGCGCCTTGAGCGCCAGGCGTGGGTAGACACCCGCAGCCTGTACGTCGGTGCAGAGGTAGAGGATGCGGTCCTTGGCCTGGGTCGCCGCGACGTCGTCGGGGTGGCAGGTGTTCGGGTAGGTGGTGAGCATGGTGAGCATGCAGCCCATCTGCGCCTCGGGCCACAGTTCTTTCAGCGTTTTGGTGACCGAGGCCGACGCAACGAACTGGTGGTGCAGCGCGGTGTAGCAGGCCTGCTCGAGGCTGCCCTCGACGGTCTCCTCGATGATGCCGCCCGAGGTGAACGGGTGGCGCACAATGCCGTCGATCTCGTTGAACGTCAGCCACATCGTGACGAGGTGCCCGAACTGCTCGAAGCAGGTGCGGGAGAAACGCTCGAACAGTTCGATGGTGCGACGCTCAACCCAGCCGTTGTGCTTGAGCGCGAGGGCCATGGGCGGGTCGTAGTGCGACAGGGTGACGAGCGGCTCGATGTTGAGGCGGCGCATCTCGGTGAACAGCGCCAGGTAGTACGCGACACCCTCCTCGAGCGGCTCGGTCTCTTCCCCGGTCGGGTAGAGGCGGGTCCACGCAATGGAGACGCGCAGGGTGGTGAAACCCATCTCGGCGAAGAGGGCGAGGTCGCCGGGGTAGCGGTGGTAGAAGTCGATGCCACGGCGCTTGGGGTAGTACTCCACGTCGTTATCTGCGAGGGCGGCGGTGATGCTGGCCACCGTGTTCTGGTGGTGGAGTGCGTACTCCTTGGGGTCGGCCTTCGGCTTGTACGTCGAGACGTCGGAGACAGCCGCTCCGCGACCGCCCTCACGCCAGGCGCCTTCGACCTGGTTGGCGGCGAGTGCGCCGCCCCATCGGAATCCTTCGGGCAGTGCCATTAGGCGAGCTCCTTCTCTTTCTGTGTAACTGAGACGAGCGTGTCGCCCGTCTTCACCGTGCCGGAGGCGTGAATCGTCACGGAGTAGTCCGCAGAATTCACCACCAACACGGGAGTAGTGGTGTCGTAGCCCGCCGCAGTGATGGCGGCGAGGTCAGCTTCAACGAGCAGCTGCCCGGCCTCAACCCGGTCACCGATGGCAACGTGGGCCACAAAAGGTGCGCCTTCGAGCTGCACGGTGTCGATGCCCACGTGAACGAGAATCTCCACACCGTTGTCGCCGAGGATGCCCACGGCGTGCTTCGAGTCGAGCAGCGCGGTGACCTCACCGGAGATCGGCGCGAGTACCTTGCCGTCGGTGGGGCGAATAGCGACGCCCTCGCCGAGGATGCCTGCGGAGAACACGGCGTCGTCCACGGACGACAGCGGGATGACCTCACCGGCGAGGGGGCTGACGAGCGTCAGGGTGCCGGTGGTGTCGCTGCCGGAGGCGGGAGCTGTCGCGGAGGCGCCACCCAGTGCACGGACCGTAGCAGACGCATCATCCCGCCAAATGATCATGGAGACGGTGAACGAGACGGCGACGGCAACAAGGAGACCGAGAACGGCGTTGATGAGGTTCCAGATGTCGCCCGCTTCGATGAACATGGAGAAGCTGGCGAGCCCCGGGCTGACCACGGCGAAGGCCGCGACCTGTGTGAGGCCGAGGTAGGCGCCGGCCGACATACTTCCGGCGATGACGGCGATCAGTGCACGACGGTTCTGCAGGGTGACGCCGTAGAGGGCGGGCTCCGTGATTCCGAAGAGTGCGGAGACACCACCCGACAGCGCGGTGGCGCGGAACGTGGCGTTTTTGGTGCGCAGCGCGATGGCGAGGCTCGAGCCGGCCTCGCTGAGGTTGTGAGCGAGCGAGGCGACGAGGTAGAACGGGTCCTTGCCGGTCGAGGCGACCGTGGCGATCGTCGGCGGGACAAATGCCTTGTGCATACCCACCGAGATGATCAGGGGCAGAACACCGGCGAGCAGCATAATCGCGACCCAGCCGAGCGAGCCGTAGAGGCCAACCATGGCGTTGGTGAGGAGCGTTCCGAGCCAGAAGCCGAGCGGGCCGAGCAGGAAGATCGTCGCCGGGGCCACGATGATGAGGCACATCAGCGGCACAAAGAACGTCTGGATGGGGGCCCAGGTGATCTTGGTGAAGAAGCGCTCGACGACCGAAAGGAGGAGAACCGCGAGGATCGCGGGGAACACCTGGGCGTTGTAGCTCACGACCGCGACGGGTGCGCCGAAGAGTGCGACGCCACCCTCCTGGGCGACGAGTGCGGTGAAGGCGGGGAACACCAGAACTCCGACGAGACCGAGCGCGAGTGGCCGGTTGACGTTGAGCTTCTTCGCGGTGGTGTAGCCGACGAGCAGCGGGAGGAACCCGAAGACTGCGTCGGGGATCGACGAGAGAAGCTTGTAGTTGTCGGATGCCGGGTCCATCCAGCCGGCGGCCGAGGCGAGCACCAGCAGCGACTTGAAGATACCGGCACCGGCGATGGCGGGAACGATCGGCGTAAAGACGCTGACCACAAAGTCCATCAGGGTTCCGCCAAGGCGCTTCCAAGAGAAGGGCTTGCGGGTCTTGGGGCCGGACTCGTCGGCACTGACTCCGCCGCGAAGCTTCTCGACCGCGGCGAACATCTCGCCGACCTTGCTGCCGATGATCACCTGCGTCTGCGAGGAACCAACAACAACTCCGATAACACCCGGGATGGCCTTCAGGGCTTCCTCGTTGGCCTGTCCGTCGTCGGCAAGTGCGAAACGCAGCCGGGTCGAGCAGTGGTGCAGGTTGGTGATGTTTCCCGCACCGCCGACGTTCTCAAGGATCGCCTTCGCGCTCTCCTGGGTACTCATGGTTCCTCCATTGGAATCGGTGGACAATCGCGCTCCAATGCGCTTCCGGGCACAAAAAAAGGACCCGACCACGAGCTATAAAGCTCAATCGTCGGATCCTGCCTGCATGACCAGTCACATGTCCGTGAAAACCGTAACACACGAAAATGGGGGACGCGATTCAGGGTCGCCCCGCCTTAATCATCCCTGAGGGGGACGCCCTCGCGCCCGCCCGTCACTACCGTGAGGAGCACACCGCGTCGACGGGGATGGTCTGGCACGGGTTGCAACACAACGGGAGGTCACAATGAATCGTGCAATATCGATTGGGCTGATCACGCTGCTTCTTGCGGCGCTCGCCGTATCGGTCGGCCTACAGGTGTGGGTGCTTCCGCGCG
>Ga0247807_10001366_pt1 | contig 14340 bp, 17 predicted proteins | sample UWRJL074202C1_FD_179931 | JGI IMG/M metagenome (GOLD analysis project Ga0247807, IMG submission 179931) | Plant litter microbial communities from Arlington Agricultural Research Station in Wisconsin, United States - UWRJ-L074-202C-1 | ecosystem: Environmental > Terrestrial > Plant litter >...
AGTAAATTGAGGGCTTTGGTTGTAATGACCGTATCAATAATACCGTCACCGTTAACATCGGCGTAATCACGCACCCGCTTTAAAAGCCGGTTAGCAATACGAGGCGTTAAACGAGCCCGAGTGGAAAGAATTTCAGCCGCTTCAGGGTGAATAGTTGTACCTAAAATTGATGACGCCCGGCTAATAATGCTGCCTATTTCATCGTGTGAATAGAATTCTAATCGGAAAATATGTCCGAACCTATCACGAAGCGGTGCCGCCAAGGCTCCCGTTCGCGTTGTTGCACCAATAATTGTGAATTTTGGTAAATCAAGTCGCACACTGCGAGCCCCGGGCCCTTTTCCAATCATAATATCGAGCTTGTAATCTTCCATAGCAGCATACAACACCTCTTCAACCGTTCGACTAAGACGGTGAATCTCGTCAATAAACAAAATATCACCATCTTGAAGGCTGGTTAAAATACTGGCTAAGTCGGCGGCCCTTTCAATTGCTGGACCAGCGGTAATTCGAATAGCTGCACCCATTTCATTAGCAATTACCGTTGCCATAGTAGTTTTACCAAGTCCTGGAGGCCCATAAAGCAAGATGTGATCAAGTGGTTCATCACGCTTTTTTGCAGCATCAATTGCAAGTTGTAAGTTTGTTTTTAAACGTTCTTGCCCAACATACTCTGCAAAAGTACTCGGTCGAAGTGAAACTTCGATAATCTTTTCTTCAGCATCATCTTCGTGGTCGCTGGTATCAACAATTCGTTCAATAGCCATGACAAATTACCCTCTTAAAGCCTGGGTTACACGTTCTGCTGTTGGTAGGTCTTTAGCGATATTCTCTAACGCCGCGCTGGCATCATTTAAGCTATAGCCAAGGGCCATTAAGGCTTCAAGAGCCTCATCGCCAGCTGGAACAGTAGTAATACCACTTGCATGAGCAACCGTCACAGCCAAACCAACCTTATCTGACAAATCGACAACTACTCGTTCAGCGATTTTCTTACCTACGCCACTTGCCTTTGAGACAAAGCCACTATCACTATTTGCAATAGCGTTTCGAACTTGCTCGCTATCACCTACCGAGAGGATTGATAATGCTGCCTTCGGACCAACGCCTTGAACCGTAATGAGAAGTTCGAAAAGTTTTTTTGCGGCTAAAGAAGAAAAGCCAAATAAATCTTGGGATTGTTCGCGAATATGGTGGTATGTGTAGAATTTAACAGGTTCACCCAAGAGGGCTGAATCAAAATCTCCAGCTGCAACCTGCACCTCATAGCCGATGTCATGAACATCAACGATAACTGAGTTACCAAACTTTTCGGCCACAACACCATTTACGTGAGCAATCATATATCTGTATTATCTCACATCTGTAGTAACACCGCCGAATTTTGTTCTAAAAATTCATTTGAACGAAAGATTGTTTTCCTATAGTTAAAGCATGGAAAATCAAAGCATCGAGAAAACTAATGGTTATTACCACGTTCGAGTTTACGCCAATGGCTCTCAACGTTTTTTTAAAACGAACAACGAACGAGCATTCGTAGCTTTGCAAATTCAGCAATTATTAGCAGCCCGTTCAGTCCTCGAAGATCCGCTCTATGCAAAAAGTCTAGCTCATCATATCGATTTACTTGCTTTCTCTATTTCTATAGAAGGTATTCAGCTATTAGCCTATTGCATTGATCTCTCGTCGCTTCAACACTTTGCAAATATTCTGCTACAGCGGCTTGCTCAGTATCAATCTGAATATCAGTTATATCAGCAACCGCCAGCTTCTTCGATTATCATTCGAAAACTTATCGGCGAACACGAGGCGTTGGCTTTATCTGCCACTATTCATCTACTTCATAAAGATTGGGAGTACGATCGTTATTCAAGCATTGGTTTCTACCTACACGACCGGCGTGGCGATTGGATGAAACTATGGCGGTTAACAAAGCTATATGAAAACGATACATCTACCTATCGAGATTTTCTTCAACATTCCCTTAATCAATCACTTATTAGGGCAGGTACTAACAATTATGAACGCGTCATAAATGCGTGAGTAATAGCTGCAGCTAAAGCATCAGCGCAGTCATCGGGCTTCGGCACTTCTTTAAGGCCTAGTTGTAGACGAACCATTTCTTGCACCTGTTTTTTGTCGGCATTTCCATACCCAGAAATTGTCAGCTTAATTTGCGGTGGAGTATATTCAGCAATAGGAATTTTATGCTGTCGTGCCACCAATAGAGCTACTCCCCTCGCCTCGGCAACAGTCATAGCGGTGGTGACATTTTTAGTAAAGAAGAGCTTTTCAACCGAACAAGCATCTGGCTTCGTAACATCCATTATTTCAGTTAGACTATTATAAATATCTTCTAATCGTTCATCGTGCGGTGTGTGTGGGGGAGTCGTAATAACCCCTGCATCTACCATGGTTATTTTAGAACCCACTACATCAATGACGCCAAAGCCAAGAATACCTGTGCCTGGGTCGATACCTATAATTCTCATTCTTTCAGTATAGGTTAGTTCACCTTGCCTGCAAACTTAGCTTTTATAACCTGAAATAATTTTGTAAGCTCTTCTCGCCACTCCCATACTCCGTAGCCAACTATCAGCAGCGCTATACCAGCAATGGCAGCCCACATATACCAGCCCATTCCGCCCTGCTGTTGGGTTGTGGCACCTTTTACCCCATAACCTACCGATGATAACTGTTTAATAGTGCGACAACGGTTAGTCTCAGGATTCTTTTCCTGCCCCTCTTTGCATGTAGTGCTTGTTGCCGTAGTAACATTACGGCAACGATTAGTCTCCGGGTTACGTTCTTGGCCTATCTTGCAAGGCGTAGGTGAAGTGACGGCCGCTGAATTCATCAAACGGCAGCGATTAGTTTCCGGGCTACGATATTGGTTAGCTGCGCAAGCCTTCGTTGTTGCAGGTATCGTGTTAGAGGAAGAGTCTTCAGCGGCATCATTTGAAACAACCGCTACGTTCACACTACCAGGCGTTGGCTGGCTAGTATATTGCCACCTATCGTCAACCAATGCCCATGAGTCTCCCTCCGACGGAGAGGTGTATACTGGAACTTCACTAATAATTTCACCAGTTGGAGAGAAGAGAGTAACCCGGCTTGAAGTATTAAGGAAACTGAAGCCAAGCTCAGCATTGGTGAATACTTTATACTCACCTGCTTTCAATACATACTCAGTCAATATAATAACTTTCTCGAGCGCTGGACCAACCGCGACTTTGTAACCCTTTAGCGATATATCACCTTTATCATTTGGGTTATACAGTTCAATAAATTCATTACCCGTATCGCTGCCAACAGCATTAGGTAAAAGTTCCGTAATACGCAGCGGTAACAAGTCTTCAGGTTCCGGCGAAGAGTTTCCATCGCCCGGCTGTTCGGTTGGCTCCTCCGGTTCTTCGCTTGGATCATCCGGTGGCGTGTCAGGTGAATTAATTCGATAATGCAATTGGCTTGCAGGAAATTCACTATATAAAACCTTCTGCCAATCAATTGCCGAATCGGTATCAATAAACAAATCGGGCAGCAACGATAATTTAGTTCGTGACCATTGTTGCGTTGATGCAATACTCGAAGACCAGGTAAATTGGTCAATATAACGACCGGTAGCATCAAGAAGTGAAATAGTATCTGAGCTTGCAACAATAGTGCCACTGCTACTAGCACTTGAATCATACATAAGTGAATAACTACTCGTAGTATTAGGTTCAACTTTAGATGAGATAACCGTTGCATAGCTGTACGCCGGTAAAATGCTTGTTTCAAATTGCGACCGCGGAGTAAAACAAGCAAATTGGGTAAGTAGCTTATTAGCTAAACACCAATTTGTAATATCTATGTCTGAAGATGAATTGTTATAGAGCACAACTCCTTCTTCTTGTGCGCTAACTTGGCTACCGGCCCGAATATTTGTAATAACAATAGATGCTGAAGAAGCGTGCGTAGGGGTTACGCACGCACTACCCGCTAGAACCACCAAACCCAAAACTAGTCCATAACATTTCTTCAGCATACTTTCAGTATAGAGATGAAAAATGAACTAGTTATAGATTAAAAACGTGATTGTGAAGATTATTCTTCGTCGTTAAGTTCTGCGTTGGTGTGAACGTTCGTGACGTCATCAAGATCATCAAGCGCATCAAGAAGTTTCATTACTTTTGCAGCTTGCTCACCATCTTCAACTGTTACGGAAGCATTAGGAACGTATTGCAATTCAGCACTCGTAACTGTTAAGCCAGCTTCGGCAATTGCGGTTCGAACTTTCGCTAAATCTTTTTGGTCGGTGTAAACAATAAGCTCATCGCCCTCTTCGACAGCATCTTCAGCGCCAGCATCGAGAACGGTAAGAAGTGCATCTTCCCCACTCGCAGCTACGTTAATAACACCCTTACGGGTGAATTGGAACATGACACTACCAGCATCGGCAATACGGCCACCATTTTTAGTTAAAGCAGTACGTACGTCAGGGAAGGTTCGGTTTTTATTATCAGTCGCAGTTTCGATAATAATTCCAATTCCACCTGGACCCATAGCTTCGTAGGTAGTTTCTTCAAGCTGAGCGGCGTTTTTATCGGCTACGCGGTCAATAGCTCGTTGGATATTCGCCACCGGCATATTGGCTTGTTTCGCTTTTTCAATTGCCATAGCAAGTGATGCATTCATAGCCGGGTCAATACCACCACGCGCTGCGATTGCAATTTGATTTCCAATCTTAGTAAATACCGCGCCACGCTTGGCGTCTTTAGCGCCTTTTTCGCGCTTGATAGTTGACCACTTACTGTGTCCTGACATACAAAGTCTCCAATAAAAGTTTATTCAATTTTCTTTATTATAACAGATGTGACCATCCCTTTAAAGGTAGCGGGTGCTGCCGAAAGGAATCTTTTGCGATACGTAAATTCCTGTTCCGAGTGTGTCGGCCGAATGAAGCGTGCGATCGCCATACCGTTTGTTTATATCGTCAATCGCATCAACTACGTGGCGTTCATGGGCAATTTGATCAGCGAACAAACTTATTTGGTTGTTCTCAAGCGGCACCAATTCATAGCAATGTATACCTATTTCCTTCAACCCATCCGGTGCTTTCGCCATTAACCGCTGCGCCTGGGCATAAATTGATTGGTCACTATAAAAGGGCAGGGGAGTGAGCACACTGGAATGCCAATAGCCGTGTTCGGAACTTTTAGCATAGACGTAGACTCCCCTGGCTGCCAATTTCTGAGTCCGCATGCGGCTGCCGACCGATTCGCATAGGTGATGTAGCCGCTGCAATACTTCTTTGTGGCTTAAATCGAAGCGTTCAAGTACGTATTGCCTGCCTACTCGCCCTATTTTCGTTTCGACATCATCTACCTCAAACCCGCGCAGGCGTTTATACCACCACTCACCAACCACGCTTTTAAATACAACCCTGTGCAAAGTGACAACATCGGCATCTAAAAATTCGAGGGGAGTAAAGATACCAACACTATTAAGGCGTTCTTGATTACGGTGCGCAATACCGGTTAAATCCATAAGTTTCATACCAGCTAATGTTTCTCTTATATTTTGCGACGTTAGAACATCAAGTCCATCTGGTTTATGTAAGCCTGCGGCAGTCTTTGCTAAAAATCGATTCGTAGCTATTCCAACATTACAACGCATCCAAACACCAATTTCATCTTTTAGGCGTTGCTTAATTTCCAGTCCAATTTCAACTAAGTCGCGCCCGGAAATATCGGCGGTTGTATTATGAAAATCAATAATCCCCTCGTCGATACTTTTCATCGTTACATGCGCCGAATACTCCTGCATAATAGCCAGCAATTTATGATACACATGTCGGTACTTTGATGGGTCGCTTTCCAGGGCGATAATATCAGGACATAGCAGCCGAGCTTCTTTTAATTTCATACCTACCTTCACTCCCATCGCTTTTGCTTCGTAGCTGGCAGTAATAATTGCCGTATGTTCAGTTTTACGGTTCACAATTGCAATTGGTTTACCGCGTAGCATTGGGCGGGCCTGTTGTTCGACGGTTGCAAAACAACTATTTAAATCGATATGCATAATTAACGGACGCTCTTCGTTGAATTCAGTTTTATTCATAATGATCCGCCTCCATGGTTAAGTGCCAAGTCAAAAGCTCGCTATCAAACTGCAGCCGGTAATCAGCTCCGCCATCGGTGACATCAAATATATGCATCGTTTTAGAGCCACGCGGCAGGGGATGGCGGAGTCCAAGTTCAGTAACCTTCACCTCTCGCCCATTCGCCCGTTTGAACATCACCGGCTTGCACGGGTGATGCCCGCCACCAAAGGTCGCAATTACTTTTACAGGTTCGTTTAAGAAGATTTCATCATTCATAGGTAACAATTCTCGTTTAAAATTTATGCGAGAAACGATGTGAATTGTTCGCCCGTACTTCCCTAGCCCGTTTCAAGCTGTATGGGAGTCCGAAGACGATGAATGACTCAACCTTTCGTGAGGGACGCTTAGCTTTCAAGGCCAGTGAGTATCACGTGGATATATCTATTATATAATAGATTGAGCAGGAGGTTCATTTTATGGAAGATAATCTTAGATACATTCAGAAGCAAATTGACAAAAACCGAGACGAAGCTAAAGCTACCCAACGACTCGCCGTTGCCGAGCGCAGTCAAGCCGATAGCTACATAGCAGAACACGAACAGGGCGAAAGAGATCGTCACCTAATACAAGCTGAGCGATACGACCAACAAGCTGACGAATACGAAGCTGCAGCTCAAGCCCTCGAGCCAAAAAAAGCCCAGATTGAAGCACGTATTGCCGAGTTAAAAGCAGAGCGCGATACCATTAATCGCCAAACCCTTGATAGGACTATAGCAATCGATAGGGAGCTCGAAGAACTACAATAAACTGATTCAATCAAGCTCTCTCTGGTAAAAGAAGGAACATTTTGATAAAATCATCTCTGTAGTATTTGGTAGCGTAGCTCAGTTGGTTAGAGCGCGAGACTCATAAGCTCGAGGTCACAGGTTCAATTCCTGTCGCTACTACCAAAATTATAAATGAGCGTCTTCGGGCGCTCTTTTTTTGTACCCAGCGAATAAATGTATCTCGCTTATGTTAGACTAGTACACTGATGAAAAAAGGTTTTACAATCGTCGAACTGTTGATAGTTGTTGTGGTAATCGCCATTTTAGCAACCATAACAATTGTGGCCTACAATGGTATTGTTCTCAAAGCCGCAGAAGCGAGTATGCGTTCCGACCTGCGCAATACAACCTCTCTATTATCCGTGTATCAATTTGATAACACTATATATCCGACGGGGACAACCTTAGCTGCAAACCTTAAAGCCGAAAGTCCAAACAACACCCTCAGCTATGCAGGAACCGGTACAAGCTACTGCTTATCAATAAGTTCAACCCGAAGCCCTTTAAAGCTTCGTACGTCGAACAAGAATATTATTGAAGAGGGTGCCTGTGTAGTAGAGTCACCAATTAGCGGTGGTGTATTCCATTCATTGGCTATTGCTACAAATGGCCAGGTCTACTCATGGGGTCAAGACGGTTCGGGGCAGCTAGGGAATGGCGCACCGACAGGCAATGTCTTGTCACCAACAAATATCTCAGCTAATGGCTCATTAGCGGGCAAGACCTTTACGAAAGTGTCTGGAGGATATAACAATAGCCTCGCCTTGGCTTCCGATGGAACGGTACATTCTTGGGGACAGAACAGCTACGGTGAAACCGGAACTGGCCTGGGCGGCTCATACGTAGTTACACCGGCCATTGTCTCGACAGGTTCAATAGCTGGTAAAACAATTACACAAATCGGTTCTGGTGGTTTTCATAGTTTAGCCCTAGCTTCCGATGGAACATTACATACTTGGGGGCAGAACATATACGGTCAGCTAGCTATAGGGACGAGCGATAATAACCCACATCCAACACCAATAAATATCACATCTTCGGGCTCGCTAGCGGGAAAGACTATTATACAAATAAATAGTGGTTTAACTTACAACTTAGCCCTGGCTTCCGATGGAACGGTACATTCTTGGGGACAGAACCAATTAGGACAACTAGGTACTGGAACGAGCGATAGCGCCTCACACCCTACGCCGGTTAACATTTCTTCCTCAGGTTCACTAGCGGGAAAGACTATCACTCAAATTACCGGTTCTGGTAGTCACGCATTCGCGTTAGCTTCTGACGGAACATTACATACATGGGGCGATAATTCATTTGGAAAGTTAGGTATAGGCACCGCAGATACCGCGCCACATCCTACGCCAGTTGATATCTCCTCTTCAGGTTCACTAGCTGGCAAAACTATTACCTACGTCGCACGTGCCGGAACACTCAGCATAGCGGTAACGTCTGAAGGCAACTTGCATACTTGGGGTGATAACACATATGGTCAATTAGGCATCGGCTCTACCGACACCTCGGCTCACCCTACACCAGTGAATATTTCTCTCTCAGGCCCATTAGCTGGAAAAATTATCACATCAGTAACAGGTGGTGGCTATCATCTCTTCGCTACCACCGCAGATGCAGAATTGTATTCACTGGGAGGTAATCAATGGGGACAAGTGGGTGATGGCACTACCATTCTCCGCAACACTGCCGTGAAGATTCCTTTTAGCTTAAAGATTTAAAACAAAAACCCGCCTCGTATCAGGCGGGTTTTTATATTGTTTAGCACTAACTAAATACGAACGTCATCGTTAGCTGGTTGTGTCTGTGAAAATATCACTACCAAAATAACGGCGATACCAACAACGACATGTGGCACCCATTGGTTCATGTTATTAGCGTCGTAGAAACCGAAAATGAACGGTGACAACGCTAATAGGGCAGCCGCCAGCAAGTCAATGATAAGGTGATATGGCATGCTCAGCACCTTGACAATCCCCAACTCATATTTTGTGAAGATACTGTAGACAATCAGTCCGATACCTAACACCACTGGGATAGCGACAGCTGCGCCACCTACTTCATTGAATTGAAATAGCCATGGGGCGGCAATTAATGCGATACCTACAACGTAATCAAGTACGCCGTGAACTTTAGTTGGAATAAATTTGTAGCTCATATGAACTCCTTTTCTTAGTAATGGCTTCATTCTATTCTCAATTTACTAAGCCGTATGTAATCTATCTTACATAAATATGCTAAACTGAGCGTATATGGACATTGCGAGCTACATTCAAAAATTCCCACTTAAAACCTTCCAACGCGGCGAGTTATTACTTCAAAAAGGCGATTCAAGTTCACAACTTATGGCCATTCGTGATGGTTTTATAAAAGTAACATCAATTAATGCAAGTGGAGTAGAGCGCTTAGTCTGGATTGCTGGCCGCTACGACATCGCTCCTACCGAGCAGCTATTCTCCAAGCATGGACAGGTGCGGTTCTTCTACACAGCTCTGACCGATGGAAGCTTTTACGACGTTGAGAAAAATGACTTGCTTGATACAGCTAACAAAGATCCGATTTTTATGGCTGAAATTGCTAAAAATATGGCCCTCCACTACGATGATTTCTTGCAACGCATTGACGCTGTCGATACCGCTACAGTTAAAGAACGCTTAATGCGCACCCTTTTGTATTTAGCTGAACGACTCAGCGCCGACTCGGTAGTTGACCTGTTTGAACATGGCTTGCGTATTAGTCATCAAGACCTTTCATCAATGATTGGTTCGACTCGGGAAACAACTTCAGTAATGCTTGCTGAGCTTCGTAATGAAGACTTAATTGAGTATAGTCGCCAAAAACTCACCGTCTCGGTTGATAAACTCAAAACCGTACTAGGTGATTAAATAAAGTAATAAAAAGAGGGGAGTGCTACTTTTAGAACTCCCCCACTGTTATTCTCCGGTTTTAGATACCGGCAATTGAGCTACGTTTTGAAATAAAATCTCGTAAATCTTCTGTTGAACGCGGCTTGTCCCAGGTTGCAAGTTCTAATACCTCACTTATGGTGACAGGTTCAATAATCGATTGGGTAAGTTCCATTTTTGTTTGTTGCCTTTTTTTGTTTTTGTTGTCTTATGTACGTATATTAGCATAAGCTTGATAAAATGTCAATAGTCATATACAGCTATGTTACATAATCCTTTGACACCCCTGTTCCGCTTATGGTATAACTTAGTCAGAGGTTAATAAAAAAATAAACATTATGGACATCCCCTCTTCTCTCGCCATCGTCGCCCTTGCGGCACTCATCCATGCCAGTTTTCAACTGAGCGTGAGTGTTTTAACGTTACTTAGTGGTCACGCTATTGGTGCTAAGCGTTCTCAAGCTAAAGTACTTCGCCTCAGCTGGGGTTTTATTGCTGGCGTTGGCGTTATGACCCTTCTGGTTATATCATTCATTTCCCTACTACTCCTTCACAGCTTCGGCCCTATTGAAGTTCCGCTGGTTGTCTGGGCAATTGCCTGCGGTTTAGTGTTTGGTATTGGCGTCGCTGTGTGGCTATTCTACTTCCGCCGAGAAAAAGGTACGAAACTTTGGATTCCTCGCTCATTTGCTGAACACCTTACCGATCGTAGCAAAGCGACTAAACGAAGCGTTGAAGCGTTCAGCCTTGGCCTCACTAGCGTAGTGGGTGAACTCATCTTCATTATTCCAACCATGGTCATTAGCGCACTGGTACTACTGGAGCTTCCTGGTGTATGGCAACTGGCTGGTCTGGCTATGTACGTGGCTATTTCACTTTCCAGCCTACTGTTTGTATCTACCTTAATTAGCGGTGGCCACTCAATTAGCAAAATCCAAAAATGGCGCGAGGATAACAAAGGGTTCTTACAATTCAGCGCCGGTAGTGCATTGGTTGCTTTAGGCTTCTTTGTCTATATCAGCAAGGTTGTTGCAGAAGCATCGGGAGTTATTTAATGCACGAGGGTGGGCCTACTCTTATTGTTAAACGACATGGCCATGGCCACCATGCGGCCACTGAACATTTCAAGGCCGAAAAACTACGAGATAGCATCGTTGCCGCTTGCTTAAGCTGCGGCGTACCAGCGGGGCACGCCGATAGTATTAGCCGACAAATCACCGGGCAAGTTGCCGAATGGTTAATAGACAAGCCCGAAGTAACCAGTGAGGACCTGCGACGAACTGCCGCACATTACCTGAAAACTCACCACCCCGACGCAGCGTATTTATATGAACATCATCGATCGACATTATAAGGAGAAATAAACAGTGGCAAAACATACATTTGACTATGACCTGATTGTTATCGGAAGCGGCGCCGGCGGAAGCGTTGCTGCTACCATTGCCGCTCGTGCCGGTAAGCGCGTTGCAATTATTGAAGAAGATACTTTTGGTGGTGATTCACCAAACTGGAGCGACGTCCCAACCAAAGCACTCCTCCACGTTGCCGGAATTTACGACGAAGCTCGCCACGCTAGCCGCTTTGGCCTGCGTACTTCAACGCTCGGCTACAACTACCCTTCTATCCGTGCCTGGAAAGACCTGGCGATTGAACGAACTGGTATTGCCAACAACCGACGTTTCTACGAAAAAAATGGCGTGAGCGCATTTAACGGCAAAGCACACTTTTTAACTCCTCATGAAATTACTGTTAACCGTCGTCACCTCTCGGCTGCCTTCTTCCTTGTTGCCACTGGCTCAAGCTGGGTAACGCCTAATATTCAAGGCCTTGATGTTATTAAGTTCTTCACTCCCCGCACCATCCTCGAAGCTATCCGTCCGCCTAAAAGCCTGTTTATTGTCGGTGGCGGAAGCTATGGTGTTGAAATTGCTCAACTGATGGCCATTTTTGGTACAAAAGTATACATTGCCGAACAAGCCAGCCGCCTTTTGCCTCACCAAGATTCCGAAGTCGGTGAACTGATTGAAAAAGTATTAACTGAACAAAAAGGCGCGACTGTCTTAACCTCTTCTCGAGTTTTGTCTGTTGAAAAAGAAGGTCTTGGTAAAAAAATTCTTATTTCCCGCGGCGGTGTTGAAAAATTCGTGAAAGCTGATGAAATTTTAGTTGCCGCTGGACGCATGCCGAATGTCGACCTTGGCCTTGATAACGCCTCGGTGAAATACACACCAAAAGGAATTGAAGTCAGCGATTACTTGCAAACCAGCGTTAAACACATTTACGCTGCCGGTGATGTCCTTGGCCGTACTAGCCACACTCACTCTGCCCTACTTGAAAGTAAAGTTGTGGCTCATAACATGTTTGAACGAACGAGCGTTGTGCCTGATTACACAGGAACACCAAGCCTTATCTTTACGACGCCGGAAATTGCCCAAGTTGGGTTAACTGAAGATGATTGCCACCGACGCGATTTAGCTATCAATAAGGCGATTGCACCGTTGAACATTATTACCCGCAGCAACACCGCTGATTTCCGTGATGGCTTCGTGAAAATTATTGCCGATAAGAAAGGTTTAATTATTGGTGCTACCGTTGTCGCTCCACACGCTGCCGAGATTATTCACGAACTCGCCCTAGCTATTAAAGTTGGCCTAACCGCGGCCCAATTAGCTGACACCCCTCATGCATTCCTGTCATGGAGTGAAGCGGTACGAGTAGCTGCCAGTAAATTAGCGTAAGCTGCACCTGCAACCTTGCAAACAGATGTGATATCTGTTATTATGGACGATGTATCGCGGGGTGGAGCAGCCCGGTTAGCTCGTGTGGCTCATAACCACAAGGTCGTAGGTTCAAATCCTACCCCCGCTACCAAGATTATTAAAAAGAACTAGCCTTTCGACTAGTTCTTTTTTGTTTGGTTAAATTTTAAGTCTTTACACTTCCAAAAACTTCAACAACTCCTCGTTAAACTCATCCGCGTGGCTGACATTCACTCCGTGAGGGCCACCGGCAATCACGTGCAATTGGCTTTGCGGAATTGCTTCGTGGGTTCGCTTACCCGAGCCTGCAAACGGCACAATACCATCGGAATCACCGTGAATGACCAATGTTGGAACGGTCACGAGTGGTAGATCATCGCGAAAATCAGTTAAACCAAATGACTGCATTGCTTCAAGCGCTGCCGCTTTATTTGCTTGGTGACAAAGAGTTAAGGCTTCCAATCGCTGCTCTTCACTAATCAATACATTACCGTCACCATTGGCTGAAAAGAATTGCGTCATGAAGCTATCGTAAAAGGCGTCTTGGTCGGTAGTTAAATCGGCGGTCATTTGTGTTGCTTGAGCTATTTCTAATGGACCTTCCGGGTTATCCGGTGTTTTCATAAGTTTTGGTGGAATAGCCGAAGCGAACACAACACTATGTAACCTATCTTCACCATATTTAGCCACGTAGCGAGCAACTTCCCCACCGCCCATTGAAAATCCAACCAGTGTGACGTCACGTAGGTCGAGTGCTTCTAATAAACCAGACAAGTCGTCGGTGAGCGTATCATAATCATATCCAGTCAGCGGTTTATCGCTTTCACCAAAGCCACGTCGGTCATAAGTAACAACACGGTAACCTGCATTGGCTAAGGCGGGTACTTGTTCTTTCCAAGAGGCGCCCGAGAGCGGCCACCCATGTATCAAAACCACCGGTCGGCCATCACCACCAGTATCTTCAACGTGAACGTTTAATTCTTTTAATCCTAGCAATCGGCTGTTAACAGTTACATCAGGCATTAATAACTCCTTCGAAGTATTATCAGTTAATCGTCATTCTAGTGTATAAAGCTAATTGGTATGAGTATGTAATAATTCTCACCGCATCACTTATAATGAAACTATGAACTTACACCGCACCTCTGCTAAACCCGATTGGGAAAATACCAAAGCCTCACAACATAATATATTTCAAAAAATAGCCGCTGCTACGAACGGTTTCGTTACTCCTGCAAATATAGTGACCATAATTGGTTTCGCTATTGTTATATATGGGTTGGTTTGCATTATGAACCAACAATACTGGGCTGGGTTAATTTTTCTTGCCATTGGTCGCCTGCTGGATATTGTTGATGGTATTGTTGCTGATACAACCGGTACAAAATCGCCACTCGGAGAGATTTTCGATGCCGTCGCCGATAAAATCGGCACGCTCTTCACTATCATCGTTATTATTCTGGCGGACATTACGAACCTTTGGATTATTTTAGCGCTCATTATTCCGCAGGTTGTTATTCCAATGTTAATTCTTTACAAAAAAGGCAAAGGTATTGGTATTCACCCTACCCGACCCGGTAAATTAAGCATGGCTCTTACCTGGGTTGGAATTGTCGGCTTACTTATTCTTAAAGCCTCCGGCAACCCTTTGTGGCTTGCGATGGGTGTATATGTAATTATTGGCCTGTCGCTTGTTCTTGGGCTTTACGCGTTGTGGCAGTATTCTACCGGTCGTGACCAAGATTAAATTGGAT
>Ga0247807_10001367_pt1 | contig 14339 bp, 12 predicted proteins | sample UWRJL074202C1_FD_179931 | JGI IMG/M metagenome (GOLD analysis project Ga0247807, IMG submission 179931) | Plant litter microbial communities from Arlington Agricultural Research Station in Wisconsin, United States - UWRJ-L074-202C-1 | ecosystem: Environmental > Terrestrial > Plant litter >...
AACCTCCCCGCCATATCACGTGCTTCCTCCCACCTTCGAACTGCCAGCAGCGTCATTGGTCCGTCCATCAACACTTAGCGCGCTAGCACCCATTGCGGAATAGCGGAATGTGGGGAAATGCCATGGCATCGTTTGACCTGGGAAATATCCAGGATACAGCTATATCGCAGGATGTAATCGAGAAAGTGGGAAAAGAAACCATTAGCTTTATGTGAAACGTGAATCTACTGTAAGCTCTATAATATTATGATAGAATTCACCACGTTCGGCAAGCTATCCTAAAAAAACAAATGCCAAGTTGCAGCACACCACCCGATCACGCGACAGTTAGCTCCATGGACCATAGACTCTTACGAGTAAGTACAGGAACACCCCCTCTTGTCATCTCAACGTTGGAACAAACCTCAACAAACATCAACAAACATCATCAAACCACCAAGCAAGCTCAATCAAACCACCCAAGCTACCCATAGCTTACTCACAAACCGCAGAGAGTAAGTTGCTTTCATTCTCCTCCTGCCCGTCAGCTTCCACCCTGAGTATCTTCCAACCCCGCCTTGCCGGTCAGCCCGTTGTACGACTCGAGTGATTCCTCCGCTCGAGAGAGCAATTGCATCTCAATGGCTTCACATCCAGCTTTTGTCATCTGCTAACATGTCAATCATCAATAGTGGGAAAGACTAACAAGTACAACGACCGAGACCACGCTGGCTTGGCCAACGGCACTGCCGCTCCAGCTGAGCATCTCCCTCGATACTTCGCCAAATCAGGCCATGTTGATATCGACCCCAAGAAGTCCAAGAAGAATGGTGCCGGCAAAGGCGGTTGGTAAGTTCCCTATGCTTCTCAGATAATCTATACACAGCACTAATGATTACAGGGGAGTCAAGGGCGAGGAAGTCCAAGACGAAGGCTTCAACCTAGCCAACGCTCGTCGCCGCTCCAACAGCAGCTCCTACAGCGCCGGTTTGAAAGACTTCAAGACCAAGTTCGAAACCATCGAGACTGAGCCTGTTTTCGAGGAGGAGCTTCACGGCGCCATCTCCGAGGATTCCGACGGTCTCCATGAGGCGGTTCGTGTCAACACCGATAGCTCCGAGGGCAGCATTGATGATGACGACAAGTCCAAGACCGGATAATAAAATGGTTTATGGCAGGAAGTAGTCGCTGGTAACCTCTACATTTGGGAAAGCAGGCAGACAACATGTTTCTCGCAAGGTGATAAGGCGTGATATGACTTCTTTTATCTTTCTCAACTAATCATCTGGGATATAGTCAGCATGGCTATGCTGGGCTCAAAGTGTACAATAGTTTGCTAGGGTATAGATGATTTACCCACGTTCTTCCCTGTGCCATCAATTGCTTGTGACTTGGTGAGTGTACGTTGTAATTTTTGGGCAGCCTATTGTGTTTGCTCAAGCCCAAGCCTCTCTGAGAAAGTCTACTATCATTATCCTCAATTTCAGCTAAAACAAATCAACCATCGTCGCACTTGAGCTACATTTATTAGGCGTGCACAAATCGGATCATCTAATGGCAGACCTGATGTGTACCAAGTTTAGCCAAGGTATTGGATTTAAGATAAATAAAACTGTCAGTACTATATGTGCTGATCACAATCTCTACGGGATTTGTATCTTAATATCAAAGCTAGACCCGGATATTCTCCACGTCTTCCTTGACTTCCCGAGCTAGAGAACAAGATTGACCCAGATACTCACATCAGCTTCACACTTTTACTACGATAAGGACTTGAGTCAGTAGACATCGGATCAATCCTTCCACAAACGCTACATGCAAGCCCTTTGTTTCTTTTAACATTCTCTCCATCCCATCCTTGATATAATCACGGTCGTTTATCTATCAATTCGGTATGCATACAACATTCGGTTTGGTCGGCTAAACCTTCGCTTCGGTAGTACCGTACCCCCACCTCCATCCATTCTTGACTCTCTCTACCTACAGTTATTACATCTCCAATTTCCGAGGTTTCTTTGTTACGAATCTCACGGTTTACGACATTATTACCTACTCAATTTGCTCCTCAAGAAATATACGGGAATGCCTTTCATACTAAAAGGGAAGAAAGTCCTTGTGACGGGTGGATCACGGTGTGTATCTACCCCTCCTTAGACTGACAGATACCTCGACGTCTGCTGCAACCAAGCTATCTCATGCCTTAGGTCTGGAACATAGATAAGGCCTAGCTGAATTCTATTATTCATACTCTTCTGCTTTCTACAACAGAGCTGATATTTGCTGCAGCGGACTCGGAGAATTGATTTGTATCAAATTCGCTCAGGAAGGATGTGATGTTGCTATCAACTATGTTTCGAGTGAAGACCGTGAGTTCGTCACTTTTTCCTATTTGGAAGATTTCGAGCTCTTGTTGCAAATATCGAGGGTTCATGCCCAAAGAAGTTCCAAAAGCCACGGCTAATCTTCAAAATATAGGAGCGAAAGACGTAGCCAAGAAGGTTGAAGAGAACGGCGTGAAGGCAATCTTGATTCAAGGGGTAAGGTTCTATAATCCATAATACCTCAGCAAATATGCAATATGAATGTTCCGATCCTCGCCACTAACACTAATATTAGGATATGGGATTAGAAGCAGATTGCAAAAATACTGTGCAAACCGCCATCTCCAAGCTTGGAGGTCTTGATATTATAATCTCCAACGCCGTAAAAGCCCTTACTCAACCATTGCTCTCTTTCTGACAATTCCTAGGGCTATACTCGCTTCTCCACCTTCTCCGACCTCACTGCACCCACTGTTGATGACTGGGATACCTGTTTCGCTGTTAACGTTAAAGCACAAACTTATCTCCTTCTTGCCGCACTGGAAACCTTCAAGTCCAATCCGGACGGCGGAGTTCTAATCATGAGTAGCAGTATTGCAGGCATCACGGCAGCTGGAAGCAGTATGCCTTACAGTGTCACGAAAGCAGCTCAGTTGCATTTGATGAAGTGTTTAGCTAAGACGCAAGGACCGAAGGTTAGGGTCAATGCTGTTTTACCTGGGGTACTACTTACTGAATGGGTGAGTTGGTCTCCGTTCCCACTCCTCGGCAGTATAGTCATTAAGAGGCAAAGGTGACGTTCAAACTGACATGAAGATAGGGATTGAGGTACCCAAAGGAGCACATTGACGCAATGAAAGAACGTGCTTTCCTAAAGAAAGAGGTATGTCCTCAGCGACTCCAATTTGTTTTAAATATATGTTATATATAAGAAAAGAAAGTAGCTGAAATTCGTGAAATAGACGGAATTAGATGACTGCGCACAAACATATCTTGACCTTGCCAGAAACACTTCTATGACCGGACAGTGTATAACCGTTGGTAAGGCACAGCACATCCCATGAAATAAGCTTGTGGCATCAATATACTTAATCAAATTTAGATTCTGGATTAGCGGCTTCTTGAGGGGTGTCATCTCAGCATAAGTGCTAAACGGTCGCAAGGGGAAAAGGTGATAAATCAGATTCAAAGACTGCACCCTATTGAAACTTTGCTTTTGAAAGATTTCATCTCTCCTTAGATCTCTAGAACAAAATAAACACTTTCTGTCTGAACTTAACCCTTTTCTACAGACATTTCCTATGCTGTTGAAATTTCTTGACTGTCTCAAATGTTATTTTGGACAACTCACTGGTTTTTGTCCTCTGTTCTCGAAAAGCGAATTTGTTCTTACGACCAAAAAAATAAATTCTAGACTATTTCTAGTTATACAAATCGCTAACTGTCTCATCATTTTGATCCCATGTTTTCGCAATCTCCTGGGCTGATATTTCTAGATAGAATCTTCCTTGGTCGATTAGAGCATATACCTATCGTCAGAATTATCCTCCATCTCACCGATTGTGTATCCAGCCACAAGAGGTGCGTAAGCATGACTATCTGCGTCACTACATGCTTTAGCCAGGTGATATAGTAAACCACAAGCTATTATTGAGCCGGCTGCCATCAGAGCAGCGCACATTCCGAGGCCACGGGGATGCTGAGGCTCGTCGGCGGCTCTCCACCACGGCTTCAGCCCAGCTGGCGAGAACATGGCCGCAAGCTGTCCCGCACCTAGTAACATGGTCAAAACCAAGCCTCTGTTGAACTGGAATCGCGTGTTGCTCATGGCCCATGTGATAGTGATGGTCATAGCACAGTAGCATCCTACACAAGCAGGATAGATGGCAAAATAAGACCACCATTCGTTCCATCTAAAATGCGCCACTACTGACATGATGCTGAATCCCAAAGCCGAAATCAGCAAACTGAGTATGGCAAAATGGCCCCGATTCTGTAGCTTGTCTGAAATCTTCGCTATCAGGAAGATGGCCATGACAGAAAGAAGATATGGGCCGATCAGTAACAGATTGAATGATAAATGCGAGGGGCCTAAGTCGGCAAAGACGGTGAAGAAGAAGTACGGTACATAAGCGAAGGATGTGCGAGAGTTCAGGGCCAAATAAGAAGGCGCAGATGCAGCTGCCATGTTGCAGCAGATATAGATAGCAGTCGCCAAGATATTCCTAAGTTTGAAGAATATCATCAAGTTACGTTTCCAGTTCACTGAGTCGTCTTGGTCTCGGTATTCCTCAGAGGGTACGCCATCTTTGTTAGGATTAGGGAGAATCATCCATAAAATGAAAACGACAAGAAGGCCAAGTATGCTTTGGGAAGCAATGATAACTTTCCAATTTAGGCCCGAAGCGTCCTTGAGAATGTTGGCCACGACTGAGATTAATGGACCAACGACTGATTTTCCGAACGGAGATATGGCGATGAACGTTGCAATTACAGTTCCCATATACTTATTCGGTGACCCCAAAATAGACAACAACGCTCCTGGGAAAACGGCACCACTGATTCCAAGAAGTGACCTTATGATGAGGAGAATCTCCGTTGAAGGTGCAAATATCTGCGTCATGACGAGAACAGATTGTACAGCAGTTGTGGCAATGGCTAATTTGCGGATCTCAATAGTTTGCCATGACAATAGCAGCCATGTAAAGGTAAAGAGAACGATTTTGGTGTTCGTATATATCTCTTCGGACTCATCTTGGGCAAGATCAAAATGGGATATGAGACCAGCGATACTTGCTTGACCCATGACTGTAACTTGTCAGTTACCATTCATTGTCGGCAGAGCTATAGCTTACAGTAGTCATCCGCTTCCCACCAAAGATATGGTAGCAGCAAGTAAACCGTGGCAGAGGTACTTGGTATGAGCCCCATTCTGACGTCTAATGTTTCTGAAATCTACAGCCTACTGAATTATAAACTGCTCGATGTGCAACCAAATCGAATTGATACAAATTTCTCTGATAGAGACGACGAATATTTCTCTACGCCCTTAAGTTTAGGAGCATATAATCATGATTTCGTAGGCAAGATTCTTGAAAGGAACAAGGATAACCAGCAATACGCTGTGTGACTGCAACCCGAAGTTTAGAAAGTGATAGTATGTATGGCAACTCGACACGAGCTCGAGAGGCTGACAGGTTCTTACAAAATGCTTGGCAAACTTTCTCCCTTGAAGTAAGCGAAGAAAGGAGATTTCCTAGCTCAAGGCTTGTAATACAGGATGCCGGTTTTCCAAGGAGCTATAGCATTAAAACTAAAATATCCTCAAAGAAAGCCATTAGAACATAAGTACAACTCAAAGACGGATATCATAAACGGCAAAACTCGAATTAAGGTAGTATATAAGCTGAACTTCACTAATTATCGAGTTTGACGTACTTATGAAAAAATACGTGTCGTATTTCTTTTGGGCATATTTTCGAAAGACTTCGATTATTATGCAATTATTACAGATAGGAAAATCTGATTTGATCTAAACTTCCTTCATGTTCCTAATCGGTCAAGATATATGAACAATACACTAGATTATGGGATGTCAAAGCTTGTTGCAATCCTGCACATGTTGTAATTCTAACATCTAAATCGATACAAGCTCATGAACTGCCATATGTTTTTCTTATGAAGAAAGAGAGCATTTCACAACAGAAAGCCAAATAATCCCTCTCAGGGAATCTCCTCTTTACAGAACCATCATGAATCCTACCGGCTCTTCCTCCCAAAACTCAGAACGACCCAGCATTTTAACCAATCTGGAGCCATAATTTTCAGTTGACATACTCGTAGGGCTCTTGATTGATGAGGTCACTGCGCTTTTAGTTAATCATTGTTCAATAGGAAATAGGATACACATACTTAAGAGGAATGCATTGCATAAATGCCAGCGAGCTTTCTGTTATTTCATTATCGTTGGCAAGAAATGATGCATTGTAGGCTTTCTTGAGCCCGCCCACAATTGTCTGCGAACAATGTTTGAAGTGATGAACACTCCCAACTAGCTCGGTAACCATCTTTCTCTTTTCTGCAACGGCCATAGCAAAGTCTCGGAACATATATGTACAGTGTTCGTCATGCCAATAATGGGTGAAGGCACGAATTTCATCCCCAGATTCGAGTCTTGCCACGCTCGCCGGAACTGTCAGGTTGGTGTCAAGAAACCATTCCCGGTCTTGGAACGGGTTGTATTCCTCAATGGTACCATGATCGTTGAAAGAACATTCAGGCGGTGCCCAGTAGCGCCCCATTGGCACGTAGTTGCATCCTCGCTCTCGGGCTTGAGCTGGTGTGGTTCCGCAGTCCGTGTATGTGTAGTCTCCTGAATCTCCAGAAGACCAAGGGAATCGCACAACGGTAATCAAAAATGCAGCCAACGTAAAACTTCCAATGCACCCGAGTAGTATGGTACGTAGAGAGAATGAACGACGAGATGTGGGTGGGAAGACTACGATATCACTGGTACTATCGGTGTCGACGTCCTTGTATCTTTCGTTTTCAAGACCCATATTGGCAATTTGCTGGTATAATGATGAATTTGAGAGCAGAGAAACTCAAGGCTCAAACTTGATTGTGGTGTAATATGTATATTAAAAGCAGAATGAAAATTTGGTATTACTGTGCATAGAGGAGGGGTGACCGGAGGGATTGTACATGGACACATGAATAGGAAATTCGTCTCGAGAAAAGAATAAGCTATTAAACTGGGGGGCTTGATTACTTGTAAGTGATTGCAACTGACCAATCAACTACTATAGATCCTTGCCGAGTAAGAACGAGACAATTTTGCCTCTTGGCCTGTTAATATCAGACACAAAAGTCCCAGAAACTCGACACGATACAAGGTACTATTCAAACTCACCTTATGCAGAGGTTCCGAAGCTGAAAATAATAAATGAAGTCGTAAATGATCGTAAGCCGTAACGATAACAGGGCTGCGTTCAAATTCTAATATTATGACAATGTTCTGAAAGATGCTTAAAATAGCCATTCCAACGCAGATGACTCAAGTAATGTATGACAGTAGCATGGGAACCCGAGACGACAGAGACATTTGTGTAAAAGTATCAAACTTTGCAAGTTGTAACGATGTTGCACAATAACACATCCTTCAACTTAATAATTGCGATTACGCCGAGATCAGCTTGAGATGGAGATAAAACTCGCCACGCTACCCTCCGAAACTTGATATGAAGTCCCATAGAGTTCGAACTCCAAACTGAGACTCACTGATCACTATCGAAAAGAAAATCATCTCCTCTTCTCCCGATATTATTGATTGCACATCCAAAATGAAGTTCTCGATCCCAACCATTCTGATTGCCAGCCTTGTAAGCTTGGTGATTACAGCTCCAACTAACAAGGACTCGGTCGTAGGCAACCCCTTCGCAATAATCAACAATATTTACTGACCAGTTGTACAGGCTGTACGACTCAGAGGCGAGGGAATCGCTGATATTGAAGCTCGTGCCCCTGCTAACAAAGATACGGTTGTAAGTGGCTTCTCTTCGAGGTGGATGGGCAGGAACTGCTAACCGGAGAGGCTGTACGACTCCGGGGAGCAAAATTGGATAGTATAAGAGCCAGGAATACCACCAACAATAAGGATTCAGTCGTATTTTTTCCTTTTCTTTTCCACTTCGAGAAGTGCTGATTTATATCCCATAGGCCGTCCGATTGAGAGGGGCGAAGGTTGAGGATATCAAAGCGAGATCAGCTGGCAAGAAGGACTCTGTTGTATGTTGTCTTCTTCGATTTTCTAGCTAAATTTACTGATTGGAACTGACAGGCTGTTCGATTACGTGGAGAGGGACTTGAAGGATAGACTGATCACTTCTGTCCTCTACAGCCACTGTAGTACCCAAGAAAGTCCATGGAGCTTCTTTCCCCAAGCTATTGTTCATTAGTTGTAACCTTAAAAAGGTTCCCTGACTAGATGTTGCGTCTTGAACCACTCTATTAGGGAGCTCTTTTGAGATAGAGAATATTTTTCAATACATATTTGTGATTGCCAATCTTAATCCCAATCTTAGTTACAGTGACAATTAGATCGATAGTCGAGCTTTTTACATACATGGTTGTCCATTTATCTTAACATCTATTATTGATACTATTTTATGAATGGTTTCGACCAATCGTATTGATATAGTAGAGCACATTTTAATTGATCTTTATCAAATGACAACACATACCTAGTAGAGGAAAAGCAATTTGCGAGCTTCTGGGGAATTTAATTTATATAAGCATCGTAAAGCTACGGTCATTTACACAAATCCCCGAAGACGTACACTTCTGAAAGAACGAGGTGATATTATCTCCATTGTGTGCATCACAATCTGAGAAGCTTGATAAGTAGCACGCTTTATAAATGGAAGGCACCCATTTGCATCTACGCACCTTAATGCTAGAAAAGTCTACCTATTCAAGAGTTCACAAGTCTCAGATCCAGTATTAATCTAGAGTTTGTAATATCCATTCTATCCTATACATTCTATCTACAGTATCGTACTAGGTAAGACGTCGATCATTGACCCAGTCTCGCAGCACCAGAATATCTCTGCAAATATGAGGCTGATCAGAATCAATATAAATGTGACCTAGGCTCTCAAACCATCTTGTGGGAATAAGGGTAGTACTTCCATAACATTGAATTGACTGTCGAATGATATCTAAGCAGTGCTCTAGAAAAGAATCAGCTAACCAATTTGTAACGCGCAGTTGGAGATGTATTTTGACCTAAGTGCTTTGCCCCGTGTAAAGGCGTGAAAGGATATCTTTCCAAGTAGAAAGCTTTTCTGATGAAATCCTTACCATAGTCAGCATTCATTCCAAGCTGTTTACTGATTCCAAAAAAAAAACACCTACAACACAGTGTAAAGAATGAAAGACATCCAAACTGTCAAACATTAGTATTATAATCAATAAACTTTCAGAAATAGGGTTTTCGAGATTTACACTGCAGTGAAACCCAGCTCCTCACTATGGTACTCCATATACCGTTCTCCCCAAGTAGCTTTTGCTTCTTCTTCCGTGAAGGTCATCACCAAAGGCTTCAATAACTTATCCCAGGCTGCATCGATTTCGTCGCTTGGTTTACCGAAATAGGTTTCATTATTAGGCCATGGAGCATTTCGATCAACCTCATCTGTATAAGATGTGCCATTTTCAAAGAACTTGGGAGTACCCGTGAAGGTGACTTCTTGCAGAGGTATTTTCATCGGCAAAGCTACGATTCCAATGTTAGATTTAGACCGGATCATTATTTTTAGAAGAGACATTACAAAATTCTGTTCTAAATCCATTCCGAAACGTTCCTAATTGATCGTGATTCTCCTGGAAATTGGTCGAGTAGCAAAATATGTACCCCGAGACGAACAGTGACAGAGAAGACAAAAGTAGAATAACTGTGTAAGCTGCTAGCTTTAGCGTCTTATGAGACCATAATGTTGTTGTTGGTATGATATCTAGAAGTGGCACATTCTCTTCATCATACGGCTTCGACTCGGGGTCACAACTGTTCAGTTTGGATTTCAACAACTCTTTCATCTTCAAAGGCTTGATGACGGTGAAAATCACAGCTTCCAAAAAGATCAAGATGTGTAGCATATTTCCGTGCTCTGTGTGAGGTTCACTGCTCCGTCGTCCTGCCTCGTTTCATCTTGCCAATTTTGCTACTTTACATCGGATCGAGTTGCTTACACATCCTCTTCTTCTTGCTTTAAACCGCCCATAAATTTTTTCACTTTACGACTCATGCATAGAAAATAGCGCAATTGGGGCGTCTTTATCATTTCTATTCTATGATCTACTTATTTTCCTTAGGCTAGTTCAAATAATTGCAACATGTGATTATAGATTTGAGTAGATTGAAAAGCCCTATCAGAGAATTAACAACCTAACTTGTTAAGCGCATAAGTTAATCAGTTCTAGTGGTTAGAACTAGTTCTATGAAATGATCCTTGAGTCATGTTTTAGACTACTTGATGCAAGTTCACCACGTGTATGTGTCACACAATTCGATGTTAAAGTATGTTTAGTATAAGCGTTTCTAATATTCTAGAGTTAACTAATTTGTATCCTAAGCGATTAGGATATCATCCCGAGTAAGAAATCTATGAACTGGTGAGTTTTCAAGTCCGGCATTGCTACTTCCCACATCCCTACTCATCTGCCAACACTCCTCAATAAGCTCGAGTGATTCCTGAAAAATTCCAATCCGAGTGACATTTGGCGATGACAATATACTCCGAAAGAACTCCTGCTGTTCAGGCGTGGCGAGACATCCCGCAACATAGAGTGGCCAGCGCAGTACATGCAACAAGTCCGGATTGTTGATATAAGCATATGACTCGATGGCTCGGCTCACTTCATGTTTTATTTCCGGCAACTTTGGCCAGGCGCCGGAAACAACCACTTCCAAAAGAATAGACACAGCGCATGCAAAGATATGTGTGACAACAAGAACATCATAAAGCGAATGTCGATATTCTTTATTTTCGCCTTTATCGTTACTCGGTTCTTGTTTATATTTATTCATCTTCTCCAGATTCAGTGATATCTCAACTTCCAGTGATTGCTTGATTTCTTGAGCTTTCCACATCAGCTCCCACATGCTGAGGGTACCTACCGTTCTCGCCTCCTCTTTCCAATCCCGAAGTGAATATACTTTCAAGACTGTTCTCATGACCCAATTTTGGCAACCTAGCACTGCTTCTACAGAGATACCACAACAGGGTATTTGAAGAAGTCGCTGATATTGCTCACTCAATACTGGTTTAGAACTTCTCGTTAAACTCGATAATATGTCAAATCTAATCATCGAACCTATTAAGAAGACTCTTGTGGGTTCAATCTTGCTCTTTTCGTCTGTGCATTGAGTGCCACTCTCGTGAGAAGTGCAGGGTCCTAACATTTGTTCTACCCACACACTGACAATTGAGGTACCTGCCTGAAGATACAGTTGCCAATCGATAGTTCTAGAATTTTGCAAAAGCTATAAACGTCATGTAAGCGATTTGTAGAGCAATATGGTGATTCAACGCACAGCTGAATGCAGAAACGTGACAATACTTGCTAGAAGCCAAGTATCTTTATATGCCTTTGGGTCTTGTAAGTCGTTCTGAAGATCGCTGACTGCCAAACTAAAATGAGGCGTTTGCTCATTGCTGGTTGAGGACGTAGAAGAGGTACCTGACTCCTCCATCCAGATACTCTTGTAGGAACTGCTCAACGCGAGAATTGCATGATATAGTGACTTTGACTCTGATGCTAGCCACAAAATATTACCTTGACTGAATTCTGGTTGTTGAAGCTCGCAAAATTGAAATTGCCAATTGAAAACCTTCTCGAAGTAATGAGCCAGTAAGATTGCGTCTTCAATCTTATCAAAAACGAGTTCAAATTTAGTGTTTGCAGCGGTGCAACTTCCACCACGCTGGAAGATCTCTGAGCTCAGGTTCGAAATTCTTCTCGAGTCATAGGATATAAAATCTTTAGGTGGCAGATGAAGCTCTTGTGGTGATACAAATACATCCTCGAGAACGTAGCCATCATTTAATGGGTATTGTATCTCTCCCATCGAGAACTGGAGAACCGAGGAAGTTGGTTCGGCAATGAAGAAGTCTGAGCTTAACGTATCCTCCGGAAGAGAAAAGCGAGGGTCGCCATTGTCCTGCTGAAATAATTTCGGGGAAAGCGGAGAAGGATAGGGTTCGTGACTATCATGAGTATGTCTAGGAAAGGTGGTTGGGGTTTGTGGCGACGTTGGAGTTTCGATGGAACTCAAGCTCGTAGTTGAATTTGTGCTTGACTCACGAGAGTGAGTGCTGCGTGGGTGTGATCGTTTGCGTAGGATTTCATGACGACTAGGAATTTGATTCAGACGTCTTTGTTTCCTAACTTGAGCTACCATTTTCTTAATCTTGTCTGCCTGCTCTTTCTGTTTTGCTCCTCTATCCATCCAGGTTGGCTTCTCCAGGTATCCATGACAGTCAAGCTTCAAACTCTGGCACTCGGAACAAACTGGGAGCTTTTCGTCACATTTACGCTTCCTCACACGGCACGTCCAACATCCATTCTGACTTCGACTTTCCATTTCTCGCAGTCCTTGTCGACCAAAATCACCCAGTGCACATGGATACCATATTGGAAAAGAGATGGATTGTTTTCATACTCAAAGGAAGGAAATTGAACACAAGGAGAAGCAAATTTGTCCCACCGAACCAGCCCACCGAACCTGCACATACAACAGCCGCACGACTGCTCACTTCGTACAGTTTCAAACTGCAATACATTGGGATTGTGACATTTGCAACGTTGTTGATTTGTCCATTTTACGTTCATGTAGTGTAACTGAATCCACAATAAAAACCCCTTTGTTATTGATATAAGCTTTTCTCCGACAGAGCCTGTAAGTACAACCTCGACTAATCACCAGCTCACCCCGAATATCATAGAAAGCCATTGGACGGTGTAGGATGACATGCAATGAGGTCTGCAGTTTAAAGATATCCACCTATAAGGATTGTGACCGACAACACACATCTAGCTAAGTGTAGCAACGTAAGACCGGGACAAAGTAAATCGTGCGGCTGGAAAACGTTCAAGCTAAACCCCTGCATGGATCTGTTCAGATATTGGCTTCCAACAATAAGACTCCAGTGATAGTTTGACCGATCAGCAGTGAGCCTGCAGCCTCAGATGCACAACACCGGTGATTCCTAACGGAAGTTCGACACGAGATCATAAGCTCAGAGCCGAGTACGAGGCCTTTGCGCTTCTTTGCGAAAGAGAAACGTGCTCACGTGCTCTCGCTAAACCATAAGCCAAACATGTATGTAACCTTAGCTGAATGATAAGCGTGGCAATGCGACAACGACATGCGTTCCCTAATATTGACTCTGGCTGCTAGTAGTGATTGAAGTCGATTCATTCAACTCTATAAACTCCACTGCCACGGTTCCTCTGGGCAAAAAAGTCAAAGTATGGAGTTGGATCATTCCTACCATAAGAGTGGAGACCATTATCGCTTAGATCCCGCTTCAGGAGGCAGAGGCTCCCATACAATCTTGAAGCCGATTGGCTTTATAGGGTATTACAAGCACTCTTGTCAAATAATTCGGATATATCACTGACATTAACTAGGCTTGGGGTGTTCTATGTTGCTGTTGCTGGGCAGGGAGTAGTGAGTTACCATTTCGTCTTCGAACATTAACTATTCTGTCTTGCAAAGTAATATACTTACTTCTATGTTCCCAGCCCCATTTGGCATCTCTAGGTCTCAGCGAGACTCAAATATCGCTTGCCCTTATCTCTGGGCCGTTATGTGGTGCGGTATTGCAACCCATCTTTGGCAGCTGGTCTGACCGCTACCAATCATCCTGGGGACGACGCAAGCCTTTTATAATCGCTGGAGCGATATGGCTCATACTCTCTACTCTATGTCTTGCGTGGGCACGATCGATCGTAGACGTTATCCTGTCACAGGCAGATCAGCAGGAGACTCGGCACATGGTGCTATCCATCTTTTCGATTTGTACCGTCTTCTCCATGTACGCGGCGGTTCAATCTGTGCAAATAGGTATGCGGGCTCTAATCACAGACGGGTGCTCGCTCCTTGATCAAGCAAATGCAAATGCTTGGGCTGGGCGGTACATCGGTTTGGGTGGTGTGCTCGGAAATCTGGCTGCTCTGCTAGATGATCTTTCCCGAAGTGACGAAGAGCCTGAATGTCGGACGATTTTAATGGTACGTAGAGCCTCTTGAGTATGATATGTTGGGAGCATGTTTTGAAGAAAAAGAGAACTTCCCAGAATATTCGCCCCAGAATATTCGCCCCAGAATATTGCTTTCTCACAGAAAGACTAACTGAAATATTCATCAACAGGACATGAGCAGCTTCACCACTATTTGTTTGATTCTGTCCCTCGTGGTCAGCTGCTCGTTTAAAACCAACGATGAAAGTGCTTCGATCTCTGCTAAAGCATCCAA
>Ga0247807_10001368_pt1 | contig 14319 bp, 13 predicted proteins | sample UWRJL074202C1_FD_179931 | JGI IMG/M metagenome (GOLD analysis project Ga0247807, IMG submission 179931) | Plant litter microbial communities from Arlington Agricultural Research Station in Wisconsin, United States - UWRJ-L074-202C-1 | ecosystem: Environmental > Terrestrial > Plant litter >...
GGTCGAGTATTTATTTACTTGACCTTTTTTTATTTTAGGCCACGTGGAGAAACGGTAGACTTGCCATCTTGAGGGGGTGGTGCTCGTAAGGGCGTGTGGGTTCAAATCCCACCGTGGTCACTCTTTAAGCCTCTTTACAGGGACTAACAGATGTTTTACTTAACATCTACTTAACCAGTATTAAAAACACTCAATTTTTCGAGTGTTTTTTTTTGTGATTTCGTTTCAAAAATTCTCAATCTAATTTAAACAAAAAAGGGCAAACCGTAATGGCTCACCCTTTGTTTATATTCAAATAAAAATCTACCAAATCAAAACCATTATCAAAGTTGGTTTGCTCTATCAATTCGCTAATCGAAATTTTAAACCCAATTTCATTTAGCTCTGTAGCCTTTTTTAGCCAATAGGAATACTCTCCTTTATCAGGAAATAATACAATATTTCTTTTCTTAATAGGCTTAAACAATTCATACTTCAAATTTTGCTTACTTCCAGTAGCAATCCAAATAAAATCTGGCATTAAAATACTCATTATGATTGCGGTCTTTTCGCTTTCAACGATGGCAACAGTTTTCTCATAGTCTTCATTAATCAGATGCAAACCAAACAAACATTGACTAAGTTCAAATTCAGAGTCTTTAAATGCTTTATGTAGCCAATTAATATGATTATATGGCTTTTTAATCCTCTTACCCGTAGATTCATCATAAAGCATAACCTTACACGCATGAATTTTATTCTTCTCATCAATTTGCCAAAATCCCGTTGAGTTTTTCCAAAAATGACCGACCCCTGTTATAAAATAGTTTTGAATCACTTCAAAAACCTCATGTTGTGAAAAATGCCTTTGTAGAAATGTAGTTAAATTATCGATTTGAGGTTTTTCAAAATACATTTCATTCAGCAACTCCAGACTATGAAAGCTTGGAACTAAATCAGGTGGTTTATCTCTTTCAATAAAGGTATTTACCAAAACCACTTCATCATTATTTAAGTATTTACTTTGATTTCCTATATAAGAAACGATGCTGTTTTTTAAAAACCATTCTGAGACCCAACAACCGTTTTCTTGTTGCTCCAATATTTGTGACTTTGGAACTATAAATTTAAAGCCGTTTATATCTGTCAATTGAACCGCTTTATCAGATATGTTTTTGAAGGATAAAAAAGGAATTAAAAAGTACTTTCTCCCTTTTGGTGGTGCTTTATGATAACCGCAATTTGTTTCACGGTCACACCTCCCAAAATCATCAACTAAATAATTATCCGTTTCAGTATCCATATATAAAACCAAACTTTTTTTGTGGCAGTTTGGACAAATGAATTTTTTACTGGTTTTATCGAGTGTATATTTATAGTTTTTCATAAAATAAATGTTTTGTTTTAGGTTCACATTTTACACGTTTTACACTTAAATTTTTGAAGTAGTGCAAAAAGTGTAAAATATGTACATCAAAAACAATCTTTTTTTTAGTTATAATTAGTGATATAAGCTACATTACCGACATTGATACGATTGACAAATATGTTATAATGCTTCAATCGTTGTATAAATTTTGTCTTACCTACTGGCTTATAACCATCTTCAAGACAAAAACTTTTGTATTCTGGGTACAACTGTGAAATTAAAACGTAGTCTGCAGATGAGACTTTATATTCAAATTCCGAGATAAACAACTGAACGCTATCACTTTGCTTTTCATAATCCACCCTAGCATTATCAATAGCCTCACATTTACTAAATTTCTTTTGCTCTAAAACTCTATCTAAACCATCTAAAACCCAGTTAAAAACTCCTGACAATTCATTATTAATTATTCTATTGGCTAATCCTTTATCCTGTTTGTCTTCTGCTATTGTTACGTCAAAACCGATAATTAAAAACCGTCTGAAATATGCATTTGTATGCTCAACATCTTTTGGAAGCTCATTACAATTGAAAATTAACTTGGCATAGTCACTTAATATGAAAGGCTCACCGTAAGGCAAACGAGCTTCTATAGGCTCACCAGATGCCATTTGTTTAAATATATCCGTTTCAAGCTTACCATTAATCTCACTTGCATAGTTCACGAGTTTATTACCAATTTTGGCACGGAAATAACCATTATCATTGGTTAGATTTTGTAATGAGAAGTTACTTACGTTTTCATTACCAAGTAATGCATTCAGTATCTCAAAAAATACACTTTTACCATTTGCCCCTGTACCGTAAAGAATTAGCATCTTTTCAAGTTTCAAAACACTTGGTTTAATGAAAATGTAGCCACAATATTCAGCAAATACCTTTTGCTTATCCTTGTCTGGCAGAACTTCATCTAAATATTTTTGAAACTGAGGAGCAGTTGCTTCATGGTCATACTCAAATGGTAATTGATGAGTAACAAAATCTTTTCTTTCAAAGCCACGTAATTCTCTCTTTGCTCCTTCAATTTCAAATGTTCCGTTAACCAAATTAATTAAAACTCTATCTGTTTTTTCACTTGGAGAAGACAAATAGGCATCCGACATAAATTGTTTATGCAACTCATCTTTAAACGTGTGTATCTTTCCTTTAAACTTTTCAACTCCCATTTTCAAAGCCACTCGACCTAAAAAAAACTGAAAACGCTCCTTATCTATTTCAGACCAATAACAACCGTTATACAAAAAGACATTGCCATTTTTTTTACAAAGCCCCCATTGATTCAATTCCGCAATTTTAAGAAGTTGCTCAATACAAATTATTAAATAATGATTCTTAGTTGGTTGAAAATTCAACAACCTGTTTTTCATCTCTTCAAATTCAACACTTTGAGTGTTCGTCAAAATCTCGCCATTTGAAATTTTTGTTTGAAATGAGATGTATTGCTTACTTTCTGGAAAGGCTAGGACTTTAAAATCTATTGGACAAATACTTTCCAAAAGTTCATTTAAAATATCATCTGTGTTTTTTTGGTTCATTTCCGTACTATTTTTTAATTCTTCAATGTTATTTGAAACAAGTTTCTTAAAGTCCTCTCTACCCTGAATGTTTTCGACTCCGTTGGTGTTTTCTATATTCATAATACTAGTAATTAATTGGTGAAACTGATTCTAAAATCTCTGACTTTTTGTACAAAATCCTATTGCCAATTCCGTAGGATTTCAACCTTCCCGATTTTGTATGTTTACGCAAAGTGGATAAATTACAATGCAAGAGCGCACATGCTTCATTTCTACCTATTAATTCGTTTGTAACTTGTTGAGGTTCGGAAAATGTCTTTTGTAACATTGGTCTTAATACTTCTGCTAGTTGTTCAATTGTGATACCGTTTAAAAAAATTTGATTGTTCATAATTACCATGTTTATTATTTGATGGTACAAATGAAGATTAGGGATTTTTTAGGGTTTCCCTAATTCGAATAGCAAAAACGTAATCACTTGATTTTATACAAAATAGGTGCAATAATTTATTTTGCATTAACTACATGCTTAGCCAAAAATTGAATTCAAATAAGTCCTAATAAAAATAAATACATCTTTTTTTAGTCAAAGTGCATCTTTTTTAAAAGTTTCACATATTTATAAAAAGACAACAGACATAACCCAAGAGATTAACAACCTCTCTTGACCTTTTTATATCCACTTTAGAATGAAAGAAAAGTTTAATGAATTAATCAACAATGCAAATGGTAAAAGATACAAGACCTATTATAGGCTTAACCAGTTACCGCAGATAACAGGTCTATCAATAAGAATGCTGAAATACAAAATGATTAAAATCAAAGAAAAGTATGCTGGAGTAACTAGTTTACTAGACAAAGACGGCAAACAATGGAAAATACACTATTCAATCATTAACGAGTTTATGCCAATCAACAAACGAAACACTTATACTGAGAACAACTATGATTGGCAAACTTTCGTGAGTTGGAATCCTTTTGAAAACTATGACAAGGAATACCATCAAGAACTGATTTACCAGATAAAAAATGAAATGCCAGACAAATACATCAAGTACACAATAGAACTGGACGGAAGAGGATTTAACCATGTTCACTTTATCACGGATGGCAAATTACCCGAAGTAAGGACAATAGTTGAAAATGTGATTTACAGGTACTTTTCCTGGAACGAAATCTCTTTTGAAGCTACAAGCATAACCAATAAGTATAACAGCGTAAACTACGCTAATAAAGCACCAATAATAACAGAAATAATATAATAACCAGATGAACGAATATGAAATAACAAATTTTGATTTCAGTCCACACTTACGAGAATTACTGAAAAACTATTGTGAACTACATTATGAAGAAAATTCAATAACCGATGATTGGCACTTGTGGCACGAATATCTATTATTATTGAAAGACAATAAATTGAATTTGCTTTTTGAAGCGGAATGTTTCTTAAAAAAATTGAAAGATGAATAGTATTGACGATAAAATAAGACTTAAACAGATGGAAATTAGTATTGAAGAAAACCCAGAAAGAAAAGCAGAACTACATACACAAATGACCAAATTACAATTTCAAAAAGAAATTGCTGTTATAAGAAAAAAGATAGAGCAGTTAGGATAACCTCATAGTATCCTCCCCTCCCACCTCCCTTAGGATTTTTCAAAATCAATAGTTCTCGTTATCGCCCTCAATGGCAGGTAACTAATTTAACTAAAAACCCACATTCCATAAGCTTCGCAAAAAATTTGGGGCTCTAAACTCAGTAAATTGTTCTTAAGGTGCAATTTTAAGGTTCTGTACCTATTTGTACCTAGATGCTCCTGTATTTACTCAAGTGTTTTATAAAAAAAAGCCACTATTTACTATCAATAGTGGCTTTTTTTATGATGTGTTAAATGAAGTCTTGATATTTTTAATAATTTTATTTCTGATTATAATTACATTTTATCACAACAGTAAGGTTGGGATTAATCTAAAACCATTATTAGGATTTGTTAAATCATACCAAATAGAACACTAACTTTTACTTGAGCCAATTACTCAAATCTTTTATAGTAGCTTAAGTGCTGGTGCTTTCATCTTCCGTTTTTAAATTGTCGGCTAATATTTTTAATTCGGTAAGTATTTCTTCAAACTTTGCTTTGTCGTATCCGTTGTTCAATTTTTCAGAAACAGAATTTGAAAATACGTTTATCAATTCCGTTTGTTCACGTTTCATAAATTTAAAGAACGTGAGTAATTGTAGCTTAACTCCTAATTGTCGTACGCAATCTTTTACAAGTGTATTGTCTGTTTGATTATCGCAGTTTGAAAGTCCTATATGGATTGAATGAAGTATCATTTTTACAACCTCTATTGGATTGCGTATATATTGCAATGTGTTTGCATCAATGTCTTTAAGGTTTCCGATTGCAGACATTACTGTTAAAATATTTTCGGTCTCTTTTGTCTTGCTTAAAGCATTTTCAGCTTTTTGGAAAGCTTCTTTGGATTTTGTCTCTGCTTTTTTGGATTTGGTTTCAATTCCACTCAATTTGCTTTCGGCACTACTAACTCTAGTTTCAATTCCTTCAATTTTGTCAATTTTACTTTGAGCGGCATCTATTTTTCCAATTGCTTCAATAGATTTGGTTTCTGCTTCATTGGATTTTTCAGTCGCTCTTTCTGCACTTTTTGCTGTGTCAATATTAATTATTATAGGAATGAAAATACCTAAAAAACCAATAACACCAATCCAAATAGTAACCCACATATTCAGACGGTCAATATCTTTTCCAACTTCTTCTTTTGCTCTGTCAACTTCTAAATCAGTTTGTTTAACAAGAAACTCAATATGATTTTTTAGTTCATTTAACTGCACTTCAGTTAAAACATAATTTCCTTGTTTGTCTGATTTCGGGAAAACAAAAAATGGTTTTAGGTCAATATCTTGGAATTTAGTTTTGTCATTAGCTAAGTATTTTGTAGTAAGAATTTGTGCTATTTTTTCTGTGAGCTTTTTGTCTAATTCTTTCTTTGTAGAATTATCTGTATTTATAAATACAATTTTAGGCAAGAGTAAATCCTTCTTTGCTTGCTCTTGGACTATATTAGAAACTATTTCAGATACCTCTTTTTGCTGATTATTTTTTAATGTTTTCAATTGACATTGCCAAATGACAATGCCTGCCAACACAAATATGACAATTAAAGCTATTGAGATTTTCAAATGAACGATTGTAAGATTTTTACCCATATTTAAGCTAATATGCTATTCATAATTGTTTTTGGAAAATAATCAGGAAACTTATAAATGAGGCTTTGGTAGTCGCCTTTATCCTCCGCTTCTTTATATGGAAAAAGTTTTGCGAAAGCAATATCACTGTCTTCAATTTCTTGTATCACTTTAATCGCACTTTCAAAAATTAACTGGTCATGAGTAAATAAAATTAACTGCAAAGGCATTTCAGGTGTATATTCTTTAAAAGCGTTAAAAATATGTTTTAAGAAATGTTCTACTGTTGTCCTATTTTCAAAATCACTTGCGTAGAAAATATCGTCTAACACAAGTGGCAAATTAACTTTGGTATTTTTTCTTGAAGCAATAGCGATACTAATCCCTACCATTGTTGAGAAAAGTCTAAAATGAAAGGTATTTAGGTATTTATTTACTGGTTGTGGCGGTATGTCTTTATTTTTTATTTTTAATTGGGCAATTATTATTTCACTCAATACTTCTCCCGTTTCCTCATCGTATTCTTCAGGTTGTTTTGAAATTTCCAAATCAATTTCTCGATTGTCAATTTTGAAATAACTTTCTAACACTTCTTCAACTATCAATTTAATCGGTGCAAATGATTTATTTATTTCTTCATTAAGTGCATTGTGATATGTTTTCAGAAAAGAAGTTGTAGCAGTTTTTACTTCGTCAAAAAGACTTACCTGTTCCTGAATCTCGTTTATTCTTTTTATATCCCTATCAATATTTGCTTTTGCTTCTATTGATTGCCTTTCAAGGTCTGTAATCTCTTTTTCTAATCCGAATATTTGCTCAGTCAAAGATTGAGGCTTTGTATTTTTTGATATTTCTAATTCAATCTTTCTAATTATTTCATTTCTTCTTGAAATATAGTCATTAACTAAGCTTACAAATTGTGTAAGTTCTGTATTGACAAAACTAGGATTAGATTTAAAATACTCAAATAAAAATCGGTTTTTGTCTTTTAAATACTTTGGATTTTCATCTAAGCCTGCAAGTTCCAATAAAATTTCTTCTGCTAAAAACGTTCCGATTTCAGTGGATTGATTGTTGTTAAATAAAAAAAGTTCATTGAATTCTGTTCTCTCTTTTATTAAATTAATTTCTCTAGAAACTTTATTCTTCAGTATATCAATTTGATACCTTAAATTCTCAATAATATCGGATAAATCATTAAAAGATTTACTCAGAGTTTGTGTAACTTCATTCAATTCTTTGATTTTAGAAATTCTTTGAGTTACACTAATTGATATTTCATCTTTCAATAACTTAGAATTATTACAAAAAGGGCAATCATTATGCTCTTTTAGTAATTCTAAACCTAAATTCAAAAAATGAATTTCATTAAGTCCTGCATTTTTTATTTCTTTGGAAATAAGGTTAATGTATGCCAAATTGAATTGTTCAACACTCTTTTTAAAAGGTTCCGTATTGACGGTAAATTGAAATGAATTTTGTTTTACCTGATTGAGGATTTCAATCAATTCTTTTGTTTTTTTATCGTCTGGACTATCAGCTTGTTGTTTTTTTAATCCTTCCAGTCGTTGTTTTTTTTCACCAATTGACTTTTCATTATTTGTAATTAACGTCTGTTGGTTTTCGTTGCTCTTTTTTAAAGATGATACATTTCTTGATTCTGTTTGTCTTCTGTAAAGAGTAAAAGCCTTTACATTTTTTTCAAATTCTAATAAGTCTGTTAGCCCCAAACTTTGAGCAATTATATTATGAAAAGAACGCTGTGAGTTCTTTTCATAGTCAAGTTGCCCCTTCGTATAAATGTCATAATCGCTTATGAAATGTGTATCGGGATTTATTCTATCTCTTACACTTTTCGGAATATTACTGTCGTGTTTTTGAATGTCAAGGTCATTTGAAACAGTTTCAATTTTGCAAAAAATATTTGCTTCACCATTGTTGTTATGTTCCAAAAAACTCATAAAGCGAACATCATCTTTTGAACCTTCTTTATATGCTCTTAACAACGCTTCACCAACGGAATTACAATAGGAATATTCAATAGCATCGTAAATTGAAGATTTACCTGATGCGTTTCCTCCTAAGATTATTAAACTTTGTGGCTCGTTATTATTGTTAGAAAAATTTACACCAAAGGGTTTGTCTGTATTGGGAAATCCTCTGACTGATTTTAGTGTTACGTTTTTTATTCTTAAATCTTTACCTTCCCAACTTTTTAATATATCAGTAGTGTCATCTACACTGTATTGTGAAATATCTGGTTTGTTATCTTTAAACCGCTTGAAATAACTTACAATATTCTCAAAAAACTTTTCTCTTGAAGAAATGTCAATATCAGGATTGTCGGCAAAAACATATGCAATGGTGTTATCCGATAATTCGGGTAACTGTATCAGTTGTTTTAAGAATATATCTTTACTTACGTTCATATTATTTTGTCATTTCTGTTTTAGATGTGGTCAACTTTACGCTTGTGTCCAACGTTCCAGAGCCTTGTGCAGTTTGAGACTTTCGAAGACCAGTATTTTCTGCTAGCCGAAAATAAAATTCAAACGTTAATTCCACTAAATTAGCAAATGGCTACAGACGTGCGTTATGGACTGTTTTTTCTTTTCTATCAATATTGTCTAATATAATCCTTTCAATTTTGTGCGGTTCATCACATTCTTCGTCTCTCTTCTTATAATCACATCTTGGGCAATCAAAAACTAAACCATACATACTTGAATGATTAATCATTGGTGTGTCGCATTTCGGACAATGTGCTTCCATGTCAGATATTATCCAGGCTTTTTGTCTATTATCAAATTTCCAATCCCATGTCCATTTCCATCTTTTAAATTTATCTTCTCTGTAACTATAAAAGTCAGGTTTAAACGTTTCTTCTTTTTTTAATTTATCAACGATTATAACAACTGAAATAAATAAGATGACAACTACTAAAATCCACCAAACTTTGAAGTCAAAATTTAAGACTTTCCAAATTACATTTCCAATCCATTTTAACATTGACCAAATGGTTGTCAGAACTGGTTTTTTTTTGGAATAATCATATCCTACTGTTAGCAGTAAACTGAATAAAGCAGTTCCTATACTTATTGTCCAAGGTGATTTTAACCAATTATCTTTATCTTTTGTCATTTTAATTTATTGATTACTAGGCAAACAACCCATAACTTTCTTGCGCTTATAACCGTTTGCAACTTACGACGACAAGTATTTTCGGCTAAACGAAAATACGATAAAAAACGGTAATTCCTCTAAATTCGCAAATAGCTATAGACCTGTGTTAAGTGCCATTTTTTTTATTTATCCACTCTATTACTCAGTTTCTCCATTTCTGCTATTGTATTATCCAATGTTTCCATTTCTACTTGAATATCCATTAAAATAATTTTACCAAGTACAAGATACTTATCAATTTTGTTTTCGGGATGATTTTCAAAAAACTCTTCAAGTATTTGGATTTGTTTATCAAATGATTCTCGAAGTTTTTCTTTTAAAATTTCGTCAGATTCTGCATAAGTTTGAAGCACAATTTTTCGAAGTTTATTACCTTTTTTATTACGTAATATTTTTATTGAATCGACAAAAAGACTTTCTACACATAATTCAAAGTCTTCTTCTTCGTTATTTCCTTTAAAATTTTCGGGATATTCTTTTTTTAATTTATTTTCTAATCCGTCCAATTTTCTAATTACATAACTAAAACTAATCGCATCAATGTTATGCATAAATTGATTTCGAATAGACATAAAGTATTCAATTGTAGATTTTTCTTTCTTATCTATATTTTCAACGTCTAATAGTAAATTTAATTTTTGATTTATACTTAGGGATGATGAGCCATTTCCCAATGACTTAGAATTTTTATAATCAGGTATATCGAGTAAACTTGCAAGTTCGTAGCTTACAAAATTTTCCAGTTCTAATGAGTATGTTAAAACTTTAGTTCTTTTTCTTATTTCTTCCATAAAAGCTATTGATTCTCTCTTCCTCTTGACTAAAACGGCATAACTTGTACACTAGTTATAAAGTAGCGAGAAGCTATCCAATATTGAATGTATAGTTGCTATTGCGCATCCTATCTATACAAAAATAGAAATAATATTATTGTAAACTCCGCTTGAGATAAAATTTATGGAATACTCAAAAGAGGAGAATTATAAAAGTTTCACTTCTAGCAATAGTTAAACTTTTTATTTTATCTAAACTATTGATAATGATTACATAACGGTATTTTGATGAATTTGAGAATTAATAAAGTTTCACTTTTAATAAATTTTAATTGTTTTTGAAACTTTTATCACTATCTTTACATTAATAAATAATCACAGCCATGAGCCTTAAAAATTCAATCACTACTAGCGACTATCTAAATTTTGATTCAACTCTGAACAAAGCAATGAAAATCATCAAAACTGAAAAAAACTACAAATTAGGTTTTCTAGTAGTTTTTGGCATAAATGCTGGATTACGAATTTCTGATATTCTGAAATTGAAATTTGAAGATTTAGAAAATGACTCAATTTCATTAGTAGAATCTAAAACTAACAAGAAGCGTGTAATTAGATTGAACGACAATATTAAGAATGCTACCGAAGCTCTTAAGACAAGAACTGATGTAAGAAGCGGTTATATTTTTACTTCAAACCAGTCAACGGTAATAACTATACAATATGTTAACCGTAAGCTAAAAGAAATGTTTGCAACTAAAAACGTTGCAATTAGCAGTCACTCACTTAGAAAAACTTTCGGTCGTCAAGTTTGGGCTAATAATGGAGAAAGCGATAAAGCCCTTTTATACCTTAGCGAATTATTCAATCACTCATCACCAGCGATTACAAAAAGGTACTTAGGCATCAGACAAGAGGAACTAGATGACATATACATGAATTTGTAGTGTTCATGTTCACGGTGTTCGCTTTTAGAGATTGAACACCGTGAAAAAAATTATAATGTTTTGTAAAAAAGTTAATCTATTCTGCTTTATAACCGATGTTTGATAATTTATTAATTACAACATTAACTGTTTTGGTCGATTTTAAAGGATTGTTTTTGTCAGAAGTAGCATTACTGAGCATGGCGTTTAACATTGGTTGTATAGTTGTAGGTTTTATTCCTGTAACTCCACTCAATGCATTTGCTAAGCTGTTTATTGAAGTGTTGAATGGAGATAAGCTTCTCATATATTCAATCAATCCCAGTTTCTTGAGAAATAACACTTTTGAGATATTGTTGCTTTCGCTGTAATCTATAAATTCATCCTCTGTTTTACTTTCGCTTTCTTCAAAAGTTAAATCACCTCTTTTACTTATATTTTCTTTATATCTAATTAATTCGTCAATTTCGTAGAGAAAATCAGCCATTCCTTCAAAAATATATTCAACTAATTTATATTCCTTTTCTCTTATAAGCCCGTCAAGTTCTTCGTTCACTAAGTCTATTTCAGACCCTTTTCTTTCTCTAAGATATTGTTTCATTAAAATTGAAGCGTTAAATGCTATTGAATCATATTCATCATGTTGGGCTGGAACAACTCCTTCAATTTCTTTAGCTAATTGCAATGCTTTTCTAAGATAATGATTAGCAAAGTCTTTTTTTAATGTCTTTAATAAGAATAAGTCAAGATTATTAGTTATTTCATATATTTTTTTTGTTCTTAAAAAAAATGATAAATACATATATTCATCAAAAAAAATATCTATTTCAGTTTGTAGCATTTTACGTAATTTTAAGCTGTAATTATATTTAAGACAATCTACTAAAATATTCTAACATTTGATGCGCATTATCATAGGTAGTTTTTCCAATGTAAGATAAAAACATACGCTCCGTACCATGAGCAGTAATATTCATTAAAATAGGTGTTGGAATCCTTCCATAGAAGTTGGTCGCAAAAGAACGTCTGCAAACATGACTACTAATAGCTTCATGTTTAGGAGAAACTTTAATTACACTAGGTTCACCCTGCGTTTCTTTCTTTCTCCACTTTGTTGGAGAGTTCAACTCTGCTTCTTTGCAAACATCTTTAATATACTCATTGAAACGAGAAAGAGAAATTTTATAAGGCATTCCACTTTCAATAATTTCGATTGCTTTAGGTAACAACGGAATAGCAACCAATTTTCCAGTTTTTTGTTGTTTTAATTCAATGATTTTAGCACCTGAAATTTCTTTTATATTGCTTTCTGTAATACTCAACAAGTCGCCCGCACGTTGTCCAATCAAACAACCTAGCAACAACCATTTTCTTGCATTTATCAAAGCCTCTCTAGTTAGTACAGCCTTTTTAATTTCTTCTTGCTCAGCTTCACTAAGAACTATAATATCCTGAGGTTCTTTACTCTCAGATATTCCTTTAAAATTTTTTACTTGTATTGAGGTCTCGATATCATTCTTAAATGCATCACGGCATATAGTTCTGAAATTAGCAATATTCTTTCCAACGTAATTAGTGGAATACTCTTTTACAAACATCCACATTTTGTATTTTTCAAGAAATTGCAAATTAACTTCTTTGACCAAAATACTTCTACCCTTCAAAGCCTCAAGTTCATATTTTAAAATTGTATTCTTGAAAAGTTTTAAATTCTGAATACGTCCTTTACTCAATCCAAGCTCTTTCTTTTGATTCTGCTTGAAAGGTGCTTCATCGATATACTTTTGAATATAGTTAGTCAAAATATCCAATTCAACTACAGGTGTTTTTTTGTTAAACAAATCAATTTGAAGTTGTAGCCACTCACCAGTAAATTCCATTCCCGCACTTACACCGTCATTATATCTGTCATTTATGAATATTGAAAGCTTATCCAGTTTGGACTTCAAGTTTTTAAGTGCATCTGTTTTCTGAACTGGTTGTGATAAAGTTTCGCTCCAATATTTTGAATCAATAACATGACCCGACTTTCTCCATAGTACTTTTTTCCTGTCAATGGAATAACGAATATAAATCTGAGAATTTTCACTTTTACTTTGCAGTAGATATTTTAAAGTAGCCATAATTTCACATTACTAGTTTGATTCAGCAAATATAGCTATAATTCAAATCTACTTAACATCTACTTAACCAAACCGATATTTAATTACTTTTCAATACGTTTATATACGCAACCAAACTCAACAAACTGAATAAAAATAGGGTATTAGCAAATATTGAAAAATAAAGAAACTGCTAGACTTTGTCCCCACCGTGGTCACAAAAAAACACTCGAAACGAGTGTTTTTTTTGTTTTGTATTAAATTATTTTTTGAATATAGTATTAGCAGGATAGGTTTTTACCACGAGAATATCATTTTATTTAAAAAATTGTATTCTATATTCTTTAGGGGTGATTCCTGTAATTTTCTTAAAAAGTTGCGTAAAATGTGAAGCTGTGTGAAAATTAAGCTGGTAAGCAATTTCAGCAATATCTCTACTGGACTGAAGAAGCGCTTTGCTGTAATTGATATCCATTTCGTTGATCCATTGTTTGGGTGATTTCTGAGTTATATTTTTCACACATTTATTAAGGTAATTTTCCGTAACAGATAGTTTATCTGCATAAAATGTTACTCTTTTTTCATCTCTGTGATATTTGAACAGAATATCCCGGAACTGAAGAGACAACTCCATAGGACGAGTAGCTGATTTATGATGGCTATTAGTATCTGTACTTAATATTTTAACCAAAATAAGATGAAGCATAGTAATAATAATCTCGTTTAAATTCAATTCATTAAGCCATAACTCCTGCTCCATAATGGTAAGCAATTGTTTAATTGTTTCGTAAGTAAGACTATCCAAATTTAGGAAAGGAGGCATAAAAAAAATGCTGGTTTTATGTTTGGGTAATTCCTGTTCAGATACAATATTATTTTCATAGGCTAAGAAAAAACCTTCGGCATCATCTGATAATTCTATGGTCGCCGTAATTGTTCCTTGTTTGATAAAAATAACATTTCCTTTTTCTACATTATATTCTTTATTCTCCAGATATTGTTTAATATGTCCGTTGGTGATAAACAGAACAAAATTAAAAGTGGTACGGTATGGAACTACGGGCATAAGAATACCTTTTAGATAATCTTCGAGCCTGTAAAGCTGTATATCGGCATTATTAGAAAGTATTTTTTCTGTAATATTAGGAAGAAAAAGTTTCTTATATTGAAAATTAGAAAGTGTTTCCATATTAAT
>Ga0247807_10001369_pt1 | contig 14311 bp, 16 predicted proteins | sample UWRJL074202C1_FD_179931 | JGI IMG/M metagenome (GOLD analysis project Ga0247807, IMG submission 179931) | Plant litter microbial communities from Arlington Agricultural Research Station in Wisconsin, United States - UWRJ-L074-202C-1 | ecosystem: Environmental > Terrestrial > Plant litter >...
CTCGAAGGCGGTGGATGCGGTGACCGCGTCGGCGAGGTACTGCCCGGCGGGGCTCGGCGGCTCGCCGTTGCGGCCGGCGGAGAGCATGGCACCCGACATGGCCTGCAGCAGGAGGTCCTGGCCGGGGCGGTCCTTGTAGGGGCCGTCCTCGCCGTATCCCGAGATCGAGACGTAGACGATCGAGGGGTTGATGGCCTTGAGCGACTCGTAGTCGACGCCGAGTCGTTTCGCGACGCCGGGCCGGTAGTTCTGCAGGAAGACGTCGGAGGTCGCGACGAGCTCCTTGAGCACGTCCTTGCCGTCGGTCGACTTGAGGTCGACGGCGAGCGAGCGCTTGTTGCGGTTGAGCGACAGGAACGAGACGTTGATCTTGTTGCCGTTGGCACCGCCGGCGGAGGCGAAGCGCTGCCACTCTCCCGCTGTCGGCTCGACCTTGATCACATCGGCGCCGAGGTCGCCGAGGCGCTGCGCCGCGAACGGGCCGGCCATGGCGATCGTGCAATCGATGACCCGGTAGCCGGTGAGTACTCCGCGCTGCTCTGACACTGTTTCTCCTGAGTTAGTCATGGACGCGAACCTCCGCCCCGTCGGCGGCCGAGGAGCGCAGGAGCCCCTCGATCAGTTCGACGGAGCGTGCGGCGACATCCACTGTGCTGTTGTTCTGGGTGCTCGCACCCGTGATGAGTTCGACGAAGCGCACCGGCGGGACGAGGCACTCGTACTCTCCCTCGCCGGCCGGGATGTCGACGGTGATGTTCTCGCCGTCGTAGCGGCTGAGCGAGACCCGTTCGCGCTCGACGTCGATCATGATCACACCCTCGGTGCCGAAGATGCGGAGGTCCACCTGGTACTTGTCGCCGTCGGCGAGGGTGGCGGCACCGGAGAGGGAACCGAGTGCGCCGTTGTCGAAACGGATCACCGCGGCGTCGAACAGGTCCACGGCGGAGCCCGCGTTCGCGACCCGGCCCGCCACGGTGGCGGCGCGCATCCCGGTCAGCCAGAAGAACAGGGCGGAGGAGTGCGAGACCTGTCCGTGGGCGTAGCCGCCGCCGTGCTTCGGGTCGGCCCAGGTGCTGAGTTCCGGCTTCGTCTCCGAGTCCCAGCGCTCGAGCATGTGGGTGGGGTCGCCGCCGAACAGCCCGCGAGTGGGTGAGGCCATGTGGCAGAGCGCGAACTGGATGTCGCCGACCAGCCCGGCGTCGAGGATGCGCTTGGCCTCGACGGTGAACGGCTTGTAGTTCCAGCCGTAGGGCACGAGGAAGTGCGTGCCCGCGCGCTCGACCGAGTCGGCCAGGCTCCATGCCTCGTCCGCGCGCAGGGTCATCGGCTTCTCGCACAGCACGTGCAGGCCGCGGTCGAGCGCGCGGGTGGCGACGTCGAAGTGCAGGTCGTGCGGCGTGGTGATCACGACGGCGTCGAGGCCTGAGTCGAGCAGCTCGTCGACCGATTCGGTCGCGAGCCCGAAGCCGAACCTGTCGCGCACGTCGCCGAGTCCGGGGCCGAGTCCGCAGACTCCGACGAGCTCGACGTCCTCACGCGCCGCGAGCAGCGGGAAGTGGTTGCTCGTCGCCCACCAGCCGGCGCCGACCGCGCCGATGCGTACGCGGCTCACGCGCGCGCCCAGACGCGCAGGCCGTCACGGTCGGAGACGGTGACGACACCGCGAGCGACGAGACGCTCGAGGTTGCCGGTCACGGGGAAGATCAGGTATTCGCTCGCGGCCGTGTCCCACGGCCCGACACTCGGCGCTATGCGGTGGATGATCTCGAGTGTGCTCTGGCCCGCGTCATCGAGATTCTCGGTGATCGCGGCATCCAGTGTCGTCGTGTAGTCGGCCGACTCGTCGAGGAAGGCCGCAACGGCCGCGCCCTCGTAGATCGGGTAGTGCGCCGTGAGCAGCAGGTCGGCGTCGAACGCGCGGAACTGCTCGATGCTCTCGAGGTACGGGTCGGTGTCGCGGTAGGTCGGCGGGAAGGCCGGCTCGCCGTCGGCGCTCGGCACGGTCGTACCCAGGGTCGCGTCGGCGATGAGCAGTGCCGAGTGGGCGGCGTCCCAGAGGGAGAGATGGCCGTCGCTGTGACCGGGGGTGTGCAGCACCCGGATGACACGATCACCGAGATCGAACTCCTCGCCGCCGTTCAGCGGGCGCGCGATCGGCGCCACGGCCGCGACCTCACGGATGTACGCGGTCAGCTCCGGCGGATCCTCGAAGCCGTCCGCATCGCGGAACTCGGCGTAGCGCTGCTCGATGAGCACCTCGAGGTCCTCGGCGAGCGGCACGTCGAGCGCTCCGGCCAGCAGCTCGACGTGTGGCGCGGCGGCCAGGATCGCGGCGTTGCCGCCGGTGTGGTCCCAATCGCAGTGCGAGCTGATCACCCAGTTGAGCGTCGCGAGATCGAAGCCGATGCCCTCGAGATAGGGCAGCAGGGTCTCGCGCACGCTCTCGGTGATGCCGGTGTCGAAGAGCAGCGCGCGCTCGGACCCGACGAGCAGGTACATCGCGATGAAGCGCTCGCCGAGGGGTGCCTGGATGCGGTGGAGGCCCGGGCGCAGCTCCATCAGCTGGGCCCGTTCGTCGGGGTGCAGTAACGCGTCATGGTCAATCGCCTTTGATGTGTGCGCGGTCAGCGGAAGCAAATCCGCAAACAGCATACATCACACGATTACGAGATCGGGATTACGTTTCGAGCACCGAGTTCTTCGGGGGTGCCCCGTCGAGCAACAGCGCCATCTGCTCGCGCACCAGCCGGTCCATGCGCCGGCTCATCGAGCCCACGTCCCCGCCGACGTGCGGACTGATGAGCACGCCGGGCAGCGTCCACAGCGGGTGATCGGGGGGCAGCGGCTCCGGATCGGTCACGTCCATCGCGGCGCGCAGGCGTCCTGAGGTGACCGCGCGGGTGAGCGCCGCAGTGTCGACCACCGGACCCCGTGCCACGTTCACGAGCAGCGCGCCCGGAGCCATGGCGGCGAGGAACGTGTCATCGACCATGCCGCGCGTCGAGTCGTCGAGCGGCACGGCGAGCACCACGATGTCGGCTTCCGGCAGCAGCTCCGCGAGCTCGCCCCAGGCGTGCACGGCGCCGAGGTCGTCGGTACGAGCGGTGCGCCCCACCCGGGTCAGCTCCACGTCGAAAGGGGCGAGGCGTTGGGCGACCTGCCGGCCGACGCCGCCGGTGCCGAGCAGCAGCACCCGCTGCATGGCGAGTCCGGGATGACGCTCGTGCGCCCACTCGCCGTCGCGTGCGGCCGTCACGAACCGGGGGATGCCCCGCTGGCTCGCGAGGATCAGCGCGAGTGCCAGTTCCCCGGTCGCCGCCTCGTGCACGTCGACGGCGTTGCAGTACACGTGCCCAGGCGGCAGGTGCTCGGCGACGCCGTCGTAGCCCAGCATCTGCGCCTGCACAACGGACGCACGCTGGCCGGCCAGGCCGGCGAGTGCGGGAGCCGCGATCATGTACGGCAGCACGAGCAGGTCGAAGCGCTCGGCCACCGGCTCGGAGCCGAGTGCCCAGACCACGAGTTCGACGCCGGACGGGGGAGGGCTCAACCGATCCCGCATCGCCGCATCGGGGACGGCGACCAGCAGGTCAGGCATCGCGCGGAAGCTTGCGGCGCTCCCAGGCGCGCGTGATGTGCTCGCGCATGGCCGCGGAGGCGCTGGCGGCGTCACCCGCCTCGATAGCGTCGAGCACTCGACCGTGTTCCTCGAGGGTCAGGGTGTAGGCGTCGGGCCCGGGAGCTCCATGGAAGCGCTGGTTGTCACTCGCGCGCTGCACGAGGGTGCGGGCGATCGCCTTGGCGAGAGCGTTGCCGGACTGGCTCATGATGAGCGAGTGGAAGTCCTTGTCGGCTTCGGGGAAGACCTCGGGATTGTCGACGGCACGGTGCATGACCGCGAGGGACTCGCGCAGTGCCTCGAGGTCGGAGTCGGTGCGGCGGCTCGCGACCGCGGCGGACATGGCGGACTCGAGTTCGCTGCGCACCACGGCGAGCTCATCGAGGATGCCGAGGGTCTGGTCGTTCTCGATCATCGTCGAGATGACGACCTTGTCGAGGATGTTCCACTCGGAGGAGGGACTGACCTCCGTGCCGCGGCCCTGGCCGACCGTGACCATGCCCTTCTCCTCGAGGCGCTTGACCGATTCGCGGATGACGGTGCGGCTCACACCGAAGTGGGCGGCGAGTTCGCCCTCGGGGGGAAGCAGCGCTCCGGCGGCGACCGATCCGGTCACGATCATGGCCACCAGGTCGTGAACGACCTGCACTCCGAGGCGCGCCGCGGGGGCGCGTTTCTCGGCGCCGCTGAAGACGGCGGAAGGATCGGAGGTGTTCGGGAGTGACATGCGAACCATTGTATGGAGCGGGCGGCGAGGGGCAACGCTTTCCCATCTGACAGGCTTGTGGCGTCCTGAGGGGTATCGCGGATTGCGAATACGTCACATGTATGATCTACTAACCCCGACGCCTAATTAGGCGCTCAGTCGTCAAGGACGTCGACAAGAAAAGGACGCGAAATGGCATCACAGCACCGCCGCTTCACTGGCACTCTCGCCCTCACAGCAGGACTCGCAATCGTGGGACTGCTGACCGGATGCACGGCAGAAGCCGGCCCGACCTCGGACAACGGCTTCGGATTCGCCGCCGCCGAGCAGGATCCGGACAGCTCGATCACCGTATGGGTGGACGCCGCGCGCGAGCCCATCGCCAACGCTTTCAAGGAAGCGAACCCCGACACGCCGATCACGATCGAGACCTACGACGGCAACGCCGGCGGAAGCGACTCGTTCAAGACCAAGATCGCGCTCTTCGACCAGTCCGGTGAGGGCTGGCCCGACGTCGTCTTCTCCACCCAGACCAACGACACCTCGTGGGCCGCCCAGGAGCTCAACGGCTCGCAGGCATTCGCCGCACCGCTCAACAAGGGTGTGCTCGACGAGGACTTCCTCGAGGGATTCACCGCCGGCGCAAATGACCCGATGACGGTCGACGACACCGTCTACGGCCTCCGCAACGACCTCGCCCCCGTGGTGCTCTGGTACAACCAGAAGCTGCTCGACGAGTTCGGCTACGACATCCCCACCACCTGGGAAGAATACGAAGCACTCAGCGACGACCTCGCCGCTGACCACCCCGGCTACATCCTCGGATCGGTCGGCGACAGCTTCGTCGGAACGTACGTCTACTACTGGGGTGCACAGGCACCGATCTTCCAGCTCAAGGGCGACACCTTCTCGACCGACTTCTCCGACGACCACTCGACTCGTATGACCGACCTGCTCGACCACATGGTCGACAACGGAACGCTCATCCAGGACAGCGTGTTCAGCGCCGGCTTCGTCGACTACGCCGACAAGCTCGTCGCGACCCCCGGCCCGGCGTGGTACTCCGGTGCCGTGTTCCAGAACCCGGATAACCTGAACGTGCCCGCAGGCCAGATCGGTGCAGCGGCTCCGCTCTACTGGGATGGCGAAGACAAGGTGACCGGCAACGTGGGTGGTGGAGTCTGGTACGCATCGAGCCACTCCAAGAACCTCGCCGCGGTCTCCGACTTCCTCGAGTTCGCGATCAGCTCCGACAAGGCGACCGAACTCGCCTCGGGTCTGCCCGCCTACTCCGACACCGCCGAGGCATGGCTCTCCTCGCAGGCTGAGGGTGGCTACTTCGTCGGCGACTTCGAGGAGAGCGTCAACACCGCAGCGAGCAGCGTCTGGAACGGATGGGGCTTCCCCAGCTTCAGCCCGGAGACCGCCTACGCCAGCGTGGTGGTGCCCGGCCTCGCGGCCGGCAAGACGTTCGCCGACCTCGTCCCCGCCTGGGAGACCGAGATCAAGAACCAGGCCCAGGTCGCCGGCTACACGGTCAAGTAAGGACTGCTCTCATTTCAACCAGCACCACGACCCGGCCTGTTGCCGACTCCTCACGGGGTCGGCAGCAGGCCCCGCCGGGCCGGCGACGCCCCGATAGGTCACAGACGATCATGGGCTACGCCTTCTCGAGCGGATACGGAATCCTGCTCCTGGCCTTCGGTGTTCTCCCCACCCTCTACGCGATCTTCCTCGCCTTCACCAAGCAGGGTGCGTTCGTCGGCTTCGACAACTTCGCCAAGGTCTTCGGCGACTACCGCTTCTTCCCGGCCGTGCAGCACGTGGCGATCTACCTGGTCGTCTACCTCGTCTGCCTCACCCTCTTCGTGGTGCTGCTCGCCCTCGTGGTTCACGCGATCAAGGTGCGCTGGATCTCCACGAGCATCCGCTTCCTGTACTACATCCCGGGCGCGCTGGCCGGAGCGTCGAGCGTGCTGCTCTGGCTGTTCCTGCTCGACCCCTCGGTCTCTCCGGTCGCCTTCCTGCTCAAGGCGATGGGCCTCGAGTCCTTTGTGCAGACCGTCTCGGTCGACAACCTGCCCGTCATCTTCACCGTCATCGCCTTCTGGACCGGCGCGGGCGGCTGGATCGTCATCATGTACGGCGCTCTCAACAACATCAGCAACGACGTGATGGAGGCCGCCCGCATTGATGGCGCCGGCCCGATCAACACGGCGCGGTACATCCAGATCCCGATGCTGCGCAAGTGGATCTCGTACATGGGCATCATGTCCCTCGCCGCGGGCACCCAGCTGTTCGTCGAGCCGCGCGTGCTGTCCCAGGCCAGCAAGGGCGTCGTCCCGCCGGACTACTCGCTCAACCAGCTCGCCTACCTCTTTGCCTTCCGCCAGGGCGACTTCAACGGCTCCGCCGCCATCTCCCTCATCCTGCTCGTGGTCGCCGTCGGTCTCGCTGCATTCTTCGTCTTCCGTGGAGGCCTCTTTGAGCGCGACTAACCTGACCGAGACGCCGGAGGTCACGGCGGTTCGCGACAAGGACATCTCACCCGGCCGGTGGCTCGGCCGTGCCCTCGCCTTCAGCGTCACCGGACTGTTCCTGGTCTTCTTCGCGCTGCCGATCGTCTGGCTGTTGCTCGCGCCGACCAAGACCGCCCGCGAACTGCTGCTCAACAACCCGTTCAGCTTCGGCGCCTTCTCGACCCTCGCCGACAACTGGAACCAGCTCACCGGATTCCAGAACGGCATCATCTTCACCTGGTTGGGCAACTCGGCGTTCTACACCGGCGCCGCGCTCATCATCGCCCTCGTGGTGACGATCCCGGCCGGCTATGCGCTCGCGATGACCGACTTCAAGCTGCGCCGGCCGCTGCTGATCCTGACCCTCATCGTGATGCTCATCCCGAACACGGCACTCGTGCTGCCGATCTTCCTCGAGCTCAGCGCGGTGAAGCTGATCGGATCTCCGCTTGCCGTCATCCTGCCGTTCTCGTTCTTCCCGTTCGGCGTCTACCTCACCTACATCTACTTCTCCACGGCCGTCTCGAAGGACCTGCTCGATGCGGCCCGCATCGACGGTGCCGGGGAGCTGCGGGTGTTCTGGAAGATCGCCATGCCGCTCGCGACCCCGGTGATCGCCCTGGTCGGATTCTTCAACCTCACCGGCAACTGGAACAACTACTTCCTGCCGTTCGTCACCGAGCCCGGACGCAAGTCGCCGGTGCAGGTGGGGCTGGCCGAGCTGCTCTCCAATGTGCCGCTCTTCAACCCGACCTCGGCTGGATCGGTGACGATCGACCTGCCGGTGCTGGCGTTGGCGACCCTCATCTCCATCGCCCCCGTGCTCATCATCTTCCTGTTCTCGCAGCGCTTCCTCGTCACGGGCATGACCGCCGGCGGCACCAAGGAATGACCGAGGTCACTCCGATCAGGTTCGGGATGGCGGCACGGCTGCGTCCCGAGAAGCGGGCGGAGTACCTGGACCTGCACGCGAACGCATGGCCGGGCGTCGAGGCGATGATCCGCCAGTGCGGCATCCGCAACTTCACGATCTATGTGCTGGGCGACGTGATCTTCGGCTACTACGAGTACGTGGGAGACGACTTCGAGGCCGACCAGGCGACGATGGCCGCCGACCCGACCACGCAGGAGTGGTGGGCGCGTACGGCGCCGTGCCAGTTGCCGTTCGAGCCGGACTCGACCGAGCCGAACTGGCAGGTCATGACCGAGGCCTGGCACCTCGACTAGTGGCCCCGCCTACTCGGCACGCTGCTTGTCCAGCGACGCCTATTCGGCGACGAGGCGCAGGCCGGCCCGCTGGGAGCGCACGTGCGGACCCTCGCGGGTGATCCACGGGGCCGTGCGCTGGTTGTCGACGATGGCCGCCTCGTCGATGGCGATGCCCGAACCCGGCTCGTCGCCGAGCACGATGCCGCCGTCGGCGTATTCCTCCGAGATCGTGACGCCGAACGGCGCACCCACGTCCTGCACCTCTGCAGAGAGGTGGTTCGGGATGCTCGCCGCGGCGTGGCCGACGGCCGGGTTCGCCGTCAGGCCGACCGGACTCATCGGCAGGTGACGCGAGTGTGCCGCGTACGCGACCCGGAGGAAGTGCGTGATTCCCCAGACGGCGCCGGTCTGCACGATGTCGATCGCGCCCTGGTCGAACAGCGGGGTGAACTGCTCGAGGCCGGTGAGGTTCTCGCCGGTCGCGACGGCGGCCTTGATGCTCGAGCTGAGGCGGGCGTGGCCCGTAGCATCCCAGCGGCGCAGCGGCTCCTCGATCCAGGTGAGGTCGAGCTGCTCCTCGATCGCGGTGACGTAGCGCACGGCCTGCTTGAGATTCCAGGACTCGTTGGAGTCGAGCATCAGGGCCGGACGGGCGTTGTTGCGGCCCAGCTCGTCGGCGATGATCTTCAGGCGCCGGATGTCGGTGTCGACATCGCGCCCGCCCTTGAGCTTGCCGGCGGTGAAGCCGCGCTCCGACATCGAGCGGTAGAACCTGGCCAGCTCCTCATCGTCGAGAGCGATGTCCAGGCCCGAGGCGTAGCCGGGAACGAAGCGATCGCGGGCTCCGAGCAGACGCCAGAGCGGCTCGCCCGCGGCTTTCGCCTTGAGATCCCAGAGGGCGGCGTCGAGGGTTCCGATTCCGCCGAAGATCGCGCCGGAGTGACCGGACTTGAAGACCTGGGCGAGCATGCGGTCGTAGAGGGCGCTGACGCTGCGCGGGTCTTCGCCCTCGATGGCGGGGAAGAGGGTGTCGATGCCGCTGTCGGATCCGATGCCGATGCCGGTGAGGCCGGTGTCGGTCTCGAGGATGACCACGGGCACCTCGGTGACTCCGGACCCGATGAAGCCATTCACGTCACCTACGGGGCGACCCCAGTCGCGGTAGGTGCGCAGGCAGCGGTAACCGGTGATCTTCATATCGTCCTTGATGCGTAGCAGTTTCCGGAAAGTTCAAACAACATACATCATATGTCATTGACGTATGATTGTCTCTTAGGGTCTCGAATCGGTGGGACACGTTCAAGGAGGAACTGTGAAACTGGCACGTCTGGGTGACCTGGGAAGAGAAATCCCGGTAATGATCCACGGGGACCGCTACCTCGATCTGCGCGGTGTCGTGAGCGACATCAACGCCGACGCCCTGTCGACCACCGGTCTCGCGAGAATCGCCGCGGCCGTCGACTCGCTTCCCGAACTGGAGGGAGCCGCTGGGCTGCGCATCGGCGCCCCGGTCGTGCGACCCAGCGCGATCATCTGCGTCGGGCTCAACTACGCCGCTCACGCCGCGGAGTCCGGGGCCAACCCGCCGAGTTCGCCGGTGATCTTCCTCAAGACGCCGAACACGATCGGCGGACCGAACGACGTCGTCGACGTGCCGCGCAAGAGCTCGAAGACCGACTGGGAGGTCGAGCTCGCCGTCGTGATCGGCGAACGCGCCCTCTACCTCGACTCGCCCGCCGACTCGAAGAACCACATCGCCGGCTTCACCGTGGCCAACGACCTCTCGGAGCGCGAGTTCCAGATCGAGGTCTCCGGCGGGCAGTGGAGCAAGGGCAAGTCCGCACCCGGCTTCAGCCCCCTCGGTCCGTGGCTCGTCACGGCCGACGAGGTGGACTCGAGCGACCTGCGGCTGCGCAGCTGGGTCAATGGGGAGATCCGCCAGGACTCCTCGACCGCAGACCTCATCTTCAACGTCGACTTCATCGTCTGGCACCTGAGCCAGTTCCTCGCGCTCGAGCCTGGGGATGTCATCATGACGGGAACACCGGAGGGTGTCGCCCTGTCGGGACGTTTCCCGTACCTCTCCGAGGGCGATGTCGTGGAGATCGAGATCGAGGGACTCGGCCGCCAGCGCCAGGTCATGGGCCAGGCATGAGCGGCGAATTCGACGGCCTCGTAGCGGTCGTCACCGGCGGAGCAGCCGGCATCGGAGCAGCGGTCGTGACCCGCCTGATCGAGGGCGGCGCCCGGGTTGCGATCCTCGACCTGAACATCGACGGCGCGAACCCCGACGCCTTCGCCGTGAAGGCGGATGTGTCCGACCTCGCCTCCGTCACCGCGGCGATCAACGCCGTGGCGACCGAACTCGGCGGCATCGACATCGTCGTGAACAACGCAGGCATCGGCGCCCAGGGTTCCATCGAGACGGTGGACGAGGCTGAGTGGGCCCGCGTTCTGAGCATCAACGTCACGGGTATGGCCCGGGTCGCGAGTGCCGCGCTGCCCTACCTGCGCGCGTCGTCGAACGCGGCGATCGTGAACACGTCATCCATCGCCGCAACGGCCGGCATACCCGCACGGGCCCTGTACAGCGCCTCGAAGGGCGCCGTGCTGTCGCTCACCCGCGCGATGGCGGCGGATCACCTGCGCGAGGGAATCCGCGTCAACGCGGTCAACCCCGGCACCGCGGACACCCCCTGGGTGGGCCGCCTTCTCAGCTCGGCCACTGACCCGGCCGCCGAACGCGCCGCCCTGGCCGCGCGCCAGCCACACGGCCGACTCGTCGACCCGATCGAGATCGCGGAGGCCGTTGCCTACCTCGCCAACCCGCGCAACAAGTCCACCACCGGCACGAGCATCGCCGTCGACGGCGGAATGCAGGAACTCCGCCTGCGCCCCATCGCCGACTGACAGACTCGAGCGATGACGGTTCTCGACGCGCACGCGCACCTCTGGCAGCAGGCGCGCACGCCCCAGCACTGGATCGACCCCCAGACGATGCCCGCGCTCGCCCGCGACTTCTGGCTCGCTGACCTGGAAGAGCTGCAGGCTGCGTCGGGGATCGACGGCACGGTCCTCGTCCAGTCCGTCAACACGGCGCAGGAGACCGTCGACCTGCTCGCGGTCGCGGTGCACCCGTCCGTGGTGGGAGTTGTCGGCTGGGTCGACCTCGAGAGTGAGGTGACCGGACAGCTTGCGCGGCTCCGACAACTGCCGGGCGGGGAGAAGCTGGTCGGCATCCGTCACCTCGCGCACGTCGATCCCGACCCCGAGTGGCTGTTGCGGTCGAACCTCGACTTCGCGGCACTCGCCGCCGACGGCCTCGTCTTCGACCTCGTTGTACACGCACCGCAGCTGGGGTCGGCGGCCCGGGCCGCGGCGGCGCATCCCGAGACCACCTTTGTTCTGGATCACCTCGGCAACCCGCCGATCGCGAGCGGCGACCTCGCGCAGTGGCGGGGCGACCTCGCGCGCCTGGCCGCCCTGCCCAACGTGGTCGCCAAGCTCTCGGGAATCACGCTGCAGACCGACTGGGACGACTGGTCGATCGACGACCTGCGCGAACCCGTGGCTGTGGCACTCGAGCTATTCGGGCCCGAGCGCCTGCTGTTCGGAACCGACTGGCCGCTCGTGCTGCTCGCGTCCGACGCGCCCGCCTGGCTCGACATCGTGCGCGAGCTGGTTCCGGCCGAGCACCACGCCGCGGTGCTCGGCGGCAACACGTCCCGCATCTACCTCGGAGGCACCCATGCGTGAACGACTCGTCCACGGTACGGACATCAGCCTTACCGAGCTCGCCTTCGGCGGGGCATCACTGGGCAACCTGTACACGGTCACGAGCGACGAGGACGCCGCGGCCAGCGTCGCGCAGGCGTGGGACAGCGGCATCCGCTACTTCGACACGGCGCCGCACTACGGGCTCGGCCTGTCGGAGCGCCGCCTCGGTGCGGCGCTCTCCGCCTACCCGCGCAGCGATTACGTCATCTCGACCAAGGTCGGTCGGCGCCTGGTGCCGAACGAGAACCCCACCGAGTTCGACGACGACGGCTTCGTGGTTCCCGGCGACGTGCGTCGCGAGTGGGACTTCTCGCGTGACGGAGTGCTGCGTTCCGTCGAGTCCTCACTCGCCCGACTCGGCACCGACTCCATCGACATCCTCTACCTCCACGATCCCGACGCGAGTGGCATCGAGGATGCCGCGGCAACGGGTGCCGCCGCCCTCCTCGAGCTGCGCGACCAGGGTGTGGTCCGCGCGGTCGGCATCGGGTCGAACTCGGCAACCGCCGTGGCGCAGCTCTTCCGCGAGTCGGACATCGACCTCGCGATGCTCGCCGGTCGCTACACCCTGCTCGAGCAGCGGGGAGCGGACGAGGTCTTCGAGGCGGCGGGGGAGCGGTCGATCGTCGCGGTCGGGGTGTTCAACTCGGGCCTGCTCTCGGCCGCGCGCCCCAAGCCGAACGCCATGTACAACTACCTGCCGGCGCCGGATGACGTTCGTGCGCGGGCCAACCGCCTCGCCGACATCGCCGAGGCGCACGGCGCGAACCTGCCGCAGGCCGCGCTCGCCTTCCCGCTGCAGAACCCGCAGGTGGCGAGCATCGCGATCGGCATGCGCAACGCGGGCCAGGTGTCCTCGAACGTCGCGCTCTACGAGGCGGGCGTCGACGACAGGGCGTGGCTGGAGCTTGCGGCTCAGACCTTGTAGAAGGAGCGCTGCGCGTCCTCGAGGCTGGCGAAGTTGCCGAGGCCGCGACCGCGGTGTGTGGTGGCGGTGAAGCCCTCGGGCTCGCGGTGCTCGACGAGGCCGATGTAGGTGCCGCGGTAGCGCCCGATCCAGACGGACGGCTGCACGACATCGGTCTCGGTCCACTCCACGTCGGGCGCGGTCGTGGTCGAGGCGGTCATGGTGGGGGCTTCAATCGTGGTGCTCATGAGGGTCCTTCTCGATGCGGTTGATGGGTGGGTACTACGCGACGCGGCCATTGCCGCGGCGGTAGCCGGGCCGTGACAGGTGGGAGAGTGCGGAGAGCGGTCCGAACGGAGCACGCTCGACGCGAGGTGCGGGTCCGGAACTCAGGGCGAGCTTGGCGGCGGGGATGCTGGGGGTGGTGGCGATGACACGGCCGGTCGCGTCGCTCACGACGAAGTGGCCCTCGGTGAACTCGATCATCCCGGCATAGTCGCCGCCGGTGGAAGCGACCCAGAGGCCGGCGTCGGGGCTCGTCCAGTCGACGTCGAGGTGCTCGGTGTCGAGGAGATCGGTGGTCGTCATGTCTTTCCCTGTTCGTTAGGCGAACTATTAGTTAGTCCGTCTAGTAATACTTTAGGCAAATAGTTTTTTGACTGCCAAGGGTTGACTTTATGAGTCGGCTGGGTAAAGCCTCCAATCTTCCAAACAACTTGTTAGGTGAACTAGCATTACGGGATGAGTAATCCGGAGCAGAGCGCGGCAACGCACTACTGGTACTCCGACGACTCTGAGAAGGCGCGCAGCGTCGCCGTCCTTGAGGCGATGCGCACCTACCGGGCCGCGGAGACCGCGATGCAGCGTCGAACGCAGACATCCATGGGCATGGGGGAGAACGACCTCCTCGCCCTCCGCTACGTGATCATGGCGCAGCGCGATGGCAGGTCGATCGGCCCGAAGGAACTCACCCACTACCTCGGCATCTCGAGTGCCTCGACCACGGTCCTGCTCGACCGCCTCGAGCGCAGCGGCCAGATGCGACGCGAGAACAGTCCCTTTGACCGCCGCGCGCTGATCCTCGTGCCCACTGCTACCACCGACGACGAGATCCAGGCCGCGCTCGGCAACGTTCCCGAACGTATGGTCGAGGTGGCCAACACCCTCGACTCCGACCAGGCCCGCACCGTCATCGAGTTCCTCGAGAACATGCGTGCGGCGGTCGACGAGATCGATTCCCACGTCACCGCCGGGAGCAGTGCTCCGCAATCGTGACACCCGGCACCTCGCTGAACGGCGACTCGGCTGCCGTCATCCGCGCCCTCATGGACTACCGCGCAGCCGAGGAGGCGATGCGCCTGCGTGCAGGGGAGTCGATGCGCATGAGCGCGACCGACCTGCAGGCGCTGCGGTTCCTGCTCAAGGCACAGGGCGTCGGACGCACGATCTCCGGCCGCGAGCTGGGTGACCACCTCGGCATGACGTCGGCGTCGGTCACGGCCCTGCTCGACCGGCTGACGAAGAGCGGACACGTGGAGCGCACCAAGGATCCGGCCAACCGCCGCAGCAACCTG
>Ga0247807_10001370_pt1 | contig 14310 bp, 14 predicted proteins | sample UWRJL074202C1_FD_179931 | JGI IMG/M metagenome (GOLD analysis project Ga0247807, IMG submission 179931) | Plant litter microbial communities from Arlington Agricultural Research Station in Wisconsin, United States - UWRJ-L074-202C-1 | ecosystem: Environmental > Terrestrial > Plant litter >...
ACAGGTTTCTAGCCTCCTTTCGTAAAGGCTTGTCCACTTCTCAATGCCATGCTCCCACATCTCTGGCACGTCGAGTAGTAGCCACCATGGCGAGTCTAAGACGAACTGCGTTGGTCCAACGTAGACAAATTCCCAGTCGATAGCCCCAAGAATCTCATTGTCTTCATCAATCATCACGTTAGCTGGTCTAAAATCGTCAGACCAGAGGCGGAAAGAGCCCGAACCATCTGGAGCTGTCAACGTCGCAGGAGGATCTTTGGAGCGGGCAGACCAATCATCTTCAGCAAAGCCAAACTTGGAAAGTTGGCCTTGTTTAGCCAATTTACGAAATAATTGACGAGCGACATATTTGGTCCTGCAGTCATCCTCTGACGATATCATGTCGTTATGTTGGAAGAGGAGTGTCGCAATTTGCATTTCAGCTAATGCCGTATACCACTCATCAGCAGTTTTATAGGTGGTGCCTTCGGATGGGAAGATTGATTTTGGGATGTTGGAAAGTTGGACCATGTTACTCATATTGAGTGTGATAGGACGTCCCGTTACACAGTAGGAATTAGGGCTCGTCTCGGCAAGAGCCCCGATGTTCGGAAATGAAGGCTGTGCAAGCTGCAGCATACAACGTGCCATTCTAAGATACAGGCTCTTGAGTTGGCTTTCAGAAATGTCGGGGTTTAAGATGGGTGTCTCGTTGGGATCCTCACGAGGAGTCTCTAAAGCCTGGACCATGCCTCGTCGTGATCCGAGGTCTTGAATAATCATGTAGGGTCCAATTTCGGGGTCAATACCGCTGAAGGGAACTTCTGGAACTGGGAGATCTGTATGCTTACTTATGTACGCTACCGTTGCAGCTTCGGCAAGTGTTTTCTCTTCGGGAAATATAGCCTGGTCGGGGCAAGGTAGGCGAACCAGAACATCAATCGAGGAGCCTTCGATTCGAATGGGATATAGCACATTAAAACCACCAATAATTAATGGGGGAACGAAGGTCGCGGGGTCTCCAAACATTCTCGTAGCAAATGACACAATTTTGTGACATGTGGTCGACAGTCGGACCTGCTTCATCGCTCCCTCCCACAGCTCATCGCTCCGATCCCATGCAAGGTTGTCAGAGTCCTGTCGAGCTGTCATTCTGTATCTGATATGTAAGGAATGCTTTTGGTAGACGAAAGAGACAAAACAAAAGCAGATCGAACGTTGAGGAGACGGACTGAAAAGACGTAGTAAACTGAGAGACACGAGCAGCGATCCCAGGGAGTTCATCGATCGAATTCGTGTCAATTAGCAATCAATACAATACTTCCCACCACACCTTCTTGAGTTGAGCCACTGCCTCGGCTTTGAAGACGCACGAAACGCAAGAAATTCTGGAAGCAACGTCGCGAAGAACTCCTCCCAAGCATATCTTGAAGCCTAACTTGAAGCCTAATCATGACCTCGCTACAGGAAGTAGACCAACCGAAGTAGGTATGTGGGTAACGAGCATAAAGTGGATTTCAAGGGGCTAAGCGAGCTGCATGGCTTCCACTAAACCAGAAGAGGAATTTGTACTAGTTGCACATCGTACCACGCCCTTGACAAGGGCAGAGCGTGACCGTACGCTCATTGCATGCTTGGCAACATATCTATTAACAACACATACAACCTCTTTCTGGTAATCTTTCATCAGCTAGCTTTTCCCAAACACAATCCTCAGTCATGAAACCGATAGGAGATGATGCATTTATTGTAATGTCCGGCCCTCCCGAAAAGGGGAAGCGGGAGCGGATTAGTAAAGTAAGATCACATATCAAGAAAGGGTATTTTGAACGTAAATCAGAGAAGAAGAGAGATGGCCAGATGGCTGAGAACGCGAGACGTGCTTTGGAAGCGGCTTGTATGGAGAGCGTGGTTGAGCGTACACTGAAATTTCCGGGGTTTTCTGCAACAATGCCTATTGTCTATGCTGCTCTGGATGGGCAACTTAGTATTCCGGAGTCTAGTCGGCGGGTTCAGAAGTGTGAGTGTGATTTCCATGCTTGTTTTTAATGTCTTTTCGCAAGCGATTGGCTAGAGAGATCCTCCCTTCACAGTTCTAGTTGCCCCGGAGTTAGTAACTTGCTAACGGTGTCAGTCATCGACACGCATGTCCGCACAAACTTGCACAGCCATCCATTTAAACTCCAGATGATGCAATGGACCATTCACCACCCCCATTTTACAAGTGGAAAGCTCCTCGTGGCATCTGGGTGGGATGACCTGCAGGAACATGGGGAATTAAGTTCATGGACGATCCGCCAACGCCAAATCAGCATTCGGCTTATAGAAGATGCATTAACACACAACTTTGAGGATCACAAATTCTCTACGGTTGGTGCTATCCAATCACTATTGGGTTTTGAGGTACGTCAGCTTGTTTCCTGTATTTGTTTTTAGTTTGTTTCTCACAGGAAGTAGGTCTTGAACAGGGTCGATAATAATTATATTGGGCTGCGTAAGTTTGTTAAAAGCATAATTGCTCAGCCTCATCCGCAACATGAGGATGCCGCTTGGAACATCATGGAAGGAAACATATTCTTACTGGATCATGCTGATGCCCTCAATATGACTCTTGGTGAAGTCGAAGAGCACGACCTACAACTTTCCTTGCCGGTTGACGTTGGGATATTTGTCTTCGGAAGCAACTATTCCCTGACTGAAAACACATCAATTGTCACACTTCTTGGGGAGCTGCATTTCATGCTGTGGATTGCACAAAAATATAGCCAAGGTCGCATCACGCAGGATTTTTGCGATTATGTATACGCGCAATGGTGCGATCTCTATCAAAAAACAGTCGTCGACAATAATGTCACCGTGCCAGAGAAAACTGAAGATATACGAGCATCACCAATCCGCCTCTGTATTTTCATGCTAGCTACATACCTTCTCGGACCGGACATGACCCACGGTATACAGTTGTCGCAGTTAGCATGCACGCTTCAGCAACTACTGAAAAAGACCGGATTTGCGCTAGAAGCGCATCTCTCGTGGATGCCTTTCCCCGGAGCACTCATCTGCTGTTATATGGTTGGGCTACGTTTCGCGGAAAAGCTGCAGAAGACGTGGTTTACCATGCTGTTTATGAAGCTATCTCATGCATGGCTTCTCGACGATTGGGAGCGGGCTTCGAAGATTATCTATTTGGTTTCGGATGCTGTCAGGAAGATTCGTCCTCTTCAAGTTGAAGAGGTCTAATGGCGTAGACCATAAATCATAATACCTATCGAACTATATCCCACGCTCTTGTGGTATAATGTCATGTATGTCCTAGCTAGAAAGCTCATAGCTGGGAAGAAAGCAAGCGTTATGTTGTCAGAGCTGATTGGGTAAAATTTCTCCAGATTTAATTATCTTGTTCAGACTACTAATTCCCGTTCAAATTGGCATCATCTTACCGGTCAGAGTTGAATTAGTTTTAAGTCTGTGCATAGAAGAAAAGGCGTTCAGGGGTTACTGGCGAGCCGAGTTAGAACTTTAATGCCTGTAAACCCCCAGCTTATGTGTGCTTCTCACCTTCCACCTTCAACCTTATTTCAGCCATAGAACCGACAGACCGTGTGCCAATTTACTTATACTCTTGCCTCAAGGATGATCTAATCAGAAATGAGGATCTTAGCGACTAAACTCTACTCAAGGCTCAAATCTCACTCTTTCTTCAACAAACCGCTTCCGGCCGGAAGAATTTCCACTACCCGGCCATTGTACCAATCGTACCACCAGCAAGTAATGTGGGACTAGTCATTTCCCTCGCACCCGTCTCTCTAGTGCATGTGAAGTTCAAATGTTATTTATAATTGAGAGCACAACATCAAGAGGCACAACAAACATCAGCCCCCTCCCGCGGCGAGTTCAGTTCTATTGTTGTATCAATTGCTTAGATTTTATGTCAGACCAACACTTCTCCGAGCCGTCTCCTTAACTCCGCCTCGATGCTGCTCCTATGCAATTGTTTCTCCACTCGTAACTTTCCGACCAACCAGACGCGATCAGGGGGCGGAGGTCTTGGCAGATTGTGGCGGGTATTACGGGTCATCACAGGAGAGCAGATGATTGGAGATACCGCTGGGTTTAGTGGACCCTCCTTCTCCAACTGAGATTAGTCTCTCCCGGCTTCCGTTATAGCACTAATCCTCCGCTGGTTATTATCGCTATCCCACCACCACCACTTTTCCTTTTCGTTTTCTCATTTCCTATCTCTTGGGTCATTTTCATAAGACCGTGGTCATCTCTGGATCTCTGGATCTCTGGGCTGTGAATTATGGCTATCGATCGTCTTGAATTCGCGTCGCTGAAGGCCCGCGCCGGTATAGGTCGACCCGTCTTCTTTTACCTCAAACTTGTCCTCCCCATTCTCCTCATATTGGGCACGTCGTTCTATTTGTACACCCACAACCTGGCCGTAGAGGTACCGGAGTACACACAGGTTTACAGTGCTGCGCGCAAGGAGCGATTTGTGAAGCAATTCCTGGAAAATGAGATTGATGGGAAGTACGACTCGGGACCCTTACGGGACTTCTGTGCTAGCGAGAAGAGGCAGTACCAGCCTGGTTTGGTTGTGCAATGCAACCCACCAATTGGAGGATTTGGAAATATTAAGAACATGATGTTGAATTGTTTGCGGTTTAGCTTGGAGGCGGGTGGTGAGTCTCCCTTGCCAGTGGAATGTGAATGTCTCAACTAACACCCATTAGCAACAGGATTTGTTCTTCCAGTGTAAGACATGCGCCCCCAGACTTTAAGCTGCTTGCGCGCCAATACTACCAAGTCACCGAAATAAATGCTGATCAGTTTTAGAATTACCATCCGAAATGCAGAAGACATAACCGATCTCTCCAACCACGGTGTTACAACTAGCTTCGATTACCTTTTTGACCTGCAACACTTCATCCAATCGTTCACTTCGGCTTGCCCGCAAGTTCATCTCTATCTGGACCGAGAAGAATTGCGCAATGCACACCCTAACATCACTGGCATTGATTCACCTCCTGAATCGCAACTCACACCCGAACAGCTTCCAGATATGCAATTTCACCCGATGGCCGTGAGCGTCATTGCGAATGTTGAAATATGGAGAGCGAAATTTGACGAGTGGATGAAAGGTTGGCAACCGGCATTTTCTCTAGAAACGCCAATTGTCATCACTATCCGATCAGAAAGTTTGCCTCTCTTGCGATTCCCCATCAATTACGACCCGCCAGCTTTCATAGCCACCTTTGGGCGTCTTATAAAAACACGATGGGATATACGAAGTGTTGCAGGAGCTGTGTTGTTTTCTCTGTCGGAGAAAGGTGGCTTGAATCTCGATGTTTCACAGCCGGGGATAGAGAAGGGGAAGTTCTACGGCGTACATTTGAGGACCGATCAGGATGCGATCAATGTGAATTGGCCGGGTTACGATATGCAATCCAAGAACTACCTCCTGGGAGGTAAGAAGTCTGGATTGAAATCCATGTATCTGGCATCAGGAAACCCGGAAGATTCGGCAAAGTTCCGGAAGGAAGCAAAGAAGATAGGCATCAGTGGGGGGATGAAATCGGATCTTCTTGCCAGACCCGGATTTGAAGTTGAGAATCAACGGATGATGAATATGACGTGGGACCAGCAGGGTATCATCGATTATGAGGTATTGCTACGCTGCAGCGCTTTCTCGGGAGTGTTTGAGTCTAGTTATAGTTGGGCGATCAGCAACAGGAGGCATGTTGTATTGCACGGAGGAAAGTGGGACATGATTTACGAGGGTCACACGGGAGCTGGAGAGGATGGGCCGGAGACCTTTATCGATGAGTATAGTACCATCTATGGGCCGAAAGATATGCTACGACTAAGATGGCAATTTCCACTTGCATTGTGGCCTTGATTATGGTGTTATGGCGTTTTGTTAGGAGCGATGGACGGACAAAGGCAATCTGATTTACTATGTGTAACATAGCATGGCGTTTGGTTGAATACCCGGGTCATGTTATATGATATACTTAATGGGATAGAGAGGCACGATAGATTCAAGACTGAGTCAATGTATCATTGGAGCTAGGAACTTTTGTTTCCGCTCGCGAACTCGCACATCTTTGCTTCCATAAGACTTTACATGTGAGCTTAGAACCTACTTGCAACTTGCAATTCACTGTAATTGAAGTTTGTGGATGATTTCCCAACAGCAGGTATAGGTATTTCAAATACCAAAATATGAAATGTGCTTTATAGAAGTTCAATCATAGCGAGATCATCGAACTAGGGGGGTAGCGCATGCCCATTGATGTTTTCTTTCTACACGAGTTGGCGTGAAGTTGTTCGTCGAACAGCAATTAATAGTCAGCGATATGACGGGGTGCGGCCAGCCATCGCCTTCAGCTTTATTTCTCTGCCCCTCCTATGTGCCAATGGCAAAATTCTACTATGAACCACATTGAAAGGAGGAATTTGTATTGTATTGTATATACAGCTTTGTAAATCTTACCTGGGCACCTGGGCCTGGGACGACATGATATGTTTCTTATATAGGGGAATATTCGTATTTGCTTTTTGGATTGGGATCTATAGGTTTTGTGTCTGTTTTTTGTTTTTTGGTGATTGGTATCAGGGGGGAGGGGAGTGTAAAGAGGGTAGGTAGTAGGGAAGATGGAGAAAAAGAGAAAAGGAAAAAGAGAAGTGTAGAGAAGGAGAAATGGAATCAATGAGGGCGTAACTTCGGATTTAAAGAGGCAGAATGAGAGCTCTACTGCCTCTGCCGCGTCAAAATACCCGATTTCTTTCGTTGCTATGTGAGTGTGGCTTTCCGTTTTGTCGTGGTTCGTCCTAGTCAATGCTAAAGCCGTCGCCTCGGAGTTCAATTGGCAAGCTGGTTGTGGAATGAATATGACAATATAACAGAAAGGAGACGGAGGTTATAAGGCCCAACAGAGATGAGAGCTCGATGGCAAGGAGAGATCTAAGGTATGGAGATCATTTAGGTAGCTCACAGCTACTGTAGTTTATCGCAATTTCAAGTTCGAAAGTGAGGCAAACAGGCACCATGAGATGGGCATACTGAGTAGAAGCAAGATGATAAGCATAGAAAATAATCGCGCGCGGTCTGAAAACCCCACCAGATCAGTACTTGTCCTTTCTTTTTAGCTATGTGTTTATGACATTCGTGATGGAATAATCTGCTTGCATTCGAGCCGCATCTATACCTTTCCAACGAAGCAGTCCAGAGTTCATGCAGTTACTACAGACAGACTAAGAGGCACTTAATTAATTTTGTAAAATAAACTGGTGTCAGTAGGAGGTTTTTGCGAGTAATACGGTATAATAGTATCATGTGGAGGAAAGGATCTCAAAGTATCCATCTTTTTGACGTCGAATCGACAAGATTAACCAATTCTCGATTTGAAAAGCAGACTATACACTTCCTTGAATCTCAAAAGTCCCAGCTTCCTCTTTCACACGGACTAAACTCAGGCTAGAGATTTGTGCAAGATAAATTCCAAAAAACGTAATCCTCAGCTGATTGGTGAACGAGACCAGCTTCGTCATCCTTGATCTCTCAGAAGTATCCATAAAATAGGAGCTTTTTTGATCTCTAGCCACTCACACTCATTTCAGCTGAAGGAAAGTTCTGAGGTAGATTGACGTTGATTTGCAACACAAACTTAATTCCAAGATCGCCGAGGAACAAAATGTCATTATTTAGCTCAACCAAGTCTCTTCGCCGCAGTATCTCGTTGACATGAAGAATGTCTTTCTGAATGCGAAAACGCGGTAGGAAAAGACGGTGAAGTCTTGGCTGCAATTTGTAAAAGCTGAAAGAGTAGTTCTTTAATTGTTGAAATAGCTATATCATGTTTAATACTTTTGTTAACGCAGACCTATTACAGAACCCATATACTTTGAGAGAAAATTTGCCATTTGCTCGAGATCTGGCGGGAGAAAATCGAGAGCGTAGTTTTGTCGTTGCTTGAACCATCTGAAAACCGCAGCGGTGGTGAAAGGGAGTTGGGCGATATCTCATAGAGCGAGTTGGTGTTGATCCATTCTAGGTTGTTCGGTAGTACCCTGGGTCGATCAAGAGAGTACGGTTCAGAAGGCTAAGACTCCGTGTTCTTCTCGGCCTAATTAAAAGGGATCACTTAGCATTGCCTTGTCGAATTAAACATTATGAATTTTTGGAAAGAATATCGTAAAGTAAATTCGTTGGGTACAGAAACTATGCTATCCCGCTATATTCAACGCTTACCATTCGAACCGAAGTTCATATTTTGTGCTTGATAAAACTGGCCACTGCCAATGTTGTACATGTTTCCCTGGGACTGATTGATCGCACCAGATCCAGAATGGAAAGCGCTGAAGCGGCTCCCTTCATTTACTTGATCTGGTATGGAAGATGGCAACGCCCCCAGTTCTTCGATGGCGTCGGCTATGTCTTTTTGTTGCGCTTCAGTCAACGCTGCCATTTCGTGATTGATGGCGAATTGTTGCAGGTCTTCAAGCATTCCCTTCATGAGAGCCTCCACCTGACTTCCTCTGCCCAAGGTCCGCGCCGCGGCGATGTATTTTTCTGCCCTAGGGGCGCCATCTCCAGACATCACGATCCGGAAAAGCTCTTCCACCTTTTTGGCTTTCATTTTACAATTTTCAATTACTGGTCTGGCCCCGTGACATGATTCCTCGTCTGAGTATCCGCCCTCAATATAGTGCTTAGCGGAGCCCAGAACCGCCCGCACGATTGGGAGACGGTCGGCAACCTCAGAGAAAGCTTCTGGAAGACCGTGTGTATCTGTCTCAGCGTCATATATCTGCGTGGTGCCATGCACGATGGAAATAATAGAGGAGATCACCGCCAATACAGCAGTAGCCTCGGCGCCGGCCATGGTTGGGCGTTAGAGTGGGATCGAACACAGGTGCTGGACGTTCTGTTTGGCGATCAAATAGAAAGCTTCAAAGGTGCTCCTGAGATGCGACTCGGATGAGGCTGATGAGTGTAGCAAGAAGGTGTGTAGCAATGAGTGAGGCTGTGGGGAGGGGACAGGTAACTGCTGTATATGCTCTGCTTCACTTTTTAAATATTGAAAGAAGCTGCGGCATCACTTCGGATACTGCAAGGTCGACACGGTGCAATTGGAACTCAAGAGCAGAAGATCTGAAAAGGGAGGAAGAAGAGGTGGTCCGAGCCTGACTGCAGCACTGCAGAGCATGATATACGTCGATCAAACCAGTGAGTAGTCCCCAGTTCATCGGGCACGGTCCGCTATATATATCTCTCCACTAATGTTGCGAACAAATCAGCCTCGGTGCGACATCTTAAAAAGAAAGTAAAACAAACATGCTTTCTTTTTAGATTCGAGGGCTAGACTCGGTCCTTGAACGCTGCTGCGGGAGTGTGAGACTCTTGTCAATTGAAAATCAAGGGCAACAAGAATAATAATTTTAATGAGATAGCTAGGTATACTGGTTATCGAGAACTGGATGATTTGGTGGACGAACTTAATCTATGGGTAACTCTATATAAGTTAGGTTACTTGAGAAGAAGTTTAATTCAACCTATAGGGTCTTAGTTGGTTGCCAAGAATCCAGACAAGGATTGTATAGTCTATATCCAGCAATCTATAGAAATTGCTTCCATTATTCATTCTGTGCTTCTCATAATTATAATATCATTATACCTTTCCATAAATAAAAATCCTTTATGAAAATACACAAAGCCTTGGTGACTCGTGATTTCGTGCCACTATATGGCTAGGGAGAAATGCCAGCAGAGTCTAATCTTTACTTGCAGATAACGACATATGAACAGATCCGGCGCCCGGCTTCGCCGTTGAGCTTTGAGGATCACAATCCGATTCGCCCTGTAAAGTAAATATGTGTGTTTTATACTATAGCAAAACTCTACGTCAGATTTGGCCTTATCGATACTGTGGCTACGCGCAAATGAGCCTGCTTCTGGCGCTGGATAATTTACCATACAAGATGCAATATATGAAGGGAGCGGATGCATCAGTTCAAGAAACCAGATCTCTTGAACAAGGAGGCGACTTGCCGTGTCAGAAGTGAAAACAGGCGTATTTTCACTCTCATGTGGAGATATGTTTTAGTAGCAAAGCAGCGGTTAACTCCGATCAATATTTCACTACAAGTCAACGTCATGGCTTGAAAAGTAGATATTGAATCATGAGAATTGTGGTCTTAAGCTCTCGCAGAAATACTAGCGGACTGCAAAAGCGTTAGTATAGAATAGAGGAGGTGCAGACGCAGCAATGCACACCACAAGCTACAAGACCAAAGGATTCAATAATAACGACCTCAGGTGAATAATTCTACTCTTGATTTTCCAAAACATGTGTTCGAGAACACGTGGATGACTAGAAATTTTCTTTCTTCGCTATGGTTGTCATGCCATGTTGGATGTTGTTAACCTCTTGCAGACAGAAACAATGGGTATAGAAACTTAGATAGGAAGAGGTGGACCAAGCTTGAGATAAGAATCATGCATATAAAGTGTATTTTTCAGAAACACATGGCTGGAGAGACATGTTCTGAATTGGAAAACAGCTTCTGATATAGCTTTACTGGATATAATCCGAACGAATAGACTAGCAAATAGATATATAGCACAACTCGACCAAAAGATACATGGCAAAGCACCACGTGATGACGACGATGGAGGGGTCGCGGGTCCACTTTCCCAATCGGCAACGCGAGACAATCTTATAATTAAGCCCCTCATGTTTGACCGCTTCCGGCAGAAAATAAAAAAAAGATTCCCCACCAGCAGAGTGGATGAGATTTGGCGGAGAAAAGATCTCAATCGCCACAACTATGGCTTCGATACATTTGATCATGCTCGGAGCATAAAGAGTAAGTATTGGTGCTTCGATGGCAAAAGAGTTGGAGTCAGAATACCCCTGGACATGACTCGAAGAATGCGTCACTCGGAAAAGGAGGGTCGTCTCAGCCTCATCCACGGACGGTGTCTAAGGGGGACGATGAAGCTAAGAAGCTAAGAAGCTAAGCTGAAGGGAAGAGGAGAAGAATGAATGGGAAAGTGGTGGGAGAGGGTTTTGATCTGATCTGATTTGATCTTGGAAGACAGAGAATAATGGTATAGTTTAGCCATTCAACGGAGGTTCTGTCTCCATGACCATTAAAGACCGAAGAGTTACAAGATCAGGGAGTTGAGGATTTATATGGGGTTTCCTGGATCCAAACAAAGAAATGATTAACCAAAAACTGATATCCCACCTTTTCTCTCTCTCTCTCTCTCTCTCTCTCTCCAAGCGCCGATACTGACCCCTCTGGTTGGTCTTCATATAGCATCACGTACGGTGACGCTGTACCCCATCATCCCTACTGTACGGTGCCAGGAATCTAATCCCCGGAGCCAGTGGTAAGATGACTTCCCCAGTAATCTGCGCGGCTGGACGAATACCAGCGCGCTTCGACGATTTAGCAGAGATTATAGGAGAGCAAGTAGACATAGCAGATGTAACAGGTCGGTCTCCCTGACATGATCGTGCAGTGCAGAATGATGGTAGCGGTGAAGAGGTCTGGTGCGAGCGAATGAGCAGCAAAAGATACCGACCGTTTTGGCCCATCCCCAACCCAGCAAACTAGTGCGGGCGGACTAAGCGAAAAAAGTTAATATCTCACTCCTCCTCCCCGACAGGAATCTTCTTCTTTTTCCCCCCCAACAACACATATCCAAACCCCCAAAGACAACGAAGTCGCACTCCATATCACGGAAACAAACACCCATACCATACATACCCCTTCGTCGAAATCATGCCACAGGCAATCGTTGCGCTGTGAATACCCACTGCGGGCCTGCTCGACCGAGCAGGTTCGTAGTCCTTCAGCCCACCGAGACTTCCATTCAACCTATCGACTTTGACGAAGAATACCAGACTCTCCCAAGTGTCTCGACGCCGCGTTCGGCTGGATATTGAGACGTCTGATCATTACAATACACTTTAGATTGAGTTGCGCTCTTCGCATTTGCTCGAGGCGAGGCTCCATCCGCAAGAGTTCTGCCACCACCCCCGAATCAAACACCACCCCCTCTCAGAACTCAATACACATCTGGACAGCCTCAATTGGGTTCAGATAACTCGCTAACAATATCCCTGGGGAGTTTAAGCCCAAAGCGAACGGTAACTTGTAAGAACAAGTTCACCGCCATTTTCAAGGCAGCACCCACCATTAGTCTGCATAACTACCAAACTCACAATGTCACGAAACTTTCAATACAAGGCAAAGCCTGTACCGGCCAAGAAGCCTACAAAGAAGAGAAGGTAAGCAACTATCAACCGCATATGTGATATGCGTGGCATGCACACCTGTCCATTTTCCACCTCGATGCTTCCTATATCGCTGCCCCTGCTAACCGGTTCGGCAGCTCACACGTAATTTACGATTCTTCCGACGATAACTATGACGGGGTCAATGATATTTCAGACTCGGAAGAAGACGAGGCAGATGTAACAAAGGTCGAGGAGCGCGCCATTCTGGAAAGCGAACAGGATGACGATGATATAGAAACTCCTCGGCCAACACAGGAAGACGAAGAAAGCAGCTGGGAAGGATTTGATGGAGACTCTCAGTCGGTGCTTGGTGACGATGTTCCTTTCTTTGACGACCACATGGCTCGTACCCAGGAACCAGACATTGATACCGCAACATGGGCGGCTGCGTCAAGTCTCGCATCCGATGATGAGAGAGTACGCAAGGTTCGATTTGATTTGTCGGATTCCGACGATGAGGAGGAGAGTGATAATAATTTTGGGTTTCCGGATATTTTCGTACCGCAGAGTGAGCTTGCAACATCATTCCGACGACAAATCGAACAGGATCAAGGCAGCGAGGATAGCTTTTGGGATCATAACGAGAGGACCGCACCACCGGTGAAGGAGCAGAATGCTAGCTCTTCTGACAGTTCTAGTGATAGCTCTCTCAGTTACGATTGTATGTTTTTGAATAGATATATGGTTGTGGTCAATGCTAACCTGGTGCAGCCGATGATGATGGGGAAACCACTGATGAGGATCTAGATCTGATTTCAAGATGTGTCCCAACTAGATCGGTGCTTCGACGTCCTTCTACTGATTCTGGATCAGAGGAAGAAATCAACCCTGTTCGTACGCCAATGCGAGCTGCCCGAGGACCTAGACTCGGTATCTGGACATCCACTCCAGGCAAACCATTTGTTATCATGGACGACAAAAAGAAGATCCTGAAGGTGTTTGGTCAAACACCTATTTCTCGGAGACACACTATCGCAGAGGATACACGCTCGAATGTAGGCTCTCCTCGAAGTGCTGTCGGCCAACCACTGCTAGAGATGTCACCAATGATTAGCAACTCTGCCAATCTCATGATGAGCGCTATGTATGCTCCTATGGACCAATTTGCCGGCAACGTGCTCGGCCCACCTGAGGCATTCTTTCCTTTCACCAGCATCAGCCCTAACGGGGAGCTGACCCAAGATTCCACCTCCTCTTTCGACGATGACGATGTCGACGACGAAAATCTGTGGAAGCTGGACGACTTTTTACATTTTGGCCCCGACTCCTCTGGCGACGAAGCAGGCGAAGAAATTGGCGAGACAAGCTCAACAATAGATGGCGAAATAGGCACCCCGCGTCCTGTAACAGCAACCAGCGAAGATCAGTTCAACCCCCTTCTCTCCAACCCTGCCCTTGTCGGCGCGTTCCGCAGTAATCAACATCGGCATAAGATCTTAAGTCGGAATAGCAATACGACTGAAAACTCTTTGTTATTCTCTACCTCTATAAACAGTGCCGCAATCCGTGGGATCAAGAAGGGACGTATATCCGCTGCCACTGCGCCTATCGCCACCCCTCGCAAACGCGCACCCAGACCCGTTGATCTATCTAGTCCTTCGACGGCACAAGGACAGAAGCGAAAGTTCAGCGGGGAACCCATGGGACATAAACGTACCAAAAGTTTGAACTAATTCCCAAGGAGGAAAGGTTCTTGCATATTGGACGCCTATATTGAAGCTATTGTACCACTATCATAGTGTTGGATTCCTCGTTTCACGAAAGGAATAATGGCTAATAAAACGTTTGAGGATGGCGTGCTCATTCTTCATCTGCTTTTTGCTGATGAAGATGAACATCCCTGACCTCCTTTTCATTTGTCTGCTTTTGTCTCAATACACTCTTCCGGCTCGACAGACTTGCATTGCATCGCATATGTTTTCTGTATCGATGAACAAAAAGCGATAGATATCCTCTCTGCTATTGCATTGCTTGCTTTCTGGCATTCGATTGTCAGCACTGCTCACTCGTCGCTTTT
>Ga0247807_10001372_pt1 | contig 14303 bp, 13 predicted proteins | sample UWRJL074202C1_FD_179931 | JGI IMG/M metagenome (GOLD analysis project Ga0247807, IMG submission 179931) | Plant litter microbial communities from Arlington Agricultural Research Station in Wisconsin, United States - UWRJ-L074-202C-1 | ecosystem: Environmental > Terrestrial > Plant litter >...
CCAGTATTATCCACAGGCCAGGGTAATTAATATGGGCGCTAAAGTTACTTTCTAAACACATTATCTATAGACATTATAAATATTTGATATGAAACCTATATTCAGAAACACATATATACTACTTACTGTGGCATTGATGGCCTCATTTTCTGGCGGATGCAAAAAAGACTTTCTGTCTGTTACCCCACCCAATCAGATCCCTTCAGAACTGGTCTGGAAAGATCCGGCTCTGGCACAGGCTTTTGTAACTGAAATCTACAATGGTTTAGGAAACGGAGGTTTTTCCGAGCAGATGTTATCGTCGGTATCAGATGAATCTTTGTTTACACACCCAAACAGGGGCATAGACCTGGTTAATTCCGGGATCATTAATCCAACGACGCTGGGATGGGTAGATGATGCCTGGGCTTACAACAGAATGTATAGCCGTATCCGTTCCTGTAATATTACCATTGAGCAGTTAACAGCTTCTGGTAATACCATTACGGACAGGAATGTTAAAGATCAGTTATTGGGTGAGGCACATTTTTTAAGGGCTTATTTTTATCATCAGCTGCTTCGCTTTTACGGGAGTGTACCACTGATTACTAAAGTTTATGCGCTGAATGAAAATTATTCTGCAAAACGGGCAACTTATGAGGAGTGTGTGAATTTTATTGTTAAGGATTGTGATAGCTCTGCTAAGCAGCTTGCCGGAAAATCAGCACAGAAAGGAAGGACTTCTGCATTAGCAGCTCTTGCTTTAAAATCCAGGGTATTGCTTTATGCAGCCAGTGATTTACATGATGTGCCTACAGCGAAATCTAAATCTAAAACAGGAGTTATTTCAGGATATTCAAATCCGGAATTTCTTGGTTATGTATCCGGTGACCGCAGTCAGCGCTGGAAATTAGCACAGGATGCAGCTAAAGCTGTAATGGATGCAGGAACAGGTTATAAGCTGAGCCTAAGTGCTCCTGTTTCTGTGAAGGATGGCCGTGACAATTATAAAAGTATAGCGATGGGTGGAGAAAGTAAAGCTCCGGGCATAGATGCTTCAGCGGGTGCAGAATTGATTTTCGCCAGGTATTTTATTGACCGCAGTGATAATCGTTATGGAAGAGCTAACGGCCCAAATGGCTATCATAACTGGGCAGGTAATACACCGGTAGGCCTGTTGGTTGATGATTATGAAATGGCTGATGGAACCAAATTCAGCTGGTCTAATTCTTCACAGAAAGCTGCTCCTTATCAGAATCGTGACCCTCGCTTTTATGCTACTGTGTTGTATGATGGCGCAGGCTGGAAGCCTCGTGATAAGGTTTCTGGAAATGTAGATCCTGCTAATCAGATACAAACTGGTGAATATGACCTGGCTGACCGTAACAGTGTAATTAGTTTTAAAGGTTTAGATACCCGTGGCAGCTCTATTGAAAACTGGAACGGAAGCTGGACTGGTTATTATACGCATAAATTTATTGATCCGGACCCTGCGATTGTAGATGCTTCAATGCCGCAATTTGTACCATGGCCTTTTTTCAGGTATACTGAAGCGGTGATGAATTATATTGAGGCCAGTATTGAACTGGGACAGGTAGATCAGGCTGTGTTATGGTTAAACAGAATTCGTTTCAGATCAGGTATGCCTGCTGTCGCAGCAGCTTCACCATCCAAAATGCGGGATATTTATCGTCACGAACGCAGGATCGAAATGGTTTATGAAGAGCAGCGTTATCATGATGCACGCCGCTGGATGATTGCAGAAGAAACCTTAGGCAGACAAACGACCTATATTAAAGTGACGGGTAAATTTAAACCTGGTCAATCTATGTCACAGCCCTATCATTATGACCCTTCGGTTTATAATTATACTTATACGCCGACAACTGAAACAGCACAGGAAAATCGTCTGTGGGCAGAAAAGATTTATTTCAGGCCTTTTGAAAGAGATGAAGTTTTTAAAAATAAAGAACTGATACAAAATCCCGGATATTAAGCTAACCCTATTTTATTATTTGCCACATCAAATCTGAACCATGAAATTTAGCATATTACTGGCCATTTTACTTTTAACCACTGCCTCTTTTTCTTTTGCTCAGGAAAAATCTTACACGCAGCAAATTGAAGGTACAAAACTGACCTTTACCATGCAGGCTATCCCGGCAGGAGAGTTTATGATGGGAAGCAAAAAAGGAAAAGTGGATGAGCTGCCTTTACACAAAGTGAAACTGGATGCTTTCTGGATGGCAACTTTTGAACTTACCTGGGACCTATACGAACCATTTTTATATAAAGATTATGAAACGTCACATAGTACAGGACCGGTTCCTGCAAATGTGGATGCCGTAACCAGGCCTACTAAGCCTTATCTGGATATGACTTTTGGAATGGGAAAAGAAAATCATCCCGCTCTGGCTATGACACATTACAATGCGATCCAGTATTGCAAATGGTTATATGCCAGAACAGGAGTGTTTTATCGCTTGCCAACTGAAGCAGAATGGGAGTACGCGTGCAGGGCAGGGAATACCAGTGAATATGCTTTCGGTGATGATCATTCTGCTCTTGGTGATTATGCGTGGTTTAAAGGGAACAGCGGAGGTAAAACGCATCCTGCAGGTCAGAAAAAGCCCAATCAATGGGGGCTGTTTGATTTATACGGAAATGCCGCAGAGTGGACATACGACCAGTATATTCCTGATTTCTATGCTGCACAGCAAAAACAAACGGCTGATAATCCTGTTGCAGCCCCTGTTAAATTATATGCACATGTAATCCGCGGAGGCTCTTATGAAGATGCCCCGCACGATTTACGCTCAGCAGCAAGGCTAGCTTCAGACCCGGCATGGAAACAGCTTGATCCGCAAATCCCAAAAAGTAACTGGTGGTTTCCGGAAGCGCCGTTTATTGGAATGCGCTTAGTGAGGCCGGTAAATAAGCCTTCTCAGGCCGAGATCACAGCTTATTATGACCAGCCGGTTATTGCAGATTATTGAAACACAATCAACAACCAAATAGAACCTAAACCTGATTTTTATGAACAATGAAGAATTGCGCGACAAGCGCCGTGAATTTTTGAAATCTACTGCACTGATTGCGGGAGGTGTATTGTTAAATCAATTTGCTTTTGCAGGTGGACACTCTTCTACCGATGACACGATTAAAATCGCTTTGATCGGCTGCGGGGACCGTGGAACTGGCGCAGCTTTTCAGGCATTAAGCACTACTGCTAATGTGAAACTGGTTGCCATGGCAGATGCTTTCCAGGATAGAATGGATAACAGTTATAAAGTGCTTGCTGATAAATTTAAAGACAAAGTAGATGTTCCCCGTGAGCGTCGTTTTATAGGATTTGATGCTTACCAGAAAGCGATTGCACTGGCTGATGTCGTTTTATTAGTGACTCCTCCGGGATTCAGGCCAACTCATTTTGAAGAAGCAGTTAAGCAGGGGAAACATGTGTTTATGGAAAAACCCGTAGCTGTTGATGCTCCCGGGATCCGTAAAGTACTGGCTGCTGCAGAAATTGCGAAACAGAAAAAACTTAATGTAGTGGTTGGTTTACAACGCAGATACCAAACCAATTACACAGAAACTATGAAACGGATACAGGATGGTGCTATTGGTGAGATCTATAGCGGGCAGGTGTACTGGAATAGTGGGGGTGTATGGGTTAAAAAACGTCAGCCAGGTCAAACTGAAATGGAGTACCAGATGCGTAACTGGTATTATTTCAATTGGTTATGCGGAGATCATATTGTAGAACAGCATGTCCATAATATTGATATTGCCAATTGGGTTAAAGGAGCTTATCCGGTTTCGGTACAGGGAACAGGCAGCCGTGCGTGGAGGACAGGAAAAGATTATGGAGAAATCTATGATAATCATGCAGTAGAACTAACCTATGCTGACGGAGCAGTGATTTATAGTCAGTGCCGCCACTTTGAAGGGACTGATAACCGGGTGGATGAATCCTTTCAGGGCACTAAGGGACGCACTTATTTGTCGGCAGGTAACCAGGGTATACTTTGGGATCATAAAGGCAAAGAGCTGTTCAGTCATCCAGCCAAAGGCAATAAAAATCCATACCAGACAGAACATGATGAGCTATTTGCAGCAATTTCTAAAGGAGAATTTAAATTCAGTGATGCAGAACGCGGAGCAAAAAGCTGCTTTACTGCTATTATTGGCAGATATGCTACTTATTCAGGCCAGACCATCAAATGGGATGAGGCTTTAAAAGCAGATAACAGTCTGTTTCCTGATCAATTGAGCTGGACCGCCAATCCGAAACTCATGCCTGATTCAAATGGACTATATCCGATTCCAACACCTGGAAAAACTAAAGTAATCTAATTATCCGGCTGTGATTTTGATTCATAAAACTATTGTTTTATCTATATTCCTGCTGATTTCTTTTCTTTTTAAAGGAAGTGATCAGCAGGAGTATACACTGCATGGCTATGCACAGGGAACAGATTATACGGTTAAATATTTTGCTGATTCTCCTTTGATCAGGGGGTGTGAAATAGATAGTTTATTAATAAAAATAGATTCTTCTATGTCTTTGTATAAGTCTTATTCATTGATAAATAAGTTCAATACTTCGACTAAAGGTTTAACTATAAATATGGATTTCAAAAATGTGATCAATAAATCATTTGAGATTTACAAAGATACCCGGGGCAAATTTGATGTTACTGTAGCTCCGCTGGTTCAGGCATGGGGCTTTGGCCCAAAGCCGGTCACTTCATTTCCGGACCGTATAAAAATTAAAGAACTGCTTAAAAATACCGGAATGAATTTTCTAAAACTCAAAGGTACTGAACTGATCAAAAAACGTCCTGAGATTCAGATTGATTTAAATGGAATTGCGCAGGGATATAGTGTAGATGTTGTGGCGTATTATCTTTTGAGCAGAGGAATTACTTCTTTTATTGTAGAAATAGGAGGAGAGATCAGTATGAAAGGGCCGAAACCTGATGGCTCTGCAATAAGAATCGGTATTGAAGGACCTGCATTAAATGAAAACTCAGAACCCCGGATCAGACATGTGATCAGTTTTAAGGAAGGTGCAGTAACAACTTCTGGAAATTACCGGAAATATTTACAGACAGGGGGTAAAAAGATATCTCATTTAATTAATCCTAAAACCGGCTATCCGCTCGATAATCAATTGATCAGTGTAACTATTTATGCAAAAGATGCTATAACTGCTGATGGCTATGACAATGCAGTTATGGCAATGGGCGTAGAAGAGGCCCTTGCTTTTGTCTCAGCAAGAAAGAATATGGAAGCTTACCTTATCTATCACCGTAAAAACGGAACTGTTACAGATACGCTTACTGCCGGATTTAGAAAAATGATCGTAAATTAACAAGAATTCTCCATCCTTATTAAACCATCCTAAATATCGATTTTATATGAATAGAATAGAGTTTTTAAGAAATAGCGCAATTGCAGCTGGTACAGTATTAACAGGTTCTGCGATAAATGCGGCAGCGGATCCTTTGCCGGTTACTCCTGAAATATCAGCAGGGAAAATATTTAATATGGATTACGCACCCCATCAGGGCATGTTTGCAGGACATGCAGGTAAAAATTTCCTGGATCAGATTCAGTTCATGTATGATCAGGGATTCAGGTCTATAGAAGATAACGGTTTTTTAGGCCGCCCTGTAGCAGAACAGACTAAGATCGGAGATTTGCTGGCCAGACTTGGTATGAGAATGGGCGTATTTGTAGTGGACGGTGGTGACAATTGGAAAACCTCACTGACTACCGGCAAAAAAGAATTTAAGGACAAATTCGCAGAAACCTGTCATCGCTCTGTAGAAGCAGCAAAGCGATGCAATGCAAAATGGCTGACTGTCGTGCCTGGGTTTTATGAACGTAAATTACCTTATGGAATCCAAATGGCAAATGTAGTTGATGCGATGCGCAGGGGAGCTGAGATTTTTGAACCACATGGCCTGATTATGGTGCTGGAAACTTTAAGTGATACGCCTGAACTCTTTCTGCAGCAGACACATGAAACTTATAATGTTTGTAAAGCAGTGAACAGCCCATCCTGCAAAATACTTTTTGACATCTATCATATGCAGCGTACAGAAGGCAATCTGATAGTCAATATAGACCGTTGCTGGGAAGAAATTGCTTATTTACAGATTGGTGATAATCCTGGAAGAAATGAACCTGGCACTGGTGAAATTAATTACAAAAACCTATTTAAACATCTCTATCAGAAAGGTTATAAAGGGGTAATGGGAATGGAACATGGTAATTCAATGAAGGGAAAAGAAGGAGAATTAAAAGTAATTCAGGCCTACAGAGAATCAGATAACTTTCTTTAAGATTTATGAACAGGGATTAACTGATATTGGATTTAGATAACTATTTTTGAGATTCAAATCATACTCTAGAAGAAAAACAATATAAATGGATTTTTTACATACGATTCTTGGCGACGATATAAAGGCTGGATTACTGATCATTTTAAACTTAATTGTCATAGAAAGCCTGCTTTCTGTAGACAATGCAGCAGTATTAGCTACAATGGTAATGGATTTACCAAAAGATCAGCGCAAAAGAGCACTGAAATATGGGATTATCGGAGCGTATGTATTTCGGGGAATTTGTTTGTTCCTTGCGGCATGGTTAGTCAAAATATGGTGGCTTAAACCTCTGGGCGGATTATACTTACTCTATCTTGCTTTCGACTATTTCATTAAGAAACGTAAAAAAAACAAAGTTCATAAGGAAGAAGAAATTGATAAGACCAAGAGCTGGTTTTATAAATCTACTGTGGGATTAATCGGACCATTCTGGGCAACTGTAGCACTTGTAGAGATTATGGATTTAGCCTTCTCCATAGATAATGTTTTTGCTGCAGTAGCTTTTACTGATCATATCTATCTGATTTACATTGGGGTTTTTATCGGTATATTAGCTATGCGTTTTGTAGCTCAGGCATTTGTCAGGTTAATGGAGAAATTCACATTTCTGGAGACTGCAGCGTTTACCGTTATTGGTGTTCTAGGACTTAAACTTACTTCTTCTTTAGTCACTCATTTTTATCCTGATTCACCTGTCTCACATGCTATAGAAGGAGAAAAGACAGATCTTTTCGTCTCTATTTTTACAGTCGCAATTTTCATCGTGCCAATTGCCTCTTCCTTGCTGTTTAATTTTCCTGAACAGCATAAAATACATGAGGAAACTGAAGAGAAAGAGAAAGTTGAATAATCTTTATTAAGCAAAAATTATTCAACTTTTCATTAAAACCAGCAGTGCAACAAATAAGCTTAAATCAAAGCTGAAAGTACATATCCATAAGAAATTTCTTGAAAGCCCTAAATTCTGATAGTGATAGAACTCTTTCTTTTTATAATTACTGATATAGTAACCAACTGCTCCAAGGGTAATGACTTTGAACCAGATGATTACCGGTAGAAATTCTATACCCATGAACTGATAGGCTACCAGGCCGATTAAGAATAATATAATTGTGGTGATCAGCACACTTAGATAGAAAGTAAGTAAGAGTTTTAAGATTTTAATTGTTTTCATTTTCGAGAGGTAGATGCTTAAATATAAGCAATTAAAGAACTATCTTAATAATTAATTATGTAACAATTTTACGCCAAATCTCAATTGTACGCAAAATTAAACAGCATCTTATGAGCTGGATTTTTTTATAGTTTTTCGGGTGGATGGGACCTGATATTCTTCTTCAGGATAAATGTGCCAGTCATACAGGGCTTTTTGCAAGCTGTCAAGTACCCGCTCTTCCAGGTTTATTAATGCAGTTTCAGGCCACAGACTATGATCCAGTATCTGAACATGGTAAGTGTCCAGAATTGCGCATACCTTTCCAAGGTCCGGCTCGTCAGTCCCTTGATACTTTAGAATGAAGTTCATCTTTGAGGTATAACATGTCGTTTCTTGTACTACAGAATTTCTAAGCCTCTATAAAGCTTATGTTAAATTTAATCAAAATATTGGTTAATTATAAAACCATTTTTTTTTGGGGTAATTGACCGGTACGTACTTTCCCCGCATTAACAGATAAATACGCAAATAAGAACCGTGATTTATACCTATTGATGCAGTGATTACTAACAAATACTTTAGTATCATGCAAAAATACACTTACATAGCTAATGTTAATGAAACGAAAGTAACATTAACAATTAACTCTGCAACGGCAGTTGTTCCACTTTACCAGGTTTTTACAAACGGAAAATTAGTTGGATGTCTCCTGAAGGAAGTTAAAGGTCATAACTTAGTTTGGAGCGGGACGACGATGCTTATTCAGGGACTTGCCCTTGAACTCGGTAACTTCATCAGAAGAACTGACGAATTTTGTCAATAAATAAATTTAAGAGGATCATATGCATATCATATGATCCTCTTGAATTTATTTTGAATCTGGTAGCTGTAACATTCCTTTGCCTTCATATAAATTACCAAAACCCATAGATTTTATATTTACAGAAAGGTATTTTACCATCTCATCTGCCCGGGTTTGATTTCTTGGTAAATTAAGGATATCCGGGTTACCAGCCAATATTCTTGCAGCCATACCTGCTGCTGCCGGACAAGCCATACTGGTTCCATCCATTACTGCATATAAATTATTAGGATAGGTAGAAATAACCCCTACACCAGGAGCAGTTAAGTCTGTTTCAGGGCCAATATTAGAAAAATCAGCTATAAAATTATTCTGGTCTGTACCATATGGTTCCTCCACTGAACCACTCTCTACACTGTCTGGTGGAAAAGTACCTAATCTGCCCATTGCCGAAACAGCAATACAAAGGCTGTCACTGGCTGGGAAGCTCACAGGACTTCTGCTATCATTTCCATTTGCTGCAAAACAAACAATACCAGCATTATAAGCTTCTTTAATATAACTGGTAATCCCTTCGTCAGTCTGTGATTCTCCAAGACTCATATTGATCAGATCACACTGATCTGCTATCGCTTCATTGATAGCTTTCATAATATCAAAATTTGAAGCGCCACTATCTTTTGGAAAAACACGGTAACTCATAATTTCAACCCCGGCAGCTACACCATTCAATTTACCATAAGCGCCTATAATACCACCAACGTGAGTTCCATGACCTTCTCCATTATCGTGGTAATCGGTTTCATTTTCACCTCTGACCAGATTTTTGCCGCCGGCAACCTTCAGATCATTGTGTGGTCCAACCCCTGTATCAATAATCCCGACACGAACCTTTTGTGTGAGCTGAGGAAGTTTGGCAGTATCATAAAAATGTCTCAGACTATCTTTAAAATTGAGATCTACGGGTTCAAGCTGAATATCAAGAGCAGCAGCGAGCTGTACGTCTTTCTTAAAATACCCCCAATAACTGTGGTTAGCATAAACATAAATCCGTTCGGCAGTATTGCGGTCAAGGTTTAATTTAATTACACCTTTATTATCCGTAACGCCGGACGCACCTTTACTAGCTGCGAAATTGGTAAAAATAACGACAGTAATATCTTCCAGTGGCTTGCCTTTGGGATCTTTTATATTTACGGTAACCGCAGTTTTTATTTCAGCCTGTTCAACCTGCAATTTTATTCTATGATGGGAACAGACAGCTGGTTTGTAAAATTTCTCTTTGATAATCCTTAAGCCCGGATAGGAGAAACGGAAATTGGCCAGTTCATCAGCATTAATCCTGATTAATTTTGCGCCCTGTGTTTCAATAGAATCCAATACGACAACAGGAATATCATCACTTGCCTTTTGGTGCATATCTCTGCTGGCAAGGCTTAATGTAGAGGCATGCTCAACTGATTTACTCAGCATAGTGAGGAACCTGGCTACATTTGGACTATCCTGTTTACTCAGATGGGTACGGAATACGGGGAGCAGAATGTAGTTTTTTGAAGCAGTGTTTTTCTTTTTCATAAGGAGAAGGATTAAAAAAATAGGTAAAGAGAATAATATTACCACCATGTGGTATTGAAGCGTCTGTTCTTTTTAATAGTTTGCCGGAAACCTGCATTATGGGTATTCTGATCAGGCTTTGAACCAAATACCTGATTTGTACCGGTCGCAGTCGCATAAATAAGAAAACCATTTAGCAGTGCGATAAAATATCTGGAAATATTATTTTCATTAGTCTGTGTCAATAAGGCCGCTGCAAAGGAAATTAATACTGAAACCAGGAGTGCAAGCCATTTCGGATTGAAATTGAACACTTTCTGAATAGTACTGCAAATAATATAGACCGCACCGGTAGCACCGGCTAAGGTTCCCAAACTTGCCGCTGTGAAAAAATCTCCTGGAATACCTGATGAATGAAGCTCTTGCATAAGATTGATTGATTAAATAATTTTATTTAGCGAAATCTCTTGACATAATAGAACTAAATGTATACTTGGCTGCAATACCAAAAGAAAGTCGCTCATGAAACCTGTCAGTACTGTGCAGGCTATTAAAAACATCATTAGACTGTAAGTAAAACCCTCCTGCAAACTTGCCTTCACTTTTATAAAAGTTGATTGCTGTACCCGCCTGAAAGACCTTATTAATCTGTTTTTCCTGTAAAGGCAAAATTATCCGGGTATATAACGTATTCCATACCAGGCGATAATCTTCACTGACACGGCCAAAGTATAAAGCATCAGTTTTAACATTTAACCGGTTATAGGCCATATATAAACCCTGATAAGCGCCGATTTTAGATTCTGTTGTTAACTGAGAAGTGTTGACAGTGGTCGTATTGGTCAGGGTATAATTTGTATAGCCCAGAGAATCCAGGTTATTATAGCGTTCATAACCTAATGAGATACCGAATATCCAACGCGGTGCATATTCATAGTTCAGTCCCAGATCTACAAAACCACCACGAAAGTTAACCTTCTCAAACCGTTTAGACAGGGAAGAAGTATTATCATCTTTATAAAGTTTAAAATTAGCTGCATTAAGACCAGCATTAATATAAGTAGTTAAAGACTGGGTGTGCCTTGTACTCCGGTTATCTTCAATTTGCTTGTTTAATTGTTTAATTGCACGAATAGCAGCTTCATTCTTATCCGGATTTGCGTTTTCGATTTCTTTAATTCGTTTTAATAATTCAAGAACAGTTGTCTGATAACTTTTTCTGAACCCGATAAAAATATTCGCTTTAGACTGTGGAGTCAATTTACCACCATTAAAAAGATCAGACAGGCCTTCTCTGTTGTTTCCGGCAGCAGAAATTCCCCAAACTACCTGTGATGGTTTTTCAATAGCTAATTTCCTGAAATTATTCCATGAAGCAGACAGCGCAGTTTCACCGGGGTTAAATGAAATATTTGAATTTTTAGTAATAATAGAGGATTCTCCTTTTGAATCTTCAGCAAGGATCTGTGCTTTAGCCTCACTTAAAAGGATTGCGCTGAACAGAAATATGAAGTAAACTGTTTTCATAGCTTTATTTAGTGAGTTTATTATAATCCAGATTACCTTTAGTATCGGTATATACCTTGATCGTATTAGCAAGTAATGGAACGCCATCTACCTGTATATCTAATGTCCAGAAATCACCAGACATGCCACCTGCATATAGAGTGACCTGCAAACCACTTTCTTCCTGTAAACACAAATATTTTTGTGAGCCTTTGGTAGAAAAATGATCAGGATCAATATCCTGATCCTGTACCAGATCAATATGGGTATAACCTATACTAAACCCGTTATCAAGAAAGGTTACATTTGCAGACTTTTTCAGACTGTAAGTTACAGCAACAATTTTCCCTGACTTGCCTTTGGCGATTGGAGAAAGCTTGAAAAACTTCATAAGATAAATAGTTAGTAATCAACATTAAGTTAGGTAAAAAAAAATATTAATTAAACTATTTAGAAATAATTTTCTCCACTTATTTACGAGGTTATAAACAAGTTTTACAACTTAAAAACAGGATAGATTGACAAATCATATTAGCAGCACCTAAAACATTTCTTTGATAGCCTGACCATAAGAATATAAAGCTAATCAGTAAACATAAAAAGAAAATAAAAATCTATAAAACACAATGGAAATGATTTTAATGTAAAAATTGTAATTTATTTTATCATTTATGCAACCGGGGTGTTTCAATTAATGCATTTAAATGTCATTCACGATTAATTTTCAGTGAAAAACAAGACTTTAATTCAACCTTAAGTTATCAAACCGGAATTTTTCATTAAACTGATCAGCATGTTTATAAACAATTATTAAAAAACTCAAAAAAATTAAAACATTTACTGAATCATTGGGTTTTTAGGATATTCAGGCAAGAATAGCTTGATAATTTTTAACATTTAAAAATAAATATATTATGAGAAAATTTACTTTATGCGTGCTAACTGCGATTATGGGAGTTGGCTTATCTGCAAGTGCACAGATTCAAAAAGGGAACGTAATGGTTGGAGGCAATCTTGCTGATTTAAACTTAGGTTTAAGCGGCTCTAAAGTTTTTAGTGTTGATATAACTCCAAAAGCTGCCTGGTTTATTGAAGACAATATAGCTTTAGGTGGTTATGCAAACTTAGGATTAAGGACTGCTAAAAATCAGTCAACTACAACAAATTACGGTTTTGGTGCATTAGGTCGTTATTATACTGGTAAAGATGCTGAAGTTCTTAAACATGGTCGTTTATTTGGTGAGGCAACTGTTGGTTTTGGTGGTACAAACACAAGTAATGGTGGTGGTAATACTAATGGTTTAGCCTTCAGTTTCGGTCCTGGTTTTGCTTATTTTATTACACCTAATATTGGTTTAGAAACCTTGTTAAAATACAATGGCGTAGCAGGTTTTGGAAATACAGGTTATCAGAACAATCTGAGTCTGTCATTTGGTTTCCAGATTTATTTACCTGGTCAGCGTGCAATTAATAAAGTGAGAGGTGATGTAAAATAAAATTAAATCCTATAATACAATGCCCTGTTGCTTATTGCAGCAGGGTTTTTTATTTTATAATTTCTGCAGACACCAGGTAGTCATACAACGCAGATTCTGAACATTTGTAGTTTTAATAGGCTCATATAAATACCCATTAAGCTCTTCAGAATAATTCAGTAAAATTTGTTCATTAACCAGAAAGCGTTCTGTACCATCGGGCAATAAATAACGGCCGTTGCCTGAATGCTCAATAAGATGCTCTATTCCAATATCAGAAGCAAGCCTGGCAAAAAAATACCCCCCCGGCTTAATCACTGCCCATGCAGCCAGCAGCATTTCTTTGAAATGTATCTTATTCCTTGCAAAATGAAGAACAGCACTACAAATGACAAGATCAAAATATTCTTTACCAAATGGCATATCTTCTGCATTTGAAACTCTAAAGTTCATTAACGGATTATCCGGAGCCAGACTTTCGGACAAAGCCTGGACAGTATGGATGGCTGCCATATCCTGATCAATTCCATAGACCTCAAAACCATTATTCAGGAAATAAATAAGATTACGGCCTCCGCCACAACCTATATCCATTACTTTATGGCAATCTTCATAACGCCCTTTCATTAACTGATCAAAAAGATAAATATCGATATTACCATACAGGTGTTGCAGAGCAGTGGACATAACAGGAGTTTTAAAGATTAATTTCTCTAAATTAACTATATTTTGTTATTTTTTTACAGACTTAAATTCATGCCAATTCCTAATCCGGCCCCTTTCCTGATGGCTTCATTGAATTGAGACTGCAGTTGTCTGCCGTCTGCTAAAAACAGATTATCTGTACCTTTTCCGGTTCTGGCATAATAATAATTTCCCCTGATAAAAACAGATATAACAGAAGTGAAGCAGTAGTTCATTTGGATTAACCCCTGAGCCCCGTAACCATTAGCCATATGTTTGAAACTAACCGGATGTGCAAATGCATCAATAAGATTCCAATCAGCTGCTGCTTTATACTTCATTTGCTGATAATCGACAGCCCCCTTAACTGAAAGCTGATTTGTAAGTATTATACTGGCTTCAAGGCCAATTATCGGGCCTGACCAGTTAGCGCGGTAAATACTATTTAATTTTTTAACAGCAGGATCAATATCTTCACTAAAGTTTTTCAAATGGAGTTGTTGTGCGTTTTTAACATAACCTGCATAAGGGCTGATTAAAAAGGCCGGGCTAATTATAAATATATAACCTGTTGCTAATGTATAATTATAAATAAAACCTTCATTTGCATTTAGATCAGCATAATAGCTAGGGTCAGTACGGTTATCTTTTGAATAATCAGTATCAGTTGCTGTACCCGCTTTAATAAAAGTTCGGTGATAATTTCCTTTTAAAAAGATAGGGGACCAGATATTCAAACGAATATCCAGCCC
>Ga0247807_10001373_pt1 | contig 14301 bp, 17 predicted proteins | sample UWRJL074202C1_FD_179931 | JGI IMG/M metagenome (GOLD analysis project Ga0247807, IMG submission 179931) | Plant litter microbial communities from Arlington Agricultural Research Station in Wisconsin, United States - UWRJ-L074-202C-1 | ecosystem: Environmental > Terrestrial > Plant litter >...
CGCTGCCTGCCGCGCCGCGGACGGTGGGCTCCACGAGCTCGGTGCGTGCCCAGTAGTCGAGCTGGCGGTAGCTGATGCCCGCCGCGCGTGCTGCGACGGCGCCGCGATAGCCGGAGGCGTCATCCAGGTCGACCATGCCGTCGGTGAAGAGCAGGCCGAGGTCGTAGCGGGATTCTTCGCTACGGCTGAGATCGCTCATGGCTCTGTCCTTTGGTTCTGGGGTGTCGCGGTACGTCGTGTTCACTTCGGTCGGCAGCATCGCGAACCTTGAATCTGAACTTGACGGTTAACCTTGTAACCACCACGCTACCGATGACCCGAGCCGGTGACCGGCACATCCGCAGAAACTGCCTCGGCGTGTCGTGTCCGGCTCGTGGGCCACCTTCGACGGTACTACGAATCGAGGCGACCGAGGGCGCTTCTGATCAGACTGCTGCGCACAATTTCGAGCTGGTCGGCGATCTCGCGCGCCATCTCCATCGCGCGGGCGCGGCTTGCCGCGTCCTTGCGACGCGAGACCGGCATCAGGGCGTTCTCGATGAGCCCGAGCTCACGCTCGGCGGCAGCGCGGAAGCCGCGCAGGTGACGGGGCTCGATGCCCGACCGCTGCAGCTCGACGAGCGACTTGAGCATGGTGAGCGCATCCTCACCGAAGACATCGGAGGCCACGATCAGCGAGGCGGAGACGGCATCCTGAAGCAGCATCGAGGAGGCACCGGCCTCGCGCACGAGCTCCTCGCGGGAGAACTTGCGCTCCGAGGGCAGGATCGACGGGGCCGTGACGGCGCCGGGGAGGTCGGGCTGGCGACCGGCATCCATCTCATCGAGATAACCGCGGATCACCTTGAGCGGCAGGTAGTGGTCGCGCTGCAGGCCGAGCACGAAGCGCAGGCGGTCCATGTCCGAGGCCGAGAACTTGCGGTAGCCCGACTCGGTGCGCGCCGGCGTGATGAGCTGGCGCTCCTCGAGGAACCGCAGCTTCGAGGGCGTGAGGTCGGGGAATTCCGGATTGAGGCGCGCGAGCACCTGGCCGATGCTGAGCAGCGTCGTAGCAGCAGTAGCCCGGGTCTGGGCTGCCGTGCGCGCCACTACGAGCCGGCCGGGGCGACGAGGTCGACGCGCGAGGCGTAGAAGGTGAGGCGGAACTTTCCGACCTGCACTTCGGCGCGGTCGCTGAGAGGAGCCGTGTCGATGCGCTCACCGTTGAGGTAGGTGCCGTTCAGCGAGCCGAGGTCCTTGACCTGGAAGCTCTTTCCCGACCGCAGGAACTCTGCGTGGCGACGCGAGACGGTGACGTCGTCGAGGAAGATATCGGCATCGGGATGACGTCCGACGGTCGTGACGTCTGCGTCGAGCAGAAAGCGCGCACCGGCCGTGGGGCCGCGGCGCACGATGAGCAGTGCCGAGCCGGACGGCAGGGCCGCAATGGCCTCCTGCTCCTCGACCGAGACATCGCCCTCGAGTGCCGCCAACTGCGCGCCGAATTCGTCGCCGAAGGTCAGCGTCGTGTCGTTCTCGCCGGGCCGGTTCTCGTCGGCCTGACCCAGATTCTCGGAATCAACCATCGTGGACCTCCCTCTCCTGCTAGCTGTCCAGCGTATCGGATTGCGCGGTGTCCAAAAGGCGCGGAATCGCGATTACCCGACGAGTTTCAACGATATAGATCACACCGGCCCACCAATAGAGGAAGGCGCCCCACAGGGCGAATGCCCACCCGATCGGAGCCGTGAACCACGCGATGTCAGGGAACGCCTGCCCGATCATGAGGATCGGCAGCGCATAGAACAGGCAGAAGGTCGCCACTTTACCGAGGTGGTGAACGGGAAGCGGACCGTAGCCGAAATTGGCGAGAACAATTCCGAGCACGAGCAGAACGGCGTCTCGCCCGACGATCACGGCGACGAGCCACCACGGCACGACGTCGCGGAAGGCGAGCCCGATGAACGTGGCGAAGATGAAGAGCCGATCGGCGGCGGGGTCGAGCAGTTGGCCGAGCCGGGTGATCTGCTGGAAGCGCCGTGCGATGACCCCGTCGAGGTAATCGGTGAGGCTCGAGAAGACGAGCACGATGAGCGCCCAGAGGTCCTGACCGGTGATGATGAGCACGAGGAAGACCGGCACCAGCACGAGCCGCAGGAAACTGAGGATATTGGGCACGGTCCAGATGCGGTCGCTGATCTCGGGTGCACCTGCGTCGCTCACGCGTTGCAGTCTATCGACTGCGGGCCCGGCGATAGTATGGCGAAATGGACCCCATCGCAGTTGTTCTGTGGATCGCCGGCGCCGTCTGCGCCCTCACCTGGATCGCCTCGCTCCTCACCGGCGAGCACTCCTGGGTCGACCGACTGTGGTCGATCGTCCCCGTCGTGTACGTCTGGGTCTTCGCGATCTCCACCCAGTTGCAGGATGCCCGGCTCACGATCATGGCCGTGCTGGTCACCCTCTGGGGAGTGCGCCTCACGTTCAACTTCGCCCGCAAGGGCGGGTACACCGGCACCGAGGACTATCGCTGGGCCGTGCTCCGCGGTCGCATGAAGCGCTGGCAGTTCGAGTTGTTCAACCTGTTCTTCATCGTGCTGTACCAGAACGCGATCCTCGTGCTCATCACGCTGCCGGCCCTCACCGCGTGGCAGAATCCGCGGCCGCTCGGGGTGTGGGACGCCGCGGTCACCGTGCTCTTCCTCGCGCTTCTGGCGGGCGAGACGATCGCCGACGAGCAGCAGTGGCGGTTCCACCGGGCAAAGGGCGCCGAGGGCTACAGCGGGCCGCGGTTCGCGCAGTCCGGCCTGTGGGGCGTGAGCCGTCATCCCAACTTCTTCTTCGAACAGGCGCAGTGGTGGACGCTGTTCCTGTTCGGGGCGATCGCCGCGGGCTCACTCGCCCAGTGGACGGTGCTCGGTGCGCTGCTGCTCACCCTGCTGTTCGTCGGGTCGACCATCTTCACCGAGTCGATCACGCGATCGAAGTATCCGGAGTACGCCGACTACCAGGCGCGCGTCTCGCCGATCGTGCCGTGGTTCCCGAGGCACGCCGTCACCAAGGACGCGACCGTCTGAGGCCGGGGGTAGCGTGGGGGCATGTCGTGCATCCGCTTCAATACCCCCGCGCAGCGCCAGGCCATGCGCGACCACGCACCGGTCATGCTCACGCCCGAAGAAGCGGCGGCCCTGCACCCCGCTCCCCCGGTGACCGACTCCAAGATCGCGCGATTGCGTGCCCTCGCCGACGACCCGAACCCCAAGATCCGCGAGAGCGTCGCCTCGAGCTACCACGCGCCGGAGGACCTGTTCGAGAAGCTCGCGAAGGACAGCGACGAGGGCGTGCGCTCCTGGCTGGCCCGCAACGAGAACGTGTCCTGCGACATCCTGCGCTCACTGGCCGACGACGAGTCGGAGAAGGTGCGCGGCTGGCTCGCCCTGAATTTCTTTGTTCCGGATGACGTGATGGCGCGCCTCGCGGACGACCCCGACGACACCGTGCGCGCGCTCGTGCGGTGGAAGGCGTCGCTCGCGTCGGAGCAACTGGCGGACGCCTAGTTCGCGCTGAAGAGGAAGATCCGCACCCACTCGGGGTTGTGCGCGTGTACGAGCACGAGGTACACCACGAGATCGAACAGCAGGTGCACGCAGACCACGTAGGTCAATGACTTGTTCTTGGAGAACGTGTAGCCCTGCAGCAGGGCGAAGGGGAACGTCATCAGCGGACCGACGCCGCGATAGCCGAGTTCCCACAGGAACGATACGAAGATCACCGCCTGCAGCAGGTTCGCCTGCCACATCGGGAAGTGCCGTCGCAGCAGCGCGAACACCGTGCAGATGAAGAACAGCTCGTCCCAGATGCCCACGGCGTTGACCCCGACGAACAGTCGGGCCAGCTCGTCGGGCGCCTGGATCGCCGGCCAGTTCAGGTAGGCGCCGGTCCCGATGAAATACAGCGGCAGGATGAAGTACCCGAGCGCCACGACGATCACGAGGTACCACTTCTCGAGCGGCGTCCATTTCTGGCCGGTGCGGATCGGGAAGCGCACCGCGTGGTCCTTGAACACGAATCGCGAGCCCAGGTAGGGCACGACTACCGCGAGGGTCAGCACCGTGCCCATGAGCACGATGTTGCCGTAACTGATGTCGGCGGCGAGTGAGATCGTGCTGATGATGAGCAGCCCCACGGCGATGAGGCCGAGGTCCCGCCCGAGGGTCGAATTCACGAGGAAACCGGCGGCGACGGCCACGAGCAGCACTACGTAGCCGCCCGGCTTCCACTCGAGGGCGAAGAGCAGCACCGCGGAGATCGCGAGCAGCCCGGCCGGGATCAGTGCTAGCCGCGGACGGGGCTGGACGAAGACCCGGGCATCCGCTGTGGCTTCTCGCATTGTCACAGCTTAGAAAACATCTGCTGGATAAGCTGACAGGCATGAGTGAACGCACCGGTGACCCGATCTATGGAGCAGCGATCGGGGCCGGCCGCAGCCTGTTCGGGTTCCTGCGTGTGAAGCCCACCGTGGTGGGAGCGGAGAACCTTCCGGACACCGGAGGGGCCGTGCTCGCGCTCACCCACTTCGGCTACATGGACTTCGCCCTCGCCGAGTGGATGACCTGGAAGAAGAACCGCCGCCACGTGCGATTCCTCGCCACCAAGAACGCGTTCGACAAGCCGCTCGTCGGCTTCCTGCTGCGCGGAATGCGGCACATCTCCGTCGACATGACGGCGGGCGCCGAGGCCTACCGCCAGGCCGTGTCGGCGCTGCGCTCGGGCGAGGCGCTGGGCGTGTTCCCCGAGGGCGGCGTGAGCGCGTCGTACACCGTGCGTGAACTCAAAACCGGGGCCGTGCGGATGGCCGCGGAGGCGGGAGTCCCCGTCATCCCGATCGCCGTCTGGGGCGGGCACCGCCTGCTCACCAAGACCGCGAAGTCGTCGTTCGGCGAGAAGTTCGGCATTTCGGTGAGCTTCGCGATCGGTGAGCCGATCCATGTGACGCCAGAGGATGACCCGGCCGCCGTCACCCTGGCGCTGCGCGCCACCCTCCAGTCACTGCTCGACCCGCTGCAGGAGAACTACCCCGTCGACGGCACCGGGCAGCCCTGGCAGCCCGCGCACCTGGGCGGCAGCGCGCCGACACCCGAGGTCGCGGCGATCGCCGAGGCCGCGCGCAAGGAACGCAAGGCGGCGGAGCGCGCGGCGCGCACCTAGCCGGTCAGCACGCTCAGGATATTGCCGCTCGGGTCGAGGAACCAGGCGATGTCCGGACCCATGTCGTTCGCCGTGCCGCGACCGATGCCCTTCTCGTCTGTCCAGGGGACCTCAGAATTCTCGTCGTAGATCTTGGTGACGACGCCGCGCTCGTTGAGGGCGTCGACGGCCTCGTCGATGTCGTCAACCTCAAAGTTGAGCACGGTGAACGTCGCCGGCACGTGATTCTCCTTGGGGTAGGCGATGACGTGGCCTCCCCCGGGCATGCTGATCGAGATGATGTCCATGGCACCCTTCTCGACGGTCAGCCCCAGGACCTCGGAGTAGAACTTCTGAGCCTCATCGACATCGCGCACGCTGAAGCCGCTGAATGAACCGGTTGGTGTGAACATCTCTGCTCCCTTGCTCGAATGTGTACGGTGTCAACAATGTCACTGCGCTCGGGATGCGTCTACGGCCCGCAGCATGTTTACAGCCGCCGAGCGGGCGAGGGCGAGGAAACGGGGACTGCCGCGCAGCTCGTACTCGATGTCGACAGGGACCCAGGCGAGCGCGGAGAGCAGCTCCTCGAGCGTCGCGGCGCGGATCGGCCAGACCGTGTTCTCTCCCTCGGCCCTGGCCTCAGCGCCGTACTGGCCGAAGTGCCGCAGCATGTCGTCGTAGGACAGCCGCAGAACCACCTCACCACTGTGCTGCTCGCGCAGGGTGCTGATGGTCGACGCGACGAAAGCCGCCGCGTCCACGGCGGGCAGCTCGCGTGGCGCGAAGTGCACGCGGGTACCGAAGAAGTCGCTCATCCGGTCGACGCGGAAGGTGCGCCAGTCGGAACGCTCGCGGTCCCAGGCCACGAGCAGCCAGCGGCGCTGCGCAGAGACCAGCGCGTGCGGCTCGACCGAGCGCCGCGAGTGCTCTCCGGCGCCGGACGTGTAGGCGAAGCGGATGCGCTCACGGTCCCGGCAGGCCAGCGCCACCTGCCCGAGCAGCCCGCTCGCGACGGCCGCGGATCCGGGCGCGGCCAGCTCGACCACCGAGGCGAGTGCGTTGACCCGTTCGCGCAGGGCGGCCGGCAACACCTGTTCGAACTTCGCGAGCGCGCTCAGGCTGGTCTGCTCGCCATCGACGAGACCCTGGCTCGCGGTGACGCGCAGGCCGATCGCCATCGCGACCGCCTCGTCGTCGGTGAGCAGGAGAGGGGGAAGTCGGGTACCGGCCTCGAGACGATAGCCGCCGGTCGCGCCGCGGGCAGCCTCCACCCGGTAGCCGAGCTCGCGCAGGCGCTCGACGTCGCGGCGCAGCGTGCGCTCGGTGACGCCGAGACGCGCGGCGAGCTCGGGCCCGGGCCACTGCCGGTGGACCTGCAGCAGGCCGAGCAGCGCGAGCACTCGTGACGTGGTCTCTGCCATGCCCGTAATTCTCCGCTCAATCAGGACAGAAAGCGACCTGATGCTTTTCTAGTGTGGGGGTATTCAACGAGAAAGGGAGCACACCATGGACATGAAGATCGAACTCATCGCCGTACCCGTCACCGACGTCGACCGCGCCAAGGAGTTCTACACCCGCATCGGATTCGTCGCCGACCACGACCAGCGCGTCAACGAGAAGCTGCGCTTCGTGCAGCTCACCCCTCCCGGCTCCGCATGCTCGATCTGCATCGGCGAGGGCGTGACCGAGATGGTGCCCGGTACGCTGAACGCCATCCAGATGGTCGTGCCGAGCGCGCAGGAGGCACTCGATCACCTCACCTCGGTCGGAGCCGAGGCGCAGGGCGTCGACAACCAGCCCTGGGGCCTCTTCGTCTACTTCTCCGACCCGGACGGCAACCAGTGGTCGCTGCAGGAGCTGCCCGACTACGCGAAGCTCGACGAGTGGCGCGAAGAGCACGGGGTGAACGACTTCTAACTAGAGTCGGGATATGACTTCCGGCTCCAGCGTTCGCGTCGACAGCTGGATCTGGGCGGTGCGGGTCGTCAAGACCCGCTCCGCCGCGACCGCCGCCACGAAGGCGGGCCACGTGCGCGTCAACGAGGAGCGGGCCAAGCCCTCGCAGCCGGTGCGGCTCGGCGACGAGGTGCGCGTGCGACTCGAGGGGTACGAGCGCATCCTCATCGTTCGGGGACTCGCTGTGAAGAGGGTCGGCGCTCCGGCCGCGGCACTGCTGTTCGACGACCTCACTCCCCCACCGCCGCCACGCGAAGAACGCCCGGTCACCGTGGTGCGAGACCGCGGTGCCGGGCGTCCGACGAAACGTGACCGTCGCGAGCTGGAGAAGCTGCGCGGTCGGGATAACGCTATTCAGCCGGAGGAGTAGCCGCCTTCGACTCCCTGGGCTTGCGCGGCGGGTTGATCGCCTCGCCCGCTGCACGACCGGCTGCGGTACCGGTGATGATGTCCGCGATGTCGATTCCGACCAGGTCCTTGATGATCTGGGTGGACGTCGCGAGCTGGCCGGCGACGCCCTGGCCGATGGCGTTCGTTCCGCTCGTACCGTCGCTCGAGAGGATCGTGAGGTTCGAGATCGCCGACAGCGGCTCGGATGCCGCACGGATGATCTCCGGGAGGAGGGTGATGATCTGCTGGCGCAGCAGGTCCTGCGAACGCTCGTCGAGTGCTTCGGCACGGGCACGAGCGGACTCGGCCTCGGCGTTACCCTTCACGCGGATGGCCTCGGCCTCGGCCTCACCCTCCGCTCGCAGAGCCTCGGCGGCCGCGATACGACGGTTCTTGTCGGCGAGACCTTCGGCCTCGGTCGCCTCGGCAGCGCTCTTGCGGCGGTTGCGCTCGGCGATACCCTCGGCCTCGATGGCCTCGGCCGACGAGCGACGCGCGTCACGGTCGGCGTTTGCCGCGGCGACCGCGGCACCTGCCGTTGCCTCGGCGTTCTTCTGCACGGCGTACGACTCCGCGTCGGCGACCGCACGGATCTCCGCGTCGAGCTCCTGCTTGCGCAGACCAACGCGCTTGCCTGCCGTGATCTCCTGCTGGGCCACGACCTCCTGCTGGGCGATGGCCTCGGCGAGCGGGGCGGCCGCGGCGGCTTCGGCGCGAGCCTTGTCCGTCTCCTTCTGGATCTCGGCGTTGCGCAGGTCGAGCTTGCGCTGCGACTCGGCCACGGCCTGGTCGGCACCGATGCGGGCTTCTTCCGAAGCCTGGCGGGAGACCGACTCGGCGATCTCGGCGACCTGCTTCACGCGCGCCGCCTCACCACGACCGAGGTCGCGGATGTAGCCGTTGTCGTCGTCGATCTCCTTGATCTGCAGCGTATCGATCTGCAGGCCCTGGATGTCGAGCGAGTCGCGAACGGCCTCGAGCACCTGGCCCTGCAGGGCCGAACGGTTGGTGATGATCTCGGTGACCGTGAGCTGGCCGACGATGGAGCGCACGGAACCGCTCAGCACCTCTTCGGTCGACGTCTCGATCTGGTCCTGCTGGTTGAGGAATCGCTGGGCTGCGGCGCGCACCATCGACTCGGAGCCACCGACCTTGACGACGGCGACGGCGTTCACCTTGATGGTGATGGCGTCGCGGGTCTGGGCGGTCGCCTGCACGTTGAGCTGCCTGCTGCGCAGGCTCAGCTTGAAGTGCGCCTCGACGATCGGCTTGACGAAGACGCGGGACCCGAAGACGACTCGCTGGCCGGCATTCTCACCGGCCTCGACGCCCGGCTTGGTGACCTTCTGGCGCGACGTGACGATGATCGCCTCGTCAGGCTTGGCGACCTTGATGCCGCCGATGAGGATGAAGAATGCGATGAGGAGTACGACGATGACGGCGGCAATGATGCCGACCACCACGAACTCGTTGGGGACCTGTGAGGTGTCCATTCGGGCCTTTCGGGCAGGTGATTTACGAGGATGAGTCCAGTATGTCGCACAGAAAGCCCGACCGGTCTACCGCTGGTCTCGCAAAGTCATCCGGCGCATCATGGAGGCATGCGCATCCTCATCCTCGGTGGTACAGAATTCGTCGGTCGGGCATTCGTCGACGACGCCCTCGCTCGCGGCTGGCACGTCACGACCTTCAACCGGCAGACCCGCACGCCGCAACAGGGCGTCGAGTCGCTGCGCGGAAACCGCTGGGAGACCGACGGCCTCGACGAGTTGCGCGGCGGGCACTGGAACATCGTCGTCGACACCTGGTCGTGGGCGCCGATCGCGGTTCGGGATGCCGCGGCACTGCTCGCGCAGTCCGCAGACTCCTACGTCTACGTGTCGAGCCGCTCGGTCTACGAGTCCCCCCTGCCCGCCGGGTCGACCGAGAGCGCGCCGCTCGTCGAGTCCGCCGCCGACCTCACCGAGGCCGAGTACGCGCAGGCCAAGCGCGGCGGCGAGCTGGCCGCGCTCGAGTACTTCGGCGACCGCGCGATCCTGCTGCGCGCCGGGCTCATCCTGGGGCCGAATGAGAACATCGGCCGGCTGCCCTGGTGGCTGAACCGCGCCGCGCGCGGTGGAGACATGCTCGCCCCCGGACCGGCCGAGCAGGGCATCCAGTACATCGACGCCCGCGACCTCGCCGCCTTCGGGCTGGATGCCGCGGCCGCCGGCCTCGGAGGCGCCTTCGACATCGTCTCACCCGCGGGCGCCACGACCATGCGCGACCTCATCGAGGCGTGCGTGCACGCGACCGGGGCGGACGCGCGGCTGCGCTGGGTCGACCCGCAGGTGATCCTGGACGCGGGCATCGAGCCGTGGACGCAGTTGCCGGCCTGGCTGCCACCGGGCGAGCTGCACAACTCCCTGCACGGGAGCGACACCTCCAAGGCCGTTGCGGCGGGGCTGCGCATCCGACCGATCGGCGAGACGGTGCGCGACACCTGGGCCTGGCTGCAGGAGCTCGACGGGGAGGTTCCCCAGCGCGAGGACCGGCCGCGGCTCGGCCTCGACCCCGAGGTCGAGGCGCGGGTGCTCGCCGACCAGCGCTTCGAGGACACCGTCGCCGATCTTCAGCGCAGCGAGTAGATGAGGCTGAGGATGCCGCTGCTGAACGCCTCGGAGTGCAGGAGCGTGAGCCGTTTCATCCCGAAATCACTGGGAAGGCAACTGATTCCGTCACCGAGGGTGACCGGCACAACGGTGAGGTGCAGTTCGTCGACCGCGTCACCGGCGAACAGAGCTCGGGTCAGTTCGATGCTGCCCCAGACGATGACATCGCCCTCGCCGGTCGCGAGCTCCCTGGCCACGACCACCGGATCCCGCCCGTCGACCCTGGCCGGTTCGTGACCGCCCCACGGCGCGTCCCAGATCGTGCGCGACACGACGGTCTTCGGTAGCGCGTTGAGCGTCGGCGCGATCGGCTCGTTGACCGCGGCCGGAGTCGGCCAGTAGGCGACGAACATGCGATAGGTCGTCGCGCCGAGCAGCACCTGGTCGACGTGTTCGAGCAGTCTCAGTTGGGAAGCGTCGGTCTCCGCGAAGTCGCCGACGACACCGTGGAAGTCGATGCCGCCGTGCACATCCGCCATAAAGCCGTCCAGGCTGACCAGTTGCTGGACGAGAACCTTCCCCACGCCTCAGGCCGCGTCTGCCGCAGCCCGGATCGCCGCAAGGTCGATCTTCTTCATCTGCATCATGGCGTTCATCGCGCGGCTCGCCCGACCCGGGTCGGAGTCGCTGAGCAGCTCCCCCATGCCCTTCGGCACGATCTGCCACCAGAGGCCGAAGCGATCCTTCGCCCAGCCGCACGGACCCTCCTCGCCGCCGTCGCCGGTGATGGCCGCCCAGAGGCGGTCGACCTCGTCCTGGCCGTCGACCTCGGTGGACAGCGAGATCGCATCGGTGAAGGGATGCCCCGGTCCCCCGTTCAGCGCCTGCAGCCGCAGGCCGTTCAGCTCGAAGTCGATGGTGAGCCAGGTGCCGGCCGGAAGCGGGGCACCCTCGGGGTAGCTGCTGGAGCCCAGCACGTGGGAGTTGGGGAACGTCTGCACGTAGAAGTCGACGGCCTCCTTGCCCTCGACGTCGAACCAGAGAACCGGAGTGATGCCCGCCATGCTGAAACTCCTTCGATAGTTTCCCCATTGTAGACACCGTTCACATGCCGTGTCACATCGGCCAGATCGTCCGGTATCCCGAGGGACCTCGGGGCGTAGGACACGGGATGCTTGTGGACCGGGTCCGCATTCCGCGGTTCGGTGAGCCGGGCATCCCGAGCCTGTCTCGAATCGGGACCGCGATCATCCGCAACCGGACCGATTCGGCCGCCTCGAACGGCCGGGGATCGACGTTCGGGCGGCCCCACAGGTCGATCTTCGGCCGTTGGCACGTTTCACCGGAGCATGGCACGCCCTGCACAGGGGGCGTCGCCGTCCGAGTCCGGTACCACCGTGCCGCCACCAGTGCGAGGCTCAGGAGTGCGCGGGTGTCATCACAGTGCCCCGTCGAGGGTGCGGGCACGATCGACGACGAACAGGCAGCGATAGAGGGATGACGCGTCGACGTGCTCCCCCTCCGCGACGGCGAGCACGGCGGTCACGACCGAGCCGAGGGCGAGCTCTGCGGCCACGGCCGCCTGGTCGCGCAGCACGGACCGCTGCCGGGGGCTGAGGCTGCGACTCCCCGTGGCCGCCACCTGTTCGAGGACCTCGAGGATGGCGGCGCAGACTCCCCCGACAGCGCCCAGCGGGGCGACGCTCGCCCTGGTGGCGCGAGTCGCCTCCGGTGCGGACAGCGACGCGAACTGGCGCTCGAGGCGCTTGCGGAGCGCACTGAGCTTCGAGGCCTTGGGCGTTGGGGGTCTCAGGAAGTCGAGCGGGTACAGCGTGAGCCCGGTCTTCTCGGTAAGGACGATGCTCGACGGCTCGAAGCCGGTGATCGTGCCGTCAAGACCGGTGTGCACGAGCACAAAGGCGAGGCGAGCCTTCGCCTCGACGACGGTGGCGATGGCGTCAGCGATGTGCGTGCGGCTATCGAGAGGGATACGCGTCTCGAGCACGGCTCCCTCCTCGTCGACGAGTGGCCAGACCAGATGCTGGGACACCTCGTCGATGAACGGCTCGCGTGCCGCCGAGGGGGCGAGGAGAGCGCTCGATGAGCGAGTCGCACCGAAACCGGCGACCGCAGGGCCCGCGGGCAGCTCACTCCAGCGCCGCGTCGCGAGAGCGGCCAGCTCCGCGCCATCGAGACCCGTGCCGAGGGGATCGACCCGGCTCGTCGTCGAGGGCGCGATGGAGCCGTCGGCGGTGAGGCGAAGCTGCGAGAGCCGGAAGGGGCCGGCGGCAAGCCGGGCAACGCTGGAGTTCCAGATCAACGACACACTCGGATCACGTCGGAAGGCCGGGTCGCTGCCCGAGGGACGGGACGTCGTCACGGCGTGCAGCTCCCCCGAGGCGCGATCGGTGACGAACACAGTCACACCACGGGAGCCGGACGGTGTGGTGAACCAGCGCGCGCCGAGCGGCACGAGGTCGACGGCCTCGGCGGAGACGGACGCGCGCCGCACCTCTCCCACGAGCTCCGGACGCTCGTCGACCCGAAGCGCCGCGGCGAGAGCCCACACCTCGGCGAGGGCAAGGGCCACCTCGAGTTCCCGCGACGAATCCGATCGGTCGGCGAGCTCGGCGACCAGGCCCGCGGCTCGCGAGAGAAGGCGGGACAGCAGCGGGAGGCCATCGGCCCGCGCCCGTACGGCGACCGCCTCGAGACGATCGGACGATTCGTCGGTCGCCCGGCTGAGACCGGCGCCGATCGTGGTTGCGAGAGCGGCGACGGTCAGGTCGAGGGTGTCGGAGCGCGAGGCGACCTCGACGCGCTCCGCCGCCGATACCGGCCAGGTCCAGGGACGGTCGTGAGCGGCGAACAGGCGCGCGAGCGCCGCGAGGTGCACGGCGGCACGGCGCGCCGGAGCCACGTCCGAAACCATGCCGGCAAAGCCGCCACCGCTGACGAACACCACGGGACCCTGCACCTCCGGCAGGCTGATGAGCGCACGCGGGCCGTCGACCGACACCGTCGCCGCGCCCACCTCCGCCTGGGCCGCGCGCACGGCAGCGACGCCCGCCGCCGCGCAGTAGACCGACGGGGACGTTCCCAGCAGCTCGGCGAGGACATCGACGTCTCCGGTCGAGGTCGCCCCGCGGGCCGCCATGCTGGCGGCGAGGATGTGGACGCAGACTCCGGTGGCGGGGCATCCGCAAACCGCCTTCGCGGGGCCGCGGCTGTCCAGGTGTACCCGCGCGCCGTCCACGGTCGCCTGTCCGTCGTCGCCGAGTTGCACGGAGCCGGCCGCGAGGACCTTCGCGGCTCGGCGGACCAGGCCGGCGTTGGCCAGCAGGGCGAGGGCGCCGTCGTCGTACCCCGCGTAGGCGGCGCGCCAGTCCGTCACCGCAATACCTCGCCGAGCCACTCGCCGAAATGCTCGGGGGTCAGGGCCGCGATCTCCATGCCGCGCGACGCGAGTCGCGAAGCGATCGCGGGATCATAGATCGCGCGCGCATCCTCATCGAGTGCCGCCAGCCCCAGCAGGGTGACGCCGGATCCCGCCAGCCGCCCGACCGTCGAGAGCAGCTGGGACACCGAGCCACCTTCCTCGAAGTCGCTGATGAGGGCGAGCACGGTGTTGGCGGGAGTGCGCACCAGGGTTTCGCAATAGCCGAGGGCGCCCGCGATGTCCGTACCGCCCCCGAGCTGCGCCGTCATCAGTACGGTCACGGGGTCCGCGGCGAGATGGCTCATGTCGACGACACTGGTGTCGAAGAGCACGAGGCGCACGGTGACGCCCGGCAGGGCGGACAGGATGCTCGCGCAGACCGCGCTGTACAGCACGGAGCTCGCCATCGAGCCGCTCTGGTCGACGCACAGCACCACGTCCCAGGGCACGGTGCGGCGAACCCGCGACATGAACCGCGGATCGTCGATCATGATGCGCCGGGTCTCCGGGTCGACGTGGGCGAGATTCGCGCGGATCGTCGCCCGCCAGTCGAAGTTCTGCGCGAGCTTCTGCGGTGAGCGGCGGAATCGGTTACGGCGCCCCGAGACCGCGGCCGTGAAGCGGGGACGGATGCGGCGCACGATGTCCTCGACGACCGCGGCGATCACGGTGCGTACTCCGGCCTCGAGATTCTTGTCGAGCTTGCCCCGAACGCTCATGAGCGCGGTCGCGAGGGATGCGCTTGGTTCGAGTGCC
>Ga0247807_10001375_pt1 | contig 14285 bp, 24 predicted proteins | sample UWRJL074202C1_FD_179931 | JGI IMG/M metagenome (GOLD analysis project Ga0247807, IMG submission 179931) | Plant litter microbial communities from Arlington Agricultural Research Station in Wisconsin, United States - UWRJ-L074-202C-1 | ecosystem: Environmental > Terrestrial > Plant litter >...
AATCGGATTACGTCGCCTTGAGCTGCGGCTTAGCAAACCAATAACTGTTAGCTGCAACTTGCGGTCATGCCCGTCATGACCGCAACACCAATCTTTTGGGGAGCTATCCCCATGGGGTGCTGCTCGTTTCGTTTCGGAGAGCATCCCTTGAAACCGCCATTAACCCACCCAAGCGTCACCGATCTTCGAACCTGCAGAGCTGCCGTTGAAAACCAGATCATTGAGCAAGCGCTGGAGATACTTGATGAACGACTGTTCACACGAGACCCTGCACTGGATTCGCCAAAGACAGTGGCGTCTTACCTGAAGCTCAAACTCGCCGCTGAAGAGCACGAAGCCTTCGCGGTTATTTTCCTCGACAGCAAGCATCGTCCCATGGCGTTCGAGATCCTCTTTCGAGGCACCATCGACACGGCCACCATCCATCCCCGCCAGCTGATTAAACGCGCGATGGCACACAACGCCGCAGCCGTCATCAGCCATAACCACCCTTCCGGATGCACCGAGCCCAGCTCGGCTGATATCGCCATCACCAAGCGAATCCGGGAAGCACTCACACTCCTCGACGTTCGCCTGATCGATCATTTCATCGTGGGCAGCGGGACACCGCTTTCGTTTGCGGAGAGAGGGTTGATTTAGGTTGAACTGTGGCGCCTTCGGGCGCTTTTTTTGCGTTGGTGCCGCTGCGTAATTCAGTGGTGCATGCCCAGCAATAGATAAACAGCAACGTACGGTTGCAAACCGGCAGCTAGTTGGCCGAAAGGAGCCTTATGCCCCGGTAAATATCAGGTAGAACCCCCGATGCTCCACGAACTCTAGAAATTTGGCCAACGCAGCATGCAGCTCATCAGTGGTACCGATAGTTTTTGCCTTGAAAGCGTGTATCGCGTTCCGGCGCTGTTGAACCATCCGCACCCATGTCTCCCATTCTTCTTCAGGGGACCAAATTCTTCGTTTGAAAAAGAGAATCAACGGTTCCAGAGTTACTCCGTCAGGATCTAGGGTGTGCCCTTTCTTTTTGATGGCATCAGCATCTGTTAGGTAATCCTGGTAATACACCGACAACAACAACTTCATCTGACCCTCAACTAAGGCGCCTAGGTTTGCCCAGGCGAGAATAAGCTGGCCGTCAGTCAGCGTGCCACACCATACTGACAGTTGCTCTGCCAGCGAATCCTGCCATTCGAGCATTGATTTATTCAGCAGTTCTGCTGCCTCGATCGGAGCCCAACCGTGAGCCTCCTTCCAGAATCCCATCATGTCTTGAATTACCCTGTTTCGTAGTAAGCGTATGGCAAATACGTCTTGCAAGCAGCTGTAAGACAATTGACTGGGTCGCGTGTTGACCACTCAAGCGGCTAATCAAAATAGGGTTCCAATACACGCTCGATCCATGTCATGAAGGCCCGGACGCGTGGGGAAAGGTTGCGCCGATGGGCAACTACGAGCGACGCCGCCAGCGGCTCGGGTCTTAGATCGGGCAGAATTTCTACCAGATCGCCGCTTTTGATGTGGTGCGCAAGGGCCAGATAACCGGCCTGAATCAGTCCAATCCCCGCCAGGCCCGCAGCATGATAGGTCTGCACGTTATTGACCTGCATCGCGCCTGGCAGAGCAATTGATTTATAGCCATCACCCTCCGGATATTCCCATCCAGCCAGTCGAGCGCCAAGGGTCGGCGTGTAGTGAATCATCTGGTGACCTTGGTTGAGCAGGTCGTCGATTGTTTGCGGCGTACCGTACTCCGCCAGATAGCCGGGGCTCGCCACGTTCATCATGCGCAACTTGCCCAGCGAGCGTGCAATCAGCGTGTCGTCCATGATCGGCCCGAGACGGATCACGCAATCGAACCCCTCATGAACGAGATCGACCCGACGATCCGTGCTGGACAATTCCAGCTCCAGCTCAGGGTTCGCATTGAGCAGTTGCGGCAGAGCGGGAATCACTACCGTCTTTGCCAACTCAGTCGGCATATCGACGCGCAATCGTCCCCTCAGGGGAGTGCCGTTGTTCGCGAACATGGACTGCACGTCCTGAGCTTCGGCCAGCAGGTCGCGTGCGCGTGCATAGAAAGTACGGCCGTCTTCGGTCAATTGCACGCTGCGTGTCGTTCTGTGCAGGAGGGTCGCGCCCATGTCTCGTTCCAGCGCACGAATCACCGTCGACACCCGCCCCTTCTGGATTCCCAGGCTTTCAGCCGCAAGCGTGAAACTCATCATTTCCGCAACACGGGCAAAAATCATAAGTGCCTGGAGATTTGGCATTGTTCACCAGATAGATAACAGAGCGTTCAGAATTGCATGGTTTATAGCGCATTTTGTACTCAGTAAAGTAGCTCCCATGTCGTCCGTAACTCATCGCACATAAGGGAGCACGCATGAACTCAACTTCCACGCCTGTCCGAACTGCCATCGTTTTCCACTCCGGCTATGGCCACACAGCGCGCATGGCGGCCGCAGTCGCCGAAGGCGCAGGCACTGGTGCCGTATTGGTGGCAATCGACCCCGAGGGCAATATTTCCGACGATGCCTGGCAAACCCTCACTGACGCAGATGCCATTGTATTTGGCTCACCTACTTACATGGGTGGCCCTAGCTGGCAGTTTAAGAAATTCGCGGATGCCTCCTCCAAGCCCTGGTTCGAAGGCACATGGCAAAACAAGATCTTTGGCGGCTTCACCAACAGCGCGAGCATCAACGGCGACAAGCTCAACACCCTTGAGTATTTCTTCCTGCTTTCTGGGCAGCACGCCGGGATCTGGGTCGGCCTGGATATCAAACCGGCGAACGTCAAGGCTTCGAAACGCGACGACCCAAATCGTATGGGCTCCTATATCGCGCCCATGGCGCAGACACCTGCAGATGCGTCTCCTGAAGAGATGTCGCCAGGGGATCTGGAGACGGCACGTCTGTATGGCGTACGCGTCGCATTGATTGCCGGGCAGTTGCGATCAGGGAAATCTCAGTCCGTCTGAAATCCACTCGTGCCGACATTATTGGCCCGTTGCTGTGCTTATTTTCATCCATTGATCTCGGAAGGAGACGTCATGAAATACAAACGACTTGGCCGTACGGGCCTGTATGTATCCGAGCTGTGTCTCGGCACGATGACGCTCGGAGGCAATGCCGATGCGGGTATGTGGGCTGCAATCGGCGCGGTTGATCAGGGCGAAGCCAACAGGTTGATCGGCCACGCGCTGGCGCACGGGATCAATTTCATCGACACCGCTGACATTTATTCTTTCGGCCAGTCTGAGCGCATCCTCGGCCAGGCATTGAAAGACATTGGCGTGCCGCGCAGCGAGGTAGTGCTGGCAACCAAGACAGCTGGCGTGATGGGCTCCAAGCCCAACGATCAAGGGGCATCGCGCGGTCATATCATGGATTCTGTGCAGCGAAGTCTGGAACGCCTTCAGGTCGATCATGTTGACCTTTACCAGATTCACGCCAGCGATCCAGTGACCCCTATAGAAGAAACGCTGCGGGCCCTGGATGACCTGACGCGCCAAGGGTTAGTCCGCTATGTCGGCGTTTCAAATTGGCACGCGGGCAAGATCGGCAAAGCGTTAGGGCTGAGCGCAGCACTGAATGCCACACGCTTTGAGACCCTACAGGCCTATTACTCTATTGCCGGACGTGACGTGGAGCGTGAACTGGTGCCACTCGTTATCGAGGAGCAGATGGGCCTACTCGTCTGGTCGCCTCTTGCAGGAGGATTGCTCTCAGGGAAATTCGGCCCCGGAGCGTCCACAGAGGAAGGTTCGCGGCGTAGTAGTTTCGACTTTCCACCCGTTGATCTGAATCAGGCCTGGCCCTGCGTCGCAGAGATGCGCGCCATCGGCGACGCGCACAGTATCTCCGTCGCTAGAGTGGCGCTCGCCTGGTTACTTGCCAAACCGCATGTCACGAGCGTCATCATCGGTGCCAAAAGGATTGATCAGCTCGAAGATAATCTGGGTGCGGCCAATGTCGTTCTTACCGACGAGGAGCTAGCGCGCCTTGAGGCTGTAAGTGCTTTGCCGCCTTATTATCCGGGCTGGATGGTTGATCACCAGGATGCCAGTAGACGCCCTGCACCTTTCACGCCGGTGGCGTCGAAGCAGAGCCTGTGACCACAAATGAATACCTATGACACAGGCGGCTGTAATTACTGCCCTGCGTTGAATTTAATATACCCACTGAAAGAGAGACAGACATGCCAAAAGGCTACCTGATCGGGCACGTGAGCATTTCGGATGCAACGGCCTACGCCGCCTATGCAAAAGCCGCAGGCGATGCAATGCGACCTTTCAACCCGAAGGTCATTGCAGGAGGACAGTATGAAAACCTCGAAGGTGAAGCTCATGAGCGGCATGTGATATTCGAGTTCGATTCGTTCGCCGACGCTAAGCGCTTCTATGAAAGCGCAGAATACCAAGCGGCGAAGGCCCTGCGCATTGGAATTGCGACTGGTACGTTCGTCATTCTCGAAGGGGCCACTTAACGTCCGCCCGGGTCACTTATCCGCCGACGAGCAGGCCACGATCGGCCACTAACGCGTCGCCTCCGTCAAGCGCTCATAGGGCAGAGGGACAATATGGCGAGCAGCTGTCGCCAAGGGTATTCATGCTCAGCGGACTTCATCTCGCATTCCTGGCGATGACGGAAGGAATTAGCGCTATCACTCGCTTTCTGCGATGCGCCGCATGTGGTGCAACGTAAAAAAATGCCCACAAGTAACCATTGTCGTGAGTACGCTAGGATTTGCCGATCCAATTCAGTTGGGCAGTCCAGCAATTCCTTCGCATCGTTAGCTTGCAGTTCGCCAAAGCGAGTATCTACACCCATAAAAATTTACTCTATTGCCGAAGACGTAGGTACAACGCCCTGCTGAGCAACGATAGGCGACCTGAAGGAGAACAATGTTCCTGATAATCGACAAAAGGTAGTTTGGTAAACTATGTCCGCAAGCGCCCATCATACCAACATGTGTTTAGGTTTTAACGGCTGCGCGGCGGCTTGGAGCATCGGATTACTTGGGCCGAGCGCGAGTACAGACGACGATCCAAACGAAAAATAACTGATCCATTTCACCTCATGATCACGCTTTGTCAGCTTCCTGCAGGAATGCCATATCGCTTATCTGATTAGCGATAATGTCGAGCCGTTTCTCTCCCTGCTGGAAAATCTGGATCATTCGCAGCACCGCCTGCGCATCGGACGAGTTCCCAGCAGCGCCGAGGCGTCCAGCTATTCGAGCGAGCTCAACCGCCGACCACTTCAGGTCAGAGCTGATCCCCTGCAATTCACGTCGCGTTAAAGCGACAGAGTTTGTTGCTGTCATCTGTTCATCTCTCCTTTCACAAAACGATCTTCCGCCATCCTGATGATGGTTTTTTTATTTGCAGTACACAGTCCAAAGATGATCAACCCGCGTCGTATAGCGACGGCTCATCATCTCTCTACACATTCCCCAATCAGGATTCGTCGGTACGCTTGCCACTCTCAGCGTCCTTTCTCCATCTGGCGTTAATTTCGTCCAACACACCCATGACCCTCTGGGTAGCTTCGGGCTGCGATCCGGACGAGGTAAATATGTGCAGCAGGCAGGCCAAGCAGCTCGTCCAACGAGATCTTCTGTTCGAGATAGTCGGCGGCAGGATTTGGAAACCCAGCAGGCACAGGGTAGGAATAAAGCGGGAGCTCGAAGTCGCTGCGGCAAGTGGGCCGAGGAAGGTGATCATGAGGGAAACGCCGAAGACTGTATATTTGTACAGTTAACCGGCAAATGGTGGGTTGGTCAATCTCTGACTGGCTTTGCTTCGTCGGAGGGTGACCGACCACTCATTCCAAGCTGAACCTTTCGAAGTGATTAGCGACCACGTCGAGCGCACACCGATCATCGAGACAGTTGCCTGGCAACTTTTCTGCCTCAAGCGGTTGGGATGGTGCCGCCGTCAATGACATATTCGACGCCGGTGATAGCGCTGGCTTTGTCAGAAACCAGAAAGCTGACGAGGTCAGCCACTTCCTGGGGACGGTTTGGCCTGCCTAGAGGGATCCCTCCAAGAGAGTCCATGACCGATTGCCTGGCATCGTCTTCACTGATGCCTTTGCCCTCTGCGATCCGCTTGACCAAGCCTTGCGCCGCCTCGGTCTCAACCCACCCCGGCGAGACCCGTACAACCCTGACGCCCTGCGGACTCAGCTCTTTGGACAATGCTTTGCTGTAATTGGACAGTGCCGCCTTTGCTGCCGCATAGGCCGTTGTGGCTTCGGGCAGTGGTAACTGACTCTGGATCGAAGTCACATGGATAATGACCCCGAATTTCTGCGCGAGCATCAATGGCGCCAGGCCCCGGTCGATCCGCACAGATGGATAGAAGTTCAAGTCGAATGCCGCCGCCCAATCCTCGTCGGTCAAGGCCTGGAATCCTCCGCTCGGCGCAGATGAACCGCCGAGAACATGCACCACGATATCTATCTCACTCCAGCGCCGTTGAGCTGCTGCCACGACGGCCTGACATCCTTCAAGCGTGCTGATATCGGATGCAAAAAAATGTTCTTCGGCGAGCCAGTCCGGACGATGCCGCGACACTGCCAAGACATCGACTCCCTCCGCCAGCAATGTCTCAACGACGGCCTTGCCTATGCCCTGAGTGCCGGCGGTGACGAGCGCCCGGCGACATTTGATCTGGTCGGTCGTATTCATCAACGGATCTCCAACGTCTGGATCTTCCCGCGCTGGATGCCAAACGTGTATGTCACCACCGCCGGACTTCCCGGGAACGTACCCGCAAGCCGCGCGTTTACAACTATGCCCGTATTGCTGACACGGCCATCAAGAGGCTCAACGGTATACCGATACTTCTGCTTCGCCGCCTGCTTCCAAGCCTTGATGGCCTCTATGCCACAGTGAGCAGTTTCTTCATCTGTCACCGCAGCATCTGGCGCAAATATCGTTTCAAGTTCATCGACGCACTCAGCTGTCTCGCTTGCAAAATATGCTTGAATAGCTGGATCCATAGTGAAACTCATGGCTATCTCCCGTTGATCAGTAGTACCGCCATCATCAACGCGCTAGACAGTCCTCGACAAGAACGCACGAAAAAGTAAGTGACGGCCATGAGCCACAAAAAAATCTACACGCCCCAGTCGGCCGCCCACGATGTGAACGCTGTATTCCAGTTGCTGCGTGGCAGATGGAAGCTCTTGATACTTTTCCACCTTTTTGACGGAAAGATTCAACGCTTCTCGGATCTTGAGCGCCTGATTGACGGTATTTCCCAGAAAATGCTGGCTCAGCAATTGCGTAGCCTGGAGCACGATAGGCTGATCTCTCGAACCATTTACGACGAGAAACCGCCTCGTGTTGACTACCGCCTTACGTCGTGGGGCCAGCACCTTTGTCCCGTGCTCGATGGCATGCTGAAATGGGCGGACGGCAAAGGCCCCCCTTAAGCATGTGGCAGCCGCCATCCGGGAAGCTGCTAAGTGGATTGGCGTCGTCCGGTGCGACCGGACGTAGGGCTTGGGAGCGGCTGTTCTTCGCGTGCCGCGCGGGCGTCGTAATCGAACCGCGCAACCAATACTGGCTTCATATTGTCCTCAGCCCATTGGCACATCTGCCCAGTAACTGCGGTGATGCTTACTCCGAGCGGCGTCAGCGAATACTCCACACTGGGTGGCGCACTCGGATAGACCACGCGTAAAACCAAACCGTCGCGCTCCAGCAAGCGCAATGTCTGCGTCAGCATCTTCTGCGTCACGCCGCCCACATGCCGGCGTAGCTCTCCGAAACGCATCGGCCCCGATGACAATGAGTCAACTATCAACAGAGTCCATTTGTCCGCAAGCATTTGGATCACGCTACGCGACGGGCAAGTGACGTCGTATATATCCCCTGCCCGCAGTTTGCCGATCTTGGATCGAGGAATGTGATTGAAGGTAGTATCCACTGGGTACCTATAGCACTAAAAGGTGCCTAATTTACAAGGGAGATCACGTCGACGAGTATAGCCCTATCGGCTCTATTCCAGAGCGTTACCTGCGAAACCAAACTATGAAAAGCTTGATTCAATACAGCGTTGGCGGCCCCGAAGTCCTCGAAATGGCCGAAGTTCCCAAGCCGATTCGCAACTTCACTGAGGTGCTGGTGCGTGTGCATGCAGCCTCTATCAACCCGGTCGACCTAATCGTGCGATCAGGCGTATTCCCACTGCTGGGGGCAGTACCGTTCGTGCCGGGTTGGGACGTTTCAGGTGTGGTTGAGGAAATCGAAGTTGGCTCTACCCGCTTCAAAGTGGGCGACGAAGTCTTTGGCATGCCATTGTTCCCGCGTGCGGTGAACGCGTATGCAGAATACGTAGCCGCGCCATCGCGCCACTTCTGGAAAAAACCCGCGCGCCTTAGCCATGTGCAGGCGGCAGCCCTGCCTTTGGTTGGGCTGACCGCATTGCAGGCGTTGAGTGAAATCGCGCGGGTCGAACCAGGCCAGCGTGTACTTATCCATGGTGGCGGAGGAGGATTGGGTCACGTCGCGGTGCAGGTCGCCAAAGCACTAGGGGCATACGTTATTACTACCGCTAGCTCAGGCAAACACGATTTCGTGCGTAGCCTTGGCGCTGATGAAGTGATCGACTATCAGACCGTCGATTTCACCACGGTGCTTAGCGACATCGATGTGGTGTTCGATACAGTGGGTCATGGATACGCGGAGCGGTCTTTGCCAGTGCTCAAGCCGGGCGGCATCGTCGTAACATCCATAGGTTTGAGTAACAGTCACATGCCGGCGTTGGCTGCGGCCGCTGGACGCCAGTTCTCCAGTGTTGCCGTTGAACCAGATAGCGTCGGCATGCAACAGCTCGCCGCATGGGTCGAGTCAGGTCAGTTAACGCCGCATGTCAGTCATGAGTTTGCGCTAAGCGAAGGAGCACAAGCGCACGCGATGGTGGAACGAGGAAGCACGCAGGGCAAGGTGGTATTGAGGGTTGCCCCATGAGCCTGCCGTCGGCACCGCTGTTATCGCCACCTTGGCTAGACGAATTAGCGCCAGACGCGATTTTGATTTCGTCAGTCCTCAATCGCTCGTTGCGAGGCAGGGATTCGATCATCAAGGTCGTGCAGGCGGTAGGTGGTATGTATGAAGCACATTCAGTGATATTTCGTGCCACTTTTGCGGACAGGGAACTGCTCGAATATGATGCATTGGCCTTCGGTGGCGTTGCCGTTCACGGCGTTGTAATTCTCAGCAAAAACCCGGCAGGCAAAATCTCCAACGTAAGCGTTCACCACGGTCCCGTGGAAGCGGTGGACAAGCTTTCTGCAGCGCTGAAAGAGCACCTGTCTGCCGAGCTGGGCGGCGACTATTTCCTGCTCTGAGTTTTACTGGCCTGGATGTATTTGCAAGACACGTTGAATGGGCGCGTAGGCGCGCGCCTTTCCTATCCATTCAGTTGATTTTGGAACCACAATGCCATCGAGCAAACGTGACCACTCCCGCATTGAGCGCTGCCTGATTGCGAGTCTTACAGACGCCTGCGAAACCGCAAAAGCCGAGATCGTCGGCTTCGATTGGCTGACCCATGAGGCCGATTACCAGTCGTTTACTCAAAGCCTGCGTGTGATCTGGGTATTTGATACCAAGGCCAACAAAGACCGAGCTTTAGCGGCAGGACTGGACACACGGATGGTTGAGCTGACTTCAACCGCCTTCGATAAAGCCGGTGTCACCGCACCGAATATTGAGCGGCACGTGTTCTTCGACTCTGAACAAGAATGCACGGCAAGCCAAGGTGGCGACTGGGTAAAGCGCCTGGCAAAAATGCACAGGGTACGGGGTAGCAAGCTTGGCTAAAGATATCGAGTTATCCTTGCATCTCCACGTGTCGGCGTAGCGGTGACCTGATGCGGGTTGGAGCGTTCGTCAGGAATGACGTCGACGCGAAGTACTGTCCCCTTCTCAACCAGGCAATACAGCTTTCGAGAGAATTGTCTCGACCACTGCATCTATGAGCCGCTTGTCCTGCGGTGGAGAGCTGAAGATAGCGGCTGGTGGATATGCGTGAAGAGAGGTATGACGTTGAGCATTGAACCGCAATCTAGACTTTTTTTTGCCTTAGGCTGCCCAGCTGAACTGAGAAAGACGATTTCCCGATGGCGGTCATCGCTTTCGCTGCGGATCGGTCGCCCAGTCCCTGCAGCTAATTTTCATCTCACGCTGTTGTTTCTGGGAGCTGTTAATAAGGCCCAGATCGCAGAGATCTGTGCAGCCGCATCGACGGTTAGGGTACCCGGGAAACGTCTGACTGTAGTCCTTGACCAGCTTGAGGTATGGCGTAAATCAAAGGTTTTGGTGCTCACACCGCAAGATGCTCTCCCGGAGCTGATGCTGCTTTCATATGCGCTGGAGCAGGCCATGTTGTCGTTCGGGCAAGATCAAGAGCGTAAAGAATATCGACCTCACTTGAGCCTGATACGTGACTTTCAATCGTCAGTTCCAGAGGCAGATAACCAGCCAGAGTTTGCTCTCCGAGCCGACCACTTTGCGCTTTACGAGTCCCATAAAGGCCAATACCGGGTAATAGCGGATTGGCCACTTGTTCAGCCTGATAAGGCTGGATGAGAGTGGTGTCGGGGTGCATACCATTGTTGAGGCAGGGAGAAGGGAGTCATAGAAATGGATACTGATTTATGAATCCCACGACACCAGACGGTCGTTACTTTGTTGTCAACGGAAAGCTGTGGCGCTGTTCCAATCCTGCGTTGGATGAACACGAACGGCAGCGACTGGTGAACGCCTTGATGGCTGCACGGCGGGCAGTAAAGGCGGCCAAAGCATCAGGAGATCCGGACGAGCTTAAGACCGCCAGAGCAGCTGTCGATAGAGCAAAGGTTGGCCTGGGGGAGCGTGGCCCAGTATGGTGGGATGACGGTGCACCAGACTTCAATAGGCACAAGGTGGGTAATACACCATACGCTGAGTGGTACCAGACACTGGACGCTGTTGACTCATAAACCTGGAGCCGGACTTTTTTCATCGGGTAGGCATCCAATCCGAAGAATAGCCACTACCCCTTCGGAGACCAGGACAACATATGACTTTCTACATTTTCCTTATTGCATGTTGCGCTGCTGGAGCAACCGGCATCATCTTCCAGCCGGGGGCCTGGTACGAATCCCTTAACAAGCCGAGCTTCACTCCACCGAATTGGGCCTTTCCAGTGGCGTGGACGACGATCTATCTACTGCTGGCGTGGGCAGGATATCGCCTAACCGTACTACCAGGCAGCGAGACCGCACTGGCGCTATGGGCAGCTCAAATAGCGTTGAATACTTTGTGGACTCCGGTGTTTTTTGGAGCGAACCGGATCGGCGCCGCGATGATAATTCTTGTTCTTCTTTGGACTGTAGTGGCCGCGATGGTATTGCTGGCGTTGCGGCTGGATATCGTCACAGGACTTATTTTATTCCCCTACCTGCTGTGGCTCTCGGTGGCTGCCGCGCTGAATTTCTCTATCCTGCGCCACAATAAATGACGTAGCGGGAGCCAAGTCCCCGGGAGCGTTCACATCGCCATGGCACGCAGCCATGGCGTGGCCAAGCACCTGTAACCCAAAGGGGCTGATCTGTGACGCATGAAGCCGTGTAGGTTCGTCTAAGCCTGGCTGTCGTTTAAAGCTGCGCAAAAGCGGCGCGCTCACGGGGAGTATAAAAAGGCGTTTCCCTCCACGCTACAACTCGTGAAAGTCTACGTTCGGTCCGTACCTCGGGGTGCAGCGGTACTGCTGCATGGCAAAACCGGCAGGGCTCTTACACGGTGGCTGGCCTGGTGGCAGGTTACAGGGCCAGCGAGCAATTGGATCTGCGGGTCAACGTAAACAACCTGTTCGATCGTACCTACTACGTCAGCGTGGCCAATGGAGGTTATGACCCATACGACATTTACGGCGACCCACGTAATTTCAAGCTGACCGCCCGCTACAGCTTCTAGGACGCTGGTTGTTGCCAAAGATCCAGAGAAGCGTAAGCCGGTTGCTGCCTATCCTGAATGGCTGCAATCGGCCGATTCTGTTGAGAAAGTAGATCGCCTGCCTGGCGTGCGGCAACATCAGGTCATCGGCCAGCGGGAGGATTCGCAGCATGATGGGACAATTGTCGAGCGGACAAGAGAGACTGTTTTACTCGTTCAACATTGAAGATCACATCCCAGCCAATCACCTCCTGCGCAGCATTGATCGATGCCTCCTAAACAATCTGCGCCATTATCTTTCGATCCCGGCAAACCGACTGTGCTCAATGCTCAATGCAAGAGCGCTGCTGCCCGAACACTTCGCCTAGAAAAATCGTCCGCAGCGTCCATGAAGCGGCGCGCGATGTTGCGCTGCGCATCGCAAAGACACCTCAATACGTGTGCTCTCGCCACGAACGCAAGAAGGTCGAGATGTTGTTCGCTCACCTCAAACGAATCCTGAAACTGGATCGATTGCGACTACGCGGCATTGATGGGCTCTGAAGTGAGGGCCAGCGTCGACTTCTCCCAGCCTGAAATTCCGACTTTTTCAACAGAATCGGCCAGAAGCAGACCTTCCACCCAGTCCGCTTTCGACCTGAGCCAGACGTCAGAATTCCCGGGGTTTCACTGAGCGTCGATGGCCCCTATAGTGTCCGCCTCTTGATAGTCAAAGGAAGGGCTATGACGCTGATCATTTGTACAGATTATGTGTCCGCTAATATTGCAGCACACCGCGCAGCAAGGCGGATCTGATGCGTGCGAAGATTTTCGCGACGATGGGTGGCTTATTATGGTTGCTGTCAGCGCCGCTATCGGCAGGATCCAATCAGTTGCCATCTCCGTCAGCGGGGCATTCCGAGCAGCAGCGTATTTCTGTGCAGGTCGAAGGATCTGGCAAGGACGTCATATTAATCCCGGGACTTGCCTCGTCCCGCGAGGTATGGGCTGACCTGGTCTCTAGATTACGTCAGAGCCATCGCCTGCACCTCGTCGAACTGGCAGGTTTTGCAGGCTCTCCTGCCGCGCTCGATACAGAGGGGGAAGTCATAGCCCCTGCGGTCGAAGCGATTGCAGCATACATCCGCGCCCAGCACATCCAGGCACCGGTGATCATCGGCCATTCTCTGGGGGGCGAAGCCGCATTGATGCTTGGTGCTCGGCATCCAGACTTGGTGGGTCGCTTGATGATCGTCGATGCCCTGCCCTTCTACAGCTCATTGATGAATCCTTCGGCGACCAGCGAAACAGCGGCCCCGCATGCGGTAGAGATACGTGATTCTCTGTTGGCTGCATCTGCGGAGCAAACCGAAAACATGCAAAAAGCATCCATCGCCCGGCTTGTAAAAACCCAAGCACTCAGGCCCCGCGTACTCGCTGCGAGCATCAGTTCTGATCGTAGAACAGTGGCAAATGCTGTGTATGAATTGATGGTCACCGACTTGCGCCCTGAACTGAGTCACATCAGAGCGCCAGTCGAGGTCGTGTACGCATACGACCCCTTGTATGGCGTATCTTCATCCAACATCGATGCGCTGTTCCATCGCGCCTATGCCTCGACCTCCAACGTCCAGTTCACACGCATTGACGGCAGTTTTCACTTTGTGATGCTTGACCAGCCCGAACAGTTTGCCAGTACTGTTGAGGCATTCCTTGGTAAATGAGTGACGCAGAGCCGGGTCAGTATTCTTCCGTTCGCGAATGCTGGCAGCTATGTTGGTGCTGAGTGGCTGTAAAGGGTCGACTGCTGCCAATCTTGGACAAATCGCACGCGCCCAACGGTCAACCCAAACCTGCGACAATGCTTCTTTTCGGGCTTCGTCACTTGCGTGGCAAACGTTCAGGTATTTGAATAACAAATTCACGCGGAGCCGCCACATTGGAATTGAGACAACTGCGCTATTTCGTAAAAATCATCGAGCTTGGCAGCCTGGGGCGTGCGGCACTTGAACTAGACGTTGGTGTGTCAGCCCTGAGTCAGCAAATCTCTAAGCTGGAAAGCGAACTGTGCACCCGGCTCCTGAATCGAACCTCCACCGGAGTCACGCCCACTAGCGCCGGATTTGCGTTTTTACACCATGCCCAACTGACCCTGCGGCAAGCGGAAAACGCAGTCATGGCGGCCCATCGCGGGCGAATGAGCGGTTATGTCAGCGTCGGCTTACCACCGACTACCGCGACAGTGCTTGCGTTGCCGTTGATCAACGCAATGCGTACGCGTTATCCAGACATACAACTGCATTTGGTCGAAATGCTTTCCGGCCACTTGGCGGCGCAGCTCAACGCTCGGCAAATTG
>Ga0247807_10001379_pt1 | contig 14259 bp, 16 predicted proteins | sample UWRJL074202C1_FD_179931 | JGI IMG/M metagenome (GOLD analysis project Ga0247807, IMG submission 179931) | Plant litter microbial communities from Arlington Agricultural Research Station in Wisconsin, United States - UWRJ-L074-202C-1 | ecosystem: Environmental > Terrestrial > Plant litter >...
TTTTGGTTGCAGCCCTTTTTCTCGAGAAGAAACCCAGCTTCTCTTTTCCAGGACTGTTTCCCTTTGTAAGTGCTGCAGCTTCCAGCTCGGCTTCTAGCCGCTCCAAATCCTTCTTCTTCTGCTCTGCCAATAGCCTGGCTTTCTCTGCTTCAACTTGCCTAACTTCCTCGGCCGCTGCTTCTAATCGTCGAAGTTCTTGCGCCTCTTGTTCCTGCTGTGCCTGCCGATATTGTTCTTCTTCTTCGCGAATCTCCCTTGCTTTGCGCTGTGCATGTTCAGCCCCCATTTCTCGAGGCCGTGCTGGCGCTCTAGATGTAGGGACTGTATCGTGTCGCATAGGTAGTTGCTGCTTCTGTGGGTTTGGGGTGCCAGTGACAGGATCTGTCACACTTCTAACCATCTCCCCATGTCTCGTAGAAATTCCTTGGGCATACGACTGAGGAATGCGCCCAGTAGGCAAGGGAGGGCTCAAGACCGGATTTGGATTTCTTGGTCGTCGATAACGCGACATGCTCCTAGAGATATTGGGTCCATCCTTCTTCTCTGGCGATGTTTGAGCCGCTGCACCCACTGCTTGCTGCACCGATTTGTATCTCATGTACTTCCTAGGAGGCGTTGACGAGGTTGTGTCCATCTCTGCCACGGTGGGATGGGGTCTTTTACAAATATTGTGTTGTTGTTCTATGTTGCCGCAAAGACGAATTTGCTGGGCTTTGGTTCATGATCTAGAGAAAATAGCTGGCGGGGCGAGAGCAATATTCTATTTTGTGTTTCCTAATAATACCACCCGCCGGCCCCAAAACTCATCGTGACCTTCCTGCAATTTCAATTACATTCTTGGCGCCGTCTGGGTTTACGGTGCTGCACAGCAGATCGCCCCGCGCGCCCGGCAAAAAGATCCGTAACAATATCTGGGGTGCGGTATGTATGGGTTCACTTGTGCAGCTTTGCGCCCGTGATTGGCTGCGAACTTATTTACTTGGTTCACATTGATCAGAGTTGATTATTGAAAAGAAAAGCAAAGCAAACAGCAGTACAACACCTATGCTAGCTGACTCTCCTCAGCTTCAAGCCCTCCATTGCCTCACACTGTGTGGCGCTTTTTAACTTTACAATCTGACAACTCCACTTGTTTAGCTATTACTAGAAACGGAGCACATGCACGCAAAAGGTTCTAGAGTTCTGCGTATGGGCTGTTCGTTGCGGAATTGAGTTTGATTATCTGTCAGTAGTGACATAGTACCCACGTTAATATCTTGAATCCAGAGTAGTTGTATTGTGTTTGTAATGTATCAGGAGAATTAGATATTAAAACATCTATAGTGGCAAGCAATAAGGATAGAATAGGAAAACGCAAAAACGTAGACACGGCTCACTATCTACAACGTTGGCAAAATTTGAGCACTTCCAGGTTATTTGATCAAACGATAGGAGAGAGATACATAAGGTAAGATGTCTCTTAGTAACAGGTTGACTAGGGCCACAATATATATCATCTACATTTCTATAACTTGACCAACTTCAGTGGGCGCAAATATCGACCCACAGTAAGATCAGAAGGCAAGAATACAGCCTTGATCTTCGAAGGTGAATGTCTATATTGATGGAGACGAACGCTGCCAGATAACATGAATCCTACTTCCTGAAAGCCCTCGCCTCTCTTCTCCACCACCCTTCAAAATCACTTGTCGAAGCAGGGATACCAAGATCCTTCAATGCTTTTGTCGAGAGATGACAATCATATGGCCTCTGTACACTCGCGTTCGGATCATTGCCTTGTGTATTCGGAACCATACCATCTAGCGGCAATCCCATAATATCAGCAAAGAGCTGGCAGATCTCATATTTCGTGAATTTGTCCTCGGATGAGAATTGAAGAACTGTAGGGAGACTAGACTTGTCTGCCGTCTCGAGGTATTTGGCCACGATATCTAGGATCATGTTAGGAGGTGATACACATTTGAACTAGTAAATCATACCTTTGCAGACCCGTCCTATATCCTCAGTGTTTGTAGGGTAGCGTAGAGCCCAATGGTCCATTGTAACAGAGGTCTCTTGAGCCTTCCAAACAGCATCCATCAATACATTGACCGCACTCTCTGAAGGCTTTTCAGCCTCGCCATAGAGAACAGGCACTCTCAAAACCACACCCAGACCAGCTTTGCCGGCACTTTCATACGCTGCCAGCACAGCCTTCTCGCCCTCATGTTTGGTTTCCCCATATAGATTTGGAGGCTTCGGTGTGCTGCTTATCTCGTAAGGGGCATCGCCTTCCGTGCCTGGGAAGACGTAGTCGGTAGAGATGTAGATCAAGAATATATCGTCTGCCGCGCACAGCTGTGCGAGGGACCCTGATGCTGCAATGTTCAGCGCGCGTGTGCCCTCGGGATCATTGTCGCATTTATCTGGAAATCGATTTGCGGCACCTGGAAACGGTTAGCATCGTGGGTAGACAGGTAGGTCGTTGAGCTTACAGTGTATCACGGCCTGCGGTCTTCACGCTCTAGCTGTCAGTACTTCCTAGATACGCAGAGATGACCTTACTTGACATCCCCAATAACCCTAACAACCTCTGCCTCGTCACCAAGGTCGAGCTTCAGGATAGAGGGAGGGTTTGCGCGCGTGAAGCCGGTGCCTACAACGTTCCAGCCTGCGCGATCGAAAGCCTGCACGACTTGTCGGCCCAGCAGACCAGTTGCGCCGGTAATCAAGACATTCTTTGCCATGATTGTAGTTGCGGATCGAGTATATACAAAGAAGGCGTAGAGCTTGTCGTACTAATTTACACACCGTCGGTAGCCACCCCTCCATTAGGGAGCTTGACGCGTCTCACAGTTTTTTTTTATGGATCTACAAGCAGTCACCATCACAAGAATATCATAATCTACATATCTTCTTCTTCGCGACGGTCCGCGAAGGACCGCCCGCAATGAAAAAAGAGTCTCACATAAGAGATGGTTTCCAAAGATTCCCTATCAGACCGAAGTCCAATAAGAGTGGTCATGGTTATAGTTTTCAACTAGCAAAAACGCAATCTCGGACGAATCCTCACTGATATGCGTAAAACCCATGCTGAGGACTGTTAGTGAGGGACTCAAATGTAGGGGGTTGGGTGAAGACATACCACTAAGATGAGGAAAGAAAAAGTTTGGAAGAGAGGCTGAGATTATATAGAAATTTTGGCGCCGCGCTAGAAGGAGCACGCTAGGGAAGCGATCACGTGTAGGGTGCAAACTCACTCGATTTGGCATTTTTGGCAGCAAGGCAGCAATCTGCCGAGGCTCAACCTCTGTTAAATCTGAATGAATACAACTCAATTCGCTTTCTGGTATGCATGTAGAGATGAAAATATTCATCTTTCAAAATATTTCAATAATGGATTTATATGCCATATTAGAACAGGACTTTAAGATCAAAATGGTTCATCATCAATTGGACCCATGACAAGCCCAACCACAACTGGATTGGTACCACTGGCAGCGCTACCATATTTAATGGCTGATATACTATGAGTATTTGACCTCAGATTAATCAGTCCCTTGGACTTTTCTTGAAATTTACTCCGTCCTAAATAACTTGAAGCCCAATCCAAACAGCATTTAATCATCAATGATCTCAGTTTCATCTAAGGAAGTATCATGGCATTGAAATATTGTAATTTCTCTTACCAGATTTGTACTCTCAATATATGTGTTTACCACTAGAATTTCAAGTATATCGCAATATATAGACTCTGTAGATCCAGGATAACTAAAATTAGATAACTGATACAACGCGGTATGCAGTTTGCAAACTTGGTGCCGCTCATGGCTACCTATGTATAACTTGGCCAGTTCAGGATCACTTCGAATAAACGTTCTAGTATTCCGGCTGACAAGACTTTCAGTCATGAGCGTAGACTCAAGAGGTCTTGTAGCCAAGGAATATACAAACGGCAGTCTTTGCGTCAATAAAACAGACTCTCGCTGACGGAGCAATTTGATAACTCCTGGAGGTTGAAAGATGCTAATCTCTATTCCCGATGGTTCAATGAATGGTTTCCTTTGGAGAAGCAACTTCATTTCCGGTATACACCCAAGGTGCATACTCTAATCGATAAATCAAGCCTCAGTCCCTCCAAGATCGTAGATCTGATGTGGCTGCAACAGGATCGCGGTGCTACCGCACTTCGACGCCTCTTCGGCATCTAGATGTGCTTGCATTGCAAGCATCCACTGCACCACGGTAAATCATGGCGTATCACCAACCCTGATTTTAGCAATTTGCCTAGGAGTTCTTTGGAATTTAGGAAGGTATATAAGAAAAGCATTGGCGCATCATATATGAGGCATTGTTCCATGATTTTGCAACACCGGTTTTGGGAATGGTTCACCAGATGAAAGGGTCAGCCACGTAGCAATTCTAAGTCGTTTCAATAGTTCTTTGAGAGTGATTATTTAGAAAATAAGTGGTCAGGTAAGCTAGAAATCCCATGACGAGGAACTCCTAGGCTGCTTGTTATAGAACTAAATCATCTTCTTAGACTTTACCTGCATTCCTATCCTTCAACATTTTACCCGTAAGGTTGATATCCTCTCATTATAGAAGCCATAAAGTTATTGAGGTTCTCCACGATTTCGAAACAACTTGTCACCGCAATTACTACATCTGTGCAAACCTATTTGTTTTTCCAGCGGAAACCGATGAACGTTCCCTGTGACATAAACCCTCGTCAGGCCGGTAAGAAAGGTAGCCTCAATTATACCGACGGCAGAAACCCTTGAATAAGGATACCGAGAAATTGTTGCCAATTCTAGACCAAATCTTATATTTGAAGAGGCCACTCAATTGCTATTCATTACCGATCTTCAAAGTTCTCGCATGTTGAAATAGAATGGGTAACAATACTGTGCTGCTGAAATATATCATTCATTAGATGCTCAGGCAACAATAATAGGGTTGAAGTTTGCATGTGCGGCAATGCATGCCTGGAAATGGGTTTATCGTAGTAGATATGTTAGAACAGGCGGGATGAGCCGTGATCGACAACTGTTGATCAGCTAGGAGGTAGAGCTGGCTTGCAGGTGATGAGAACTCATCCTATAATTTGGAGCTTTCTGCTTTAGAATCATCGAACTACTGGCAGGATAAGCTTAATAGTCAACGGCTAAGGTCTCATTTCGAGAAAATTTCCAAGCCCCAAAATATGAATACATTGGACTTCTTTCAGATTAAAACATGAGAACGCAGTTACACTGATATATGAATGTAAACATCTTCTAGGTGCTCTCAAACCCGAACTTGCAGCCCAACTTATCAAATTGTATGGGATATATAGGCTGACTTTTTTCTCACATAGAGACTCGCAACGTGACGTATTCATTCGAGAAATCCAAATGTATGCTTAAACTGATTAGCTGTTCCGATCACATTGTTTGTCTCACGTAGTCTGTCACATTGTGTGGGTCTATAAGTCATATTCTACCATATATTCAGCTGCAACCTACTCTTCTCAATAGAACCATTGGGATCGCTGGATTAATGCCAGGCCCTTGTATCTTTTCACAACTTGAGTTATGGCTATATCAAATGAATCGACAGAAGCGACGACACATATTCTCTTGAAAACTGAAACGCTTACAAGCAAAATTGGCGATCGTGAAAGACCTTCCCATTCAGTCTCTGATGAATCTCCACATTTCGGGTGGGGGAGGCCTGGATATGTAAACGTAAGAGCATAAAAGCAACTTCGTAGTGCTGCCAAGGACCATAAATGATTTTCACGTAGAAGACATTGCCAAACTGTTCGCCCGAAACAGAGGCGGAAGAACAGGTCGGAAGCTAAACTCATAAATAAGGGTATGTCGGCAGAATCACAGGTAGTTTTGGCTGTTCCTTTCGTCTCCGGTCCGGGAGTGCAATATCGGGCCCCTTGTGCAGATTCTGAAACATGGCGATATGGGATGAAATAGGGAGTACGAATTGCAATGTTAGGATTTGATATGACGCAGTGGATAGGGGTAGGATTTCGAGTCGTTTTCGGGTAGCTGGAAAGGGAGAGTGGGAGAGGTCGTGCTTGTGCAGCGGTCACCATTATATATAACTTCTCCCATCTCAATGGCCCGCAAGAGAGATCTCGAGCGGGAGAGGGAGTTTCGGGAAACACCATAGCGGTGATACAGGAGCAAAACAAATATTGGTGCAACTTTTGGGCTGATTCAGCAACGGTTTTGCTGGTGATGGTAACACACCGATTGGGCGGCCGTAGGGGAACCATGGAATCCAAGCTCCCTAAACCGATATGATGGGGGACCGGGCGCACCAGAGATGTGGTGGACTCGTGCTGGCCATGCTTTCTGCACCTGTGGACTCCATGTTTGGGTATGTTGCAGTTGCATCGGCCTGAGAGTAGGTGATGTTTGTGATACGCCTGGCTTTCAGCTATTGAAAACCATCACATCATGGTGATATGCTGTGAGCAATATTCAGCACCGTCTCTACGGCGCACTCTAGTGAGTGGGATCACCAGGATGAGTAGAGGCCCGGAAGGATCATGGGATTGCTATGGGCTTCCACCATAGTGTAGGGGACAGTAAAATGAAACGTCTTTTACCTGGCAGGCTGTCAGGCCCGCAACAGTGTAATGAACGGGGGCAGCCCGGATCGAGGTTACAGCGGCATTGACGGTATAATGACTTCTATATTGGGGAAAAGATATGATGAACGAGTGGTGCCCGCAAGATGACAATTCTAGGGCTTTGAAAAAATACCCCTTAAACGATGGGTTGATGTAGATTCACCAACCTCAAAATACCTGACTACTTACAATCACGCTACTATCCTCTCCCACAAGCGAGTTCCACTTCAGACACAAACAAAAGCCGAAGTCTACATAGTATCTCATACTCTCGCTTTTGATATATAGATGTAATATATATCTATATATACACACATATATAAACATTCAGGAGTCGGCACCCTGAATCGTTTTTGATTAGGTTAGGCTTAGCGTCGCCGTGGAGTGGGTGCACGGCTCCGACCAGAAAAAGAGATCTCGCAAATTGTCAACATCCATTTGCTCCACCTCATCCTCACCCTCACCTTACCTCACCTCACCTCCCTCTCCTATTTCTTCCACGACGTTACGACCGGAGGACAGGAGTGCAGCGGCCTATTTCCATTGTTTTAAAGATTTGATTTGCATTCGGTAGATCAACACCGACCTGCACAGTACAGCACTCTTTTTTGAATTTGAATTGCTCCTCGGCTTCCGCACAAAATTCGGAGCTTCGACGCCCCCAAGTAAAGTACTCAAAAAACCACCAGATCGGACGTCGCATTATACACATACCGCAGTCATGTCTTCTGTTACCCAAAGCCAACAAGGCAACCTCGACCGCTATGTTGTTATTCATGTAGCTACAACCTGCGACGAACACGGCGTCTATGTTACGAAGGATTCTGCCGAAGTGATTGAGCTTGGCTGGATCTTGCTAGATGCCAAATCCTGTGACGAGGTATGGTCAACCGTGTTGCGCCTTATTATGCCATGGTGCAGTTCGCTAACTTGACGTCTTCAGCTTCATCGTGAAAGCGTTCTTGTAAAGCCTATCAACACCCCTATTACACCTCTTTGCAGTAAGTGACCATGGCTACATCAGACACTTAATTGCCCAGATTTCAATCCACATCCGCCAGTTAATTGTGCGCTACGTATTTATTTCTGCTGACCATTTCCTCAGCAAGCTTGACGACCCTCACTTGGGAACATGTGCGAAATGCCGGTACCTTCAGAGATGCCATCAACCGCTTCGATGTGTTCGCAACTGAGCACTTGACCGGACAGAATCTAGACTTCTCTTTTGTGACGCTCGATTCTTGGGACCTCCGAGTTCAGCTTCCACGTGAAGCACGCGATAAAGCCGTGGTGCTTCCTCCATACCTTCAACATTCGAGAACCTTTGACTTAAGAACCGAATACCAAAGATGGCAACAACACCATCCAGAGTCTCTGCCATTTGGACCTTCAATGCTGTCAAACATATGTGCAGCTCTTGAGGTTGAGCCTGTCCAAGCCAGTGCGCCTATCAAGCATAATTTGCCATTCCACTTACAAGCGCTCGCCCCAGCATCTCCTCGCCGAGCTATGGAGGAGGCCGTGACTTTGGCAAGAGTTCTTAGAGGGTTGATCCGCAAGTCTCAACCCGCTCATGAGCACCCCGATGTCCTTACGCGCCCCATGGATGCCCGTGCTGATGTTCGAGCATTTTTGTCTGAGCGTAGTAAGGTACTTCACATGGCAGGTCTGCCTCACGATACCACACAGTCTGAGCTTGAGAGCTGGTTCACTCAATTTGGTGGACGGCCAATTGCTTTCTGGACACTGAGAACTCCAGATCAGCACAAACCCACGGGCTCCGGCTTCGCAGTGTTCTCATCGCATGAAGAGGTCAGCATATCCATTCTTTTCCATCTATACTTCTTTTGCCAATCCTGCAAAGTCTTGCAAATCGTGGTGTCAGCACCCCACGAATACATTCTTTTGCTTTATGAAAAACTTTGCAACCTATCATTTCCAGCACTCCTTAAATTCTTTGATATTCGTGGACACCGTCTAACATCCTACCAGGCGGCCGAGAGTCTATGCATGAACGGACGTGCTCTCAACGAAAAGGCTATCGAGGTTTCCCCATCTTCCAGCCGAGTTCTTGACCGTGCTGCAGAAATCTTGACCCCTTTCCCACCTAGCAAAAATCGACCTCGTCCAGGAGATTGGACTTGCCCATCATGTGGATTCTCGAACTTTCAAAGAAGAACCGCTTGTTTCCGTTGCTCTTTCCCTGCTATGAGTGCTGGACCTAGCGGTGACTCTATGGGAGGATACGGTGGCGGCGGTTATGGATATGGTCCACCAGCGATGATTCCTCCTCCTCAACACATGGGCCATCACGGCGGCGGTGGTATGGGTGGTCACGGTGGCGGTCGAATGGGTGGCAGCGGAGGTGTGGTTCCCTTCCGAGCTGGTGACTGGAAGTGCGGCTCCGAAGGCTGTGGTTACCACAACTTTGCGAAGAACGTCAGCTGTTTACGATGCGGCGCGAGCCGTGCTGGTGCAGCTGTGGTGGCAGATTCCGGATATCCATCTCCAATGGACCCTCCTTCCAACTATGGAATGGGTCCTGGCTCGATGGCTGGCACTCCTGGGCCAGGTCCATTTGCTTCTCCTTCCACTGGTGGCTTTGGATCTTCGGGTGGTTATGGAGGACAACACTTCGGTGGCCCACCAAGCACCTATGCTTTACCATCCGGTCTTGGTGCGTCAACTAGCTCATACCCATCACTAAACACCCACTTCGGACCTTCCAGTGGTGCACACTCTGCTGGGCCATTCGATAGCCGAGCTGCAGAGCAAGCCTTCCAAAATGCTAGCAACGGTCCAGCTTCAGCTGGTCCCTCCAACTTCTATGGCGGCGGCAACCAAGGCGAAAGCGATCCATTCGCCTTCCTCTCTACCAGCATGGGAACTTTGAACATGAGCGGTGACGCACGCCAAAATGGTGGATCTTCACAACTTAGCGCTCCAAGCAAATCTCCTGCTTAGATTTTGTATTGCATGATTAGCGTTGTTGTTCCTTTTAAAGGTCTATCCATGAGTCTCAGTTTCTGCTCTTCATTTGCTTGGTATATTTTCAGGACGGCTTTGGGGTTGAAATGAGATTCATATTGCATCTGACTGTAGGAGAAATTTGGACATGTTGATATATGGGGTTTCACAAAAGGATTTGCACATCGGGTTTGGGCTGGTTGGCCTTGGGAGTGAGTGGTATAAAGAAAATTTTACGGATGGATAAGAGAAGACTTCTACAACGCGGAACTATGGACAATATTTTTGCGCAGAGGGCGGAGTTCTTTTAATGCGGTTAGGGCGAATGTTATGGAGACAATGGAAGCAGACGGGATGATGCTACCTTGACGTACAAATCCACACAATCTGGCTTGGGTGCATAGCGATGGAGTGGAAGCATGTATTTGGATCGGCTATCTTTTGATTCGAAATCCACATCCAGCAATTGTCGTCGATTCAGTGTTTTCTCCGTCAATACAACACTTCATATATGTTTTTCGGTTCAAGGGTACAAAAAGCATGGCATGGCATGGGAGGAGCGAGGAGCGATAGGTTGAACATGCATGCGGGTTCGACATACTCCGATTCTATTTCTTGTTTTTGTTTTTTCTGTATTTTGAATCGTTCTCTTGTATTTGAGTCTACCTGTATTTGTTTTCGTTCGATGTGATAATCTACCATTCCTTCTTTCTTTTATGGAATGACGGACATTGATACACCTTGGATTTGGGGGCTTTGTGAAAAGTAAAAACCTGGGAGCGGGTGTTGGTGGTAGTTGCATGGTCGGAATGGAATTGGGGGGGCTTTATTTGGGGATGTAGTTGATTCTGTTTTCTTTTTCTTGCACAATTCTGTTTAGCTTTCATTGAGACGATCGTAATATGAGGTGAATGAGTATGAGATGGGCTAGGAGTGTGGCTGTAGTAGATAGATGGTGTGGTTGTTAAATATACGTTGATTACGGTTCCTAGCCTTTTATGATGACGAAAATGGTGATGAAATATGCAGATCCGAAGTTTGAAGTTTTGTCAGTCTGATTGAGAGATCCCAGGCGCAGGGAAGTCATCAACTTATGCTTGCTTCAGGCTGAGTCCGTTGAAGGTTTCATTAGTACAACCCTTATACTCTACTTTTTATTGTACGGGGTAACATTCAACGATGAGTACTGTCTAAAGCTTGACCACGACGGTTAAAGTAGTATAGTACTCTCAACTATTACGATGCTAGTATTCATAAAGAATGAAATCTGTAGAGCAGCCGTCTTGACTGCTAGTTTCTTAAGCATTTACTTTCACATAGAAACCCATGATGTAGACCATATCAAAAATGTATCTAAACTAGACTTGAGATCTTAAAATATATAGTTCTGTTCTCCAACGAATTGATGATCATGGCTAGAAACTGTGGATTTTCTCATTTCGAACAATACTGTTTCTAGAAGTGTGACTGGAACTCGGGGCTGGTGATCTCGATACCAAAGGGTCTAAGAAATTGCACAATTCATAGGATGTAAGAGTGATGATTGCGGTTTCGTTCAATATTATTTGACATTATTATAAGTATTAAAGGGTAATGAACCACCACGTCAGCCGCCATATTCGTCTCACGTCTCAGTCATTAATAATCATACATCAATTTTCCCATTCTCCAAACCTTTTCATCTGATTCTCGGAGTTCCCCACGGGCCCAACTCTGCTTTTCTTCTTCTCTCCCATGCAACCTCCCAATCAGCTTTCCCACCTTGCTCCAGAATTTCTACCCGCTCCCTTGTCAACTTTTCAAGTGCCGCATATCTTGAAATAAGATCTGGTGCCTCATCTAATAGCATGTTCATGATCTTACACGACCGTGTCGCAGCATCTGGTGATGTAGCGAACAGGTTCTCGTACCTCTGGCGAAGACCACGTTCCTGTGACTAGGTCAGCGTTCAATTCCAGAAATCCAGCATCTCCATTTCCGATAGGAGGAGAATTCAAACTTACCTGTATCAGAACACGGAATTGGTCAAACGGCCTCGTGAATTCAGCATGCTCGACGCTCTCGTATTTTTCAATGAAGTCTGTCACGAAACCCCACTCCCGCTGCCAAAGAGCTTTGGTTTCCTCGTCCCAGTCCGCTGTCTTGCGGTAGTTTGCCGCAAACGGATCTGTGGACGAATGCCGCTCTTCTTGTTTACCAAGACTGCAAAACTTGAGACTTCGTGGACTATTTGGAAGGTCGAGATGGATTTGGGTGTTCCTCCGACTCAGCGTCTCTTGCTCAATCTCTGTCGGCGTGAGAGCCGCACTATCAATGCTATCGTTGTCGTTGTCATAGGCATCGCTATCAAACTCGTCGCCATCTATACCCTCACTATCGCTGTCCGAATCGGTGTTGACGAACAGTGGAGACTGTATTGATTTCATTTTCAGTTGGGGGCGTACGTGTGTGTGTGTGTGTGTGTGTGTCAGAACTTCAGGAGGATCTGAAGGAACCGTATGTGGAGGGAATCCTGAGCCTGGGGAAGCACGTATACTTATGCTCTAAAGAAAAGCCTAGATTCCTACGCATCATGTATGACGTTGGCGTAACGACAGAATGAGTGGCGAGTGGAGGGTGCGTGAAAGGGCATTGGGCAGATGGTAAGCGAAAGGATTCGTGACTCCTTCGTGTACATAAAGTGTTATGTTGGACGAGGATCTACTGATTCGCTTAGGTCATAGGATATAAAACAATTAGAAGTTGATGGAAAAGAAGACTTGGAAGAAGTTGTGACCATAAACGATAGAAATAGATCTATAGGTCCCCTCCCCTATTTTAAGCGAGTTGGTAGTTGTTCACTATTATGAAGTTTTTAGATCATTCAAGAGGGCCCAAGAGCGCCTCTATATTTAACTTATAATATTAATGACACAAACACATGTTGTACTAACGATTATACTTTGGTTCTTAGGTAGAGTTTGAAGATAATAATTCGTAGAAACTCTGATGTCACGTGATCAGTTCAGTAAGTTGTTCATTCGTTATCGTCACCTGTTGTCGGGTAGTAAGAAAGACTGTAAGGCATATCAACTTCAATATTAAAGCTTCAAATATTTTGTCGAAGAGTGCATAGACTATATACTACTATCAAAGCATGATTTCTTAGTTTAGCTACAAAGAATTAGGAGCAACATTATCCAATTGTAAATGTTATTTCTTGATTCATTGGTTTCAGGATACATCTCGTTTCTCCTATATTTTAACAAAATGACAATATCTCAATAAAATCTCTCAAAAATCACCTAAATATGGAAGTATCACTGAGAAGTAATACATGAAACAAGTAGCCATTGTCTAAATTCTTACGTTTCTGTCATTACTACTACAATTTCCTCGCAGCATACTATCTATGGATGAAACCAATTTTGCTCAACCAACCCACCTCCTCGCACTTCTGAACATTCTTACCCAAGGTCCAAACTCTCCCCATTCCTCCACTTGACTCTGTGGAATGTAGCTACCAACATCCGCCATAATAGTCCGCTCAGGATGAGGCATCAGAGCCAGTACTCGGCCATCCAAACTTCTCACGCCTGCAATACCTTCTGGACTACCGTTTGGATTGAAAGGATATCGTGTTGTGACGCTTCCATAGTTGTCGGTATAACGGAAAGGGATACCTCCGACAGCATTGAGTGCCTCTAGATCCTGTTGATTTTCAAAGAAAGCCCTGCCTTCTCCGTGGGAAACAACAATGGGTAGAGAGGATCCATTCATGCCATGGAGGAAAACAGATGGGTTCTTCGAATTATCCTGAATTTTGACCATAGAAACTCTGCCTTCAAATTGTTGAGACTATTAACAGCATTAGCAGTGTGGCTATGAATTCTATCAAGACGCCAAGAAGCCTTTTATCCAAGCACAACCCCGAGCGAAGATAATCAGTCGAAGAGATTGCCTGCTCAATGACAGATTTCTGGCTCAGAGGCGAAACAGGAAGGAATATTACTAACCTTGTTTTCTATGAATAATGGCCAATGATCAGTCCCTGGTATCAACTCCTTGATTCGGGCTAACATTTGACAACCATTACAAACTCCGATTGCAAATGTATCAGTGCGTTGGAAAAACTTCTGAAACTCTGGACGAGCATTTTCTGAGTGCATGAGGATGGATTTGGCCCAACCATTACCCGCACCAAGAACATCTCCGTAAGAGAACCCACCACAAGCGGCAATGCCAACAAAATCATCGAGCGAACGTCCACCGATGATATCGCTCATATGTACTGAATCATGTCAGTGTTGAGAATTTTGTGTAGTAAATATTAACTCACTATCAACAGCATCGAACCCAGCTGCCTTGAATGCGAAAGCCATCTCTGCGTGCCCGTTGACACCCTGCTCCCGCAATATCGCAACGCGTGGAGCCTGAGCAAATACTGCAGTTATGGATCCGAGCAGTGATGGTACCTTATCCTTCGGGTCATATGTAAGCTTGTATTTGAGGCCAGGATCTCTGGAATCTATTTGTTTATCAGTATGAGCAACTATGTGTTTCAAGAGGAACTGATTCGGAGCGACGGCTATATGGTAGAACGTAACGAACCTAGAATATTGTCCCACTCCTGGTCTGCACATCCAGGTTCATCTCGGTGTCGCTGCATTCTGTAAGATGTTTTTGTCCACACCTGT
>Ga0247807_10001380_pt1 | contig 14255 bp, 11 predicted proteins | sample UWRJL074202C1_FD_179931 | JGI IMG/M metagenome (GOLD analysis project Ga0247807, IMG submission 179931) | Plant litter microbial communities from Arlington Agricultural Research Station in Wisconsin, United States - UWRJ-L074-202C-1 | ecosystem: Environmental > Terrestrial > Plant litter >...
GTGCTTGTGCACTACTCGAGCCGAATTTCTCATCAAACACAAATTTCTCCAAACGCATCGTCAACCGTGCGCAAAATGGATCAACGTGCTTCGTCCACTGATTCGCGATACTATACAGGAGTACCAGCCATATTGGAACCCAGAAGTACCACCCGACTCGCCCGCAAATCTTCAGTGGCGGTCCGGGGACCTTCTTCCCATCTTTTTCTACATCTGCTGGTAACTTAACACCAAAAAGCATCCATACCAGGACAGTTCTGATAAGTGTGCCGTGGAGCAAATATACCGCGAAGGAGTTCTTGCCAAACCATAGTAGATATTTGTTCGACAAAACGTCCTTCACCCCACTGGAGAAATGTATGCCCATTGCAATAAAAACCAGACCTAGCCCGGTGTAATAGCGCATAATCTCGGCGTCGGTAGGGAATATTGTGTGTGCCCATTTTAACATGAAGGCGGACCAGGGACGCCATTCAGGGTTATGCTCGGGGTATGATGCCAGCATAAGGCCAGCACCTATGAGAACTGGTGTAATGGTGCGCGCGGGCCATTTACGTTCTTTGAGCCATGCTACATGAGCCGGCTCCTGCGATAACTCAGAGAGGAATGTGCCGAAGAAGAATTGCATTCCAAATGCAGCTAGTATATGTTAGAAAGTATAGGAAAGGAGGCCAGTAAATACGTACGGTCGTTTGAAACGTAAAAGTATAGAAACATGCCTAGCGATGCCATCATTCTGAATCTGGGGGCAAGGTAGGCGGAAGCCAGAAGAAACGTATATACCCAAAAGGCCCCTTTCAGCAAGGGCTGAAGGGTCCATTGATTGATGTCATAAACGTTCCATATTTTGGACCAAGTAGTAATTATATTCAGAAGCAAACTGGCCACAGCTTGTCCGATATAAGGGGTCATGTTGGGGGACGAATAATTAATCCACCAGCCCTCCGATCGATTCGCAACTTGGAAAACTCCAAACTGGCATAGTAACCACATTATAACAGTTGCAATGGTAGTCGGTAAGAAAAGCCTTGGTGTGCGTCGGAAAGCACTCTTTGCAATTCCTGAGAATGCCGCATCCATCTGTCCCGCTCGAAACTGTTTGATGGGCTTCAAGGCGCAGACATAACCGGTTACCAGCGCGAATATTGACACGCCAATCCTGCCCTGCACGAAAACCCGAATAATAGGATACTGAAGGAATCGTGGGGTGACCACTTCGCCGGGTTGGAGGTTTTGATATGGATCTTTCGAGATAGGTTTGAATAGATCTTCATCGAATGCGCGAGCAAGATGCGTAGCGACTACCAGCACAGATGCTATACCGCGGAGGCCCTACAGAAAAATCATTAGTGACAGCTTGATGATGGGCACCCAGCGTAAGGGGTGTGGACTGCGTCCAGAGGCAGAGGCAACAAGTCCTGTGAAAACGTACATCAACCCATTTAACATTTTCCTTTGCGGTCGTCATTGCGCTCCCTGGTACTGCCAACCGCGGCAGCATTCAATGCAACCGAAGCTAAAGAACGTGTCGAGAACAAAGGGGAGGTGAGAGGTATGAACGAAGTGTCGAGAAGTTGCGGCTGAATCGGTTTTCTGTTCCCGAGGCTGCAGGTACACCAATATAGGAGGTGTCAGGGTGAGAATAGAGGCGTCACGTCGTCCCAAATGGGCCAGGCAAAAGCAAAGGGCGGGTGAGAAAGAGGCCAGCAATGTCTCTCCTCAAATTAATGAATTATGAGAGGCCGTAATAATGGACAACGGAACGACTGAATGAGTGTGTGTGTGCGAAGGAGGCGTGGGCAAGGAAATGGAAGAGGAACATGGGGGGGATGGAGGCAATGGGGTATGGGCCAGTTTTATTATTATTTCTTAGCATTAGTCGTGGTTATCATCAGAAGAAGTGAGGGATCAATGGAGAAGGGCTAAGTCGATCTCATTTTCTTCTGGCGTTCACAATTGACTTGGCAGGTTGGCGGATACGCAGCGTGGGCAGATTGGCAGATACGCAAACCGGTTGGCATTGGCACTAACACTAACTGGCCACTGCGTGATATTACTGGATTTGTACTGCATTGGAATCTGGTATTACCATATTACCATATGGCTATATTACATCCCCGTTAAGGCACGGTGCTGGACAGTAACTGTATCTGACACTTGATCCTATGTAGCATGCCATCATATCATCCCAGCCGAGCGAGCATCCAGCTCCAGCTCCAGCTTACTTTGTAAGCGTAGTTAAGGGGAAGCTGAAGCGCGGCACGCCTACCGCCGTGCCCTATACAGACATAAAAGCAATCCAACAGGCAAAACCGAACCAACGAACAAACCGAGCACTGAACCAAGGCGTGAAGACAGGTGTCGGTTGCTCCTGAAACAAAGGTTTGGGTTGGAGCTGTGTCTACCAGGATCGCAGGAGCAAACAGCGGAGAGTCAGAGAATGGGAGATGGCAAATAGCTGGGAGACAAGCGCAGGACTATAGTGCTTCTCCGGTACGGTACTGTACGGTACTGTACATACAGCGGTTGCATTTACTGTACGATACTGTACTCCACCAACTCACGATGTTCAAGCAGGAGGATATTTTCCCCACCGCCGTGTGCCCGGCTTGGCTCCGATCACCATCACCGAAACAATAGGTATACATCTATACAGATATACAGTATCTGCGATGCCATGCCGTTCCAGCCAAAGCCTACTAGCATCCCCGGTACAATACGTTGCTGATATGGCATGAGCACATGCCAGGTCACTGCTTCGACGGTATTGAAGTACGTCAACTGGATTTGTTTTCTCAGCTACACCCAAGTCAGTGCGGCCCGGTTTCAGCGACTGTGTCGGGTAGATTCCCCGTTGCAATTCCAGTTATAATTCCAGTTATATTCCCAGTTACATTTCCACTCCCATTTTTCAATTAAACTTTTATACTTTTTAACCTCCGGGCGCTAGTAAGTGACGTACCTTCCTACGCGGCGGAAGACGCCAACCCCTTGGGACAGGCTTGGCGCACGGGTAGAGCGGATCGGACGGATCGCAAATCCAATCACAACTTCATCCGCGCAACTCCAACCTCAGCTTCAATCCCGACCACAAGGAACTTCTGCAACACTGTAACTTCCAAAAAAACAAACCTCAGTCTTGGACGGTTAGCAGCAGTATGTTTGTAGCACTCGGAACTGCAGGTGCCGTGGTATGGCGATCAGGGCGTGTAGGCCACGCATTCACTGTTTGGGAAAGACATGAATGACAAAGAAATGATACTCATGAAACTTCTTGGCCAATTTGGGTTCTACGAGCCTATTTACCAGTGAGAATGTTTATGTTTTAAGGCGTTTTGCTTGCTTTACAGTATCTTTAGATGCTGTGTCTATTGAGGAAGGGAATAAACAAGGAGGAAAGTCAAAGTAGTCGTGCTCCAAAGCCACCCGTAAAATGGATATTACTTGAATAGTCTTGGACGACAGTCAGTTATGAATCGCATGACCAATGAGACAAGCGGTTGTCAGGTTCCAAATAGAGGCTCTTCAATCACGATGACGGATACATAATCACCATCTCGACATTGCAGATCTCTCTTTCATTAGATCATCTCTGAAGGTATCTTAAATCTTGGATCACATTGCAATTTGTACGTCTCTGATAATTTATGTGGCCAGTATGTACGGCATGTTATCGACTGACAACTGCTTTGCACTCCAGCAATCCAAACGAGGTGTGTGGTATGTCTCTTTTTTCTGAGACCAACTACAATGCAGATTTAGATAACATATCACGACGTAATGTGCCGCGAATCTGGTGCTTGTTAGTTCCGAGTTGATTTCTCATTCAAATGTTTTTTGGGTTACTCCGGCTTTCCTGCCCAACTCCTGATGTATTGTAACATACTCTACTGTTTAAACCCCAGAACTACGGCGATTGATTTATAATGTTAGCGTTATCTCCGCGATCTAATTTTAGTAATTGTGAAATTGGCAACTCGTGGATGAGCCCCTTTAAACCCATCAATGTGTCCATCGATGTGCCCATCGATGTGGATATCATTAGCTACCTTCATGAATGCCAAGTCTACTGATAGTATGCAGTTTCTACTTTGCCAGCACATTTTAACATATTAGTCTTCTACAAATGCCTAAAGTGTGTTACTGTACATACAAAGGTTCTCTGTAGGCATCTGGTAGCGGAAAACCATTAAAACATTTTCTTGACATCAACTATATATTTGTAGCTGATGGATGTTGCGTTGACTTGGTCAGCTACTTTTAGAATGAGGATGTTACATAACACACTCTTGGGTATGAGACATCTAGCTTGTTGTGTCAATGGATGCATGCAGCCTGGTACACCATACACATATCCATATATTTACCCATTCTATCTGACAATTTTTACCTTGGCCATCAGATGAGGAGAAAAATTCAAACACATGTCATATCGCTCCTTTGATTTTGTCTCTTAGGAGGAAAGACACAGATGCTTATTGGCTGTCCTGGAACAGCAAGGATAATGGCATGATTGTTGCACAATTATTCAAAAATAGCTAAGCATCAAATACTAGATTCAGTATGTACTAGGTTCAGCTGATAGTGGTTGACCTTGTTAAAAATAATGAAACCAATCAAGTGACAATTCTCTAAAGCTTTTCAGATTCAATTGAGTGAGTTTACCTGGGAACTTAGAAGCTTTTATAGCAGAGAAAACATACTGAGCACAGATCCACAATATTCGCTTAACAATCAGGGGCTGCTTGGCTTGACTTCTTTGAAGAAGGTGCGATGGTGAATTAATTCAAACTACTTCATCTTAAAGTTCAAGACTAAAATTATTCACTCAGATTATTGCAAGCCTTCTCATCAAATTCCACAACTTTAACATGTAACAGCTATTATGCATTGATAGTATGGGACTGAACGACCTATCCAGAAATCGTGGCCATCAATAATATCGGTTATGTTTATTCGAGAGACAACAAAGCGCCACAGCCTTTCAGATCCTCACAAATTAGATGCCCAGCAACAACAAGCACAACGTTTGCTAGTTTATACCAGTACTTTTCTAACAGCATCGCAGGCAGAGGCACAAAGTCCACAACCATCAACATCCATCCAGTCGCCTACCACTATTACTACTCTTAGCAAAAGGGAAAGAGACGACAACATGTTCATTAACCACCCAAATATGCAAGGACTTACTGCTAACATGCTACCGCTTTACAAGTCAAGTCGCGAGGTATTAGATGACTTCATCAAGCAGCTTCCTCGTGGCAGTGCTTATGCTCCATTTGCGACTGAAACATTCGCACATGACAATGCCAAGTGGTTTCTCTGCTTCTACTCACGGCAGACACATTATAGACCTGATAGTGGCGTCATAGTCGAAGGAATATCTAGAGTTTGGACCCTTAGAGCCCCACATGTCTTTGCTCCAGCTCCATCATCCGGCGGCCTTGGAGCCTCGTGGTCATATTCTGCAGCTACTACAGTCATGATGGGTGGAGGTGAACCACCACAAATTATACAGGTCTTCATTGAAGTACCATGGAGCGTGGAGCCTACTTGGGATGATGTGGTTCGATGCCTACAAGGAGCGAACCAGAAGGTGAGACGATATCAAAACCACAAAATCAGGTACATATTAAGTAAAGCTTAACAGGATATGCAGAGTGGAGCTAAACTAAACCAGCCTGGTACTACACCACCATATGCTCAGAGAACCGTCCCAATGCAGAAGACAAATTCTCAAATGTTGCCTTATCAAGTGACCAGGCCAACCAAAACTCAAAGACGTGGTTATGATTGTGTATCAGGTACAAGTTTGACTACACTACCGACGAAAAATGTAGTCCTAACTACAGTAAATTCTTCAGTCACCCGAAAAGCTCCCTCGTTTGGTGTCACTCGAAATGGCTCTCCGGTCTTGACAAAAGCCCTTCACCCATCTGCTTCCCCAGATGGCAACTACATTTCAGCAGCTCGACAATCTACTTCCGCAGCTATTCAAAGTTCATCTTCTCGTATTAGAAAGTTAGTCGCGCCTCGAGGTGTCCCGCGACTTACTGCTGAGCTCACCACGTTCCGGCTTCCAGCTGGGCGGCCACCCATCACTCGAGGTATTCAGCGCCCTTCTACGCAAGAAGTTCGAGCTCCATGTTCTTATACCGTTCGTCCACCGATATCTCATAGCTCGCGAGTTCCGGGTACTGTCCTTCCAGCTCCTTGTCTTCCACCACTAGGCTCCATCCCTGGCCATTCTCCACCTCATTCAAACAGAAAGTAAGTACCCATTGCACAATGCTACAAGCAACGTGAATAAATCTGCGCTAAATTTGGAAAGTAGACTTGGATCTAACATTGAGTTCCGTAAATACGGCACCACGGCCGGAGGAGGGATTCAAACCTTATATCCCAACCAACACACCACCCAACAAGAATCTACAGCCACAGTTCGCTCCAAAATTTCTACCTCTCCTCAAGTTACTGAGCCCGTACACACTGAGGATTTGTCTCGCAAGGAGGTCGACGCCATTAAGGGAACCGTTGAGTCTCTAGTCACCTGCATCGAGGGCTCTGAGCAGCCTGGGATTCAATGATGATATGGTTTGAGGGAATTAGCAAAGGAAATCCAGTGTATAGAGCGAGTCATTTTGATCATACAGATCTAGGACAAAGTGGATTACGATTTCGTTGGGTAGCGAAGGTGTAGGCAAAGAGATTTTGTCTAGCGTGGTGGTTATAGCATAGGTTTTAAAAAATAATAGCTAAACAATGGCTTTTGCTACAGGTGATAATCTAGTACTCACCAAGCCTCTGAAGACAGGAGTAACTTCTCGTGACGCCAAAGATCGAATTATACACCAAATTTCCAATAGTTCAAGTAACAATGTTGGTATCAAGCTCCCTTAATAAGGCAGTATATGGAGCAGCTCTCTAGCAAGAAAGGGGGTCGCTAAGTGGAAAAAGCGTTAATCTCCATTCTTACCATACAAAGACCATTATCATCAGGCATTCGTAGACTTGTTCTCCGATATCGCGACACAATCGAGTGCATTGGCAGTGTTGTGAATGCCATTTGGCTTCGCGCTGCATACTGATGCAATTTTGCAACTGTGGCACGAAGGAGCTACCGCTTCAATTCACTTGAAACACAAGACGTAATTTGGGTCACCGAGAAGGCATAGTTAGAAATGCTAGTTTTATACAAGTATTCAGCAAGCCGAGCTGTGTGCTCAATAAATAAGATTAGTGACTCCCTCTAAATCACGCATGAAAACTGCTCTGAGAATTTGCTGGAGAACTAAATCGGTAAATGGTGACAAGTCAAACTCCCTGCTCATTGTCTGAAGTTTCAAATGTTACGCCTAACTCCACGCTATGCTCTAATCTATCTTCATCAACGTCATCCTCAAGCTCCTGGTCCTAGTCCATGTTTTACAGCCCCTGACAGCTTCTGCCAATCCAAACCACCTATACCACGTCCTCCTTTGTGCTGAAGTTCTAACGATCCTTTGAAGTTACCTGTGCCTATCCTTCGCATCATCAAAGTATCATTGGCATTCTTGATTGAGCGGCCGTCTCCATTTAGTAAGTATTCCTCAAACCATTGTTCTTCTTCCACGTTGAAGGGCAGATTGATAAGTTCAACACTTCGGTCCGCGATTGTATCTTTCGAGGAGTTGTTCAACACAAGTGAGATGAGCATCTCGAACATATGCCTCTGGGCGTTTTGTTGCTGGCTACGAGAAAAGTAGAACGCTTCAGTGACACTCGTCCTCGACATAGCCGAGAATAGACTTTCGAGTGCTCGAGGGCTGGTAAGTGCTGGTTGGACGGTATGATAGTAAGCCAGTGGAAGAGTGAGGTCCTTTGCGTGTCGGACCAATACTTCTAGTATCTCATCTGGGAAGGTGGGGATTAGAGATGGATGTGTCAGGTATTGGAGCGCTATCTATTTGAAGTCAGTAAGGGTGTAGATTTTTGGTCCGCGGACAGAGCTAACATCAAATTCTAATCGATCCATATTCCATAAACCCCTCATATATATCGCATACTTTTCGGGTAAATAAGCGGCTTTCTCAAAAACCGCCGAGTAATCTCTTCGTCCGGTAGGCGCATCGAAATCGAGGAGGATATAATAAAGGATTGAGATCTTGTGATGGTCCGCACCGTCACTTTTTACTATAGCCTCGTGTAGATCCCGCAACTTCTTGTTGTCAGTCGCAGGATAGAATTTGGTAGCTAAAATGAGTCAGTCCATAGATCGCTTTGAGCTAGATGCAATTTAGTACTCACGTCTTTTCACACCTAGCATCTTCAGCACTCTCTCTAGAAACAGACCCTCCAACGTTTTCCGGTTCTTCTCAATGGTTTGCGTTGCAACCTCATCATGACAACAATTCAAGTCAAAAGCAAATACTTCATCGAAATTTTGATAGTTGAACAGCATTTTGTTTTTGGTTGGCATTTGCTCGAGCAATGCGAAATATAGTGAGGGCAAGGCTGTTGATCAAGGCTGTTGATGATGGTGGAGATTTGAAAACCAAGAGGAGCCTTATCACTTATCAGGAACCGACTAAACCCAAATAGGCCCACTGTAAACAAAACCAAAGCTAATATGCGCGAACAATACTGTCACATACCTACCCTACGCAGATGCAACTTTAGATATATTCCCGACGCGTCACTCTGTCACCCGCGGCCTCCAAAGTGAGTAGCAACCAATTGTCACCCAATTTCGACAATTCAAATTATATCAAAGTACCTTTTTGGACGCGAATACACTTCAACATATCACCTAATTTTCTATAAGGGCACGTTTGTCCCAGAGATGTCTGAATCTCCCGTAAGACCGTCGAGGAGGGCAGCGACTAGGAGGAAGGTAGTGGAGGAGTCAGATGAGGAGGAGGAGGCTATGCAGAACAAAGTCGAAGAGAGCGAAGAGGAAGATTTTACGCCTGTCCCCAAACGAAGTCCACGGAAAGCACCAGCTTCTAGACGAAAGACCACAAATGCACTTCCGACCCCTCGGACAGGTGGGCGCACAAAGAAGATTAAATCAGAAGACGTTGAGGCATCGGAAATCTTTGACCCGGAACAGAGTCCACAAGTTGAACCTGAATCTCCTTCGAAGAGAGCATCTCCCCGAAAAAGAAAGAGTGCGCCTACTCGAGGCACGCGTATTACTTCAACTCCAGAGCTTCCTCCGCCTCTACCGACTCCCAAGGCCTCAGTCTCTCCTGAGCCATCCGAATTGCATGGTGCACCACTCGCTGATATCACCCTTACTCTCAACAGTCGACCACGCACATCTGAGAGTCAAGATTCGGTGGTGAAGCCGTTCAATGCTTTTGATACGGTCTTGGAGAAGCCTATGGACATTGTGCTGAAATCTAGGTCGACTACTATTCCCGTTGTCGAAGATACTGGCCCCAAAGCACGAATGGTAATCACTTATTTGATCCTTACCAATTTTAAAAGTTACGCTGGACGTCAAGAAGTCGGTCCATTCCATGCATCTTTCTCTTCAGTCGTGGGACCTAATGGGTCTGGAAAATCTAATGTTATCGACTCGCTATTGTTTGTATTTGGTTTTCGAGCTAGCAAAATGAGACAGGGGAAGATCTCAGCCTTAATTCACAACTCTGCGGCTTTTCCAGATCTGGACCATTGCGAAGTAGCTGTTCACTTTCAGGAGGTGATGGACCAGGTAAGTCAGTCTAATACATCTTCTTCTTATTATACTGAAATAGATAAGCCAAATGGTACATCAGAAGTGATCCCTGGTTCTGATCTGGTAATTTCTCGCCGAGCCTTCAAGAACAACTCCAGCAAATACTACATGAACAGTAAAGAGTCAAACTTTACAGTGGTGACGACTTTGCTTCGCGAAAAGGGAATCGATCTTGACCATAAGCGGTTTTTGATTCTCCAAGGAGAGGTTGAGTCCATTGCACAGATGAAGCCAAAGGCTGCGAATGAACACGACGATGGTCTTTTGGAGTATCTTGAAGATATCATCGGTACCTCCAAATACAAGACACCAATTGAAGAATCGGCCACAGAAGTTGAAACGCTCAACGAAATCTGTGTCGAGAAAAGCGGCCGAGTTCAACATGTAGAGAAAGAGAAAAATGGCTTGGAGGATAAGAAGAATAAGGCGCTCGCGTATATCAAGGATGAGAATGATTTGACCTTGAAACAGGCAGCACTGTATCAGATCTACATTGACGAGTGTGGTGACAATCTTACAGTTACTAAGGAGGCAATTGAGGAAATGCAGTCTCAACTGGATGCCGAATTAGAGAAGCACAAAGGTAATGAGGACGGTATCAAACAACTGGATAAGCAGTATAAAAAGGGTCAGAAGGAGCTTGAAGCTCTCGACAAGGAGACGCAGGCGATTCTTAAGGAAATGGCAACATTCGACCAGGAGAATGTTAAGTTTGAAGAGAAAAGAAAATTCCTCTCGAGCAAGCAAAAGAAATCGGAAAAGACGATAAGCTCATCAGAAACTGCAGCAATTGATGCCCAGTCAACAATTGAAAATTGCTCGGCCGATATAGAGAATGCGAACAAGGAAATTGTAGCCATGGAGAAACGTCGAAAGGCCGAGGAGCAGGAATTGGCTTCCATCCGAGAGAGTCTAACAGGCAAAACCCAAGAATTTTCTGACCAAATTGCTGCAAAACAAAAGTCCCTCGAGCCATGGAACGAGAAGATCAATCAAAAACAGTCAGCTATTGCAGTTGCTGAAAGTGAGCTTACCATCCTTCACGAAAAGGCAAATGCTGGTGCCGTTGCGTTAGAAGAGACTCAGGCGAAATTAGTTAGCATCGAAGAAATTCGTGAAGCTAAGCTCGCGGAGCTAGAGATTTGTAAATCAGAAAGATCCAAGCTTGAAAAGGAAGCAAGGAAGGTGCAGGCTGAGTTACAGAAAATATCTGAAAAAGAGCCTGAAATTCGTTCGAAGTTATCAGGTGCGCGACAGAAGGCGGATGAAGCTCGCGCCAGCCTATCAAACACCCAGACGCAGGGCAATGTTCTCACTGGACTGATGCGTCTCAAGGAATCTGGTCGTATCGATGGTTTCCATGGTCGTTTAGGAAATTTGGGTACAATTGACCAAAAGTACGATATTGCAATATCAACAGCATGTGGAGCACTTGATAATTTTGTCACTGATACTGTTGAAGGTGGACAGCAATGCATTGAACATTTGAGGAAAACTAACCTTGGAAGAGGAAATTTTATGTGTCTCGATAAACTCGGAAGTCGAGACATGTCTTCTATTGAAACGCCGGAAGACGTGCCCCGACTCTTCGACTTGATCAAAGCCAAAGATGACAAGTTTCGTCCAGCATTTTATCATTCTCTGCAGAATACTCTTGTTGCAAAAGATCTTGCCCAGGCCAATCGCATAGCATATGGCGCTAGAAGGTGGCGTGTCGTTACACTTGATGGACAACTCATTGACAAATCTGGTACCATGTCTGGAGGAGGCAACAACGTCAAAAAGGGGCTGATGTCCTCTAAACTTGTGGCTGATACGTCGAAGGAGCAGGTTACGAAGTTGGAAGTGGACCGAGATGCATTAGAACAGGAGTTCCAGAAATTCCAAGACCGTCAACGTGAACTCGAGTCTGCGCTACGAGATTTCAACGATCAGATTCCCAAGCTCGATACAAAGATCCAAAAGATCGGTCTAGAAGTTGAGAGCTCGGCAAGAAACTTGGCAGATGCTCAGCGGCGGATCATAGAATTAAGTAAGGAGCACCAACCTTCTAAGGCTGATGACAGCCGAATCGCATCTCTGCAAAAGGATGTGGCCAAACTCACCAAGGAGATTGAGAAGCTGCACAGCGAGACAGCGAGTGTTGAGCAGGAGATTAAAGCTTTGCAGAATAAGATCATGCAGATTGGCGGCGAGAAACTTCGAACCCAAAAGTCGAAAGTTGATGCCTTGAAACAGGAGATTGATAGTCTCAACGACAACATCTCTACAGCCGAAGTCACTAGAGCTAAAGCCGAAAAGCAAAAGGTCAAGCACGAGAAAGATCATGCTAAAGCACTCAAGGAGTTAGATGCAGCAACATCAGATCAAGAAAAGCTCAAAGAAGACATTAAAAGTCAAGCTTCGAACGCTGAGGGATCTCAAGCCAAAGTTGACGAAGCACAAGAGGCTCTTCGTAATAGAAAGAAAGATCTGAACGCCGTGAAGGGTGAACTGGATCTGAAGACTAGGGAACTCAACGAGACACGAGCGATTGAGATCGAAATGCGCAACAAATTAGATGAGAATCAAAAGGTATTGGTAGAGAACCAAAAGCGACTGAAATACTGGAACGACAAACTTGAGAAGCTTACTCTCCAAAACATTAGCGATCTCGGAGAAGAGACGGAGGTGCAAGATCTCCCACAATACACCAAGGATGAACTAATAGACATGAGTAAAGACAGCCTTAAAAGCGAAATTGCCGCATTAGAGGAGAAGACTCAGAATGCAAATGTCGACCTTGGTGTCCTTGCTGAATATCGCCGCAGAGTTGAAGAGCATGCCGCTAGGAATGCTGATCTTCAGAATGCTATAAATCAACGGGATACGGTGAAGAAGCGGTGCGATGATCTGAGGCGGCTGCGTCTAGAAGGTTTCATGGAAGGTTTCAGTACAATTTCCCTTCGTCTGAAGGAGATGTACCAGATGATTACCATGGGTGGCAACGCTGAGCTAGAGCTTGTTGACTCTTTAGACCCTTTCTCAGAGGGTATATTGTTCAGTGTTATGCCACCCAAAAAATCATGGAAGAACATCTCAAATTTGAGTGGTGGTGAAAAGACTTTAAGTAGTTTGGCATTGGTATTTGCTCTCCATCACTACAAGCCTACGCCTTTATACGTAATGGATGAAATAGATGCTGCTCTGGATTTTAGAAACGTGAGTTTTTGTTACTTATGCTAAGGAAGAAGCTAACAGGACTAGGTCTCAATTGTAGCAAGCTACATCAAAGAACGAACTAAAAACGCTCAATTCATTGTTATTTCGTTGCGCAACAACATGTTTGAGTTGGCATCAAGGCTTGTCGGTGTATACAAAGTCAACCACATGACTAAGAGCGTGACGATTGAGAATCGGGATTACATAAATAGTCGTGCTTAGTTCCATTCCGTGTGTGTTGGCGTTATGTCATGGGCTTTTGTTTTGGTTATAACGAAGCATGCTTTTATGTGTATATTACGATTAATATGACTTTCAAATGCTTCTTTGTTTTTGGCACTGATTGCAGGGTTCATGTCCTTGTTACATATTTATTTCCATTCTCCACCCGTGACTCCTACTATAATCCTAGTAAACTTGGTATCATTTACCGTGTATGAAAAGTCTCTGCGGCCGCCCACAGGCTAGGAATAATGGAGTACGCCCATTGATGTAGCATCTGGTTGTTATTTGACTAATGATTAGTGTGCAACTCACGAAGGACAGCGTTACAAGGACATGGTCACATAGGACACAGCAGTTTTCCAGCACTGAATGCTTGGATTTGAAGATCAAGCAGTTTCATAAGATCTTAGCAATCGGTGACTACACAAAATAATCCTGCATCACAGAGCGCATAATGGGCATGATTAAAACTTATTCGACCGGGTCACGACCTCCTCTCGCTTTCATTTCGGCTTTGTAATCCTCGAGTGACTCGAGCTCGATCTCCGTTGGATGTGTGATAGGTGTCACAGGGATTCCTTTCTCCTTGAGAGCTTCCAGGCGTTTGGCAGTAAGAGGTCGAGAGCGATTGATGCTGTAGACATTAATACGGTGGCACGAAGAAGTGACATGGAGGTCCCAATTCCTAGATTACTCAGAAAGTTAGCGTACAATAAAGCACTGAGCGCTGAAACTCCAGAAGTTGAAGAATTGCTATGCAAACATACCATGCGGACCTAACATAGGTTGGCTGTGTATTGAGAGCATTGTCCCAAGTCCGGACGCAGAATTCCAGCCAACCCTCAGCATCAACCGGGAGCTCAATCTCCCACAACCTCCAAGCATGGAAGTACTTCTTTGTCATATTCTCGTATGGTACCTCATACCAGACTGATCCACCGTCCCCTGAAACCTCAACACGAATTGGCCAGTGACCACCACCTGAGTAGCTCCATCCTCGTAATTTGATAGTTCCATCATGAACGATTTGGGCCTTCTCTACCGGAGACATGATGGCTGATGAAACAGGCATGTCCTGGATGCTGAACCCATTACTGTAAAGTGC
>Ga0247807_10001381_pt1 | contig 14254 bp, 15 predicted proteins | sample UWRJL074202C1_FD_179931 | JGI IMG/M metagenome (GOLD analysis project Ga0247807, IMG submission 179931) | Plant litter microbial communities from Arlington Agricultural Research Station in Wisconsin, United States - UWRJ-L074-202C-1 | ecosystem: Environmental > Terrestrial > Plant litter >...
CCGCCATCCACGATCTGATGGAGCACAGCCAGAACCCCGTCTCGGCGCGCCGCCAGCAGGAGCGCTCGGCGGCCCCCGACGAGACCACGATGTGGGGAACCCGCTAGTCCACCGCGGGTAGCGGCACCGGAGCGGTCGCGGTGGCGTGCGCGCCGGAGCCCGAACGGTGGCTGCCGAACACCCACAGCCGGTAGAACGTGAACCGGAACGCGGTGCCGAGCGCCAGACCGACCACGTTCGTCGAGATGTTGTCGGCGACGACCGAGGTGAAGCCGAGCGCGTAGTGCGACACCCAGAGGCAGCCGAGGGCGATGAGCAGCCCGCCGATGCTGACGAGGCCGAACTCCAACGCCTCGAGCAGCCAGTGGGCGCGGCGCTCCCTGCCGAACGTCCAATAGCGGTTGCCGAGCCAGTTCGCGATGATCGCCAGCGAGGTGGAGATGATCTTCGCGATGACCGGGCCCTCGTGCAGCGCCTCGGGGCTGAGCACCGTGAGCCGAAGGATGTTGAACACGCCGACGTCGATCACCAGGCCGACGAGACCGACGACGCCGAAACGCCCGAACTGGGTGACGAGAGCGCGCATGCATCCAACCGGGGTGAGCGAAGATAGGGTTACCGAGCTGGAAGTCTATCCGGCCCGCCAGCCCCCAACGCTGAGAGATCCCTCCGGCGTGCGACCCGCAGGAGTGCCAACCAGATGTCGAAGACCGTCGGTGTGATCGGGGGCGGCCAGCTCGCGAGAATGATGATTCCTGCCGCGACCAACCTCGGCCTCACCCTCCGCGTTCTCGCCGAGAAAGAAGGAGAACCGGCCGCTCTGGCCGTCACCGCGCTCGGCAGCCACCTCGACGTCGAGGATGTCCTTCGTTTCGCGGAGGGGGTCGACGTCGTCACCTTCGACCACGAGCACGTGCCGCAGGCGGTACTGCGCGAGCTGGTGGCCCGCGGCGTCAACGTGCAGCCGTCGCCGGATGCGCTGCAGTTCGCCCAGGACAAGCTGCTGATGCGCGAACGGCTGGCGGAGCTGGGAGTCCCGGTGCCCGACTGGGCGCGCGTCGTGTCGAGCGAGCAGCTCGCCCGGTTCCTGGCCGACCACGGTGGCAAGGCGGTGCTCAAGACCGCCCGCGGCGGCTACGACGGCAAGGGCGTGCGCGTCGTTCGCGACGCGTCGGACGCCGACGACTGGTTCGCCGCCGCGGACGGCGAGGCGCTGCTCGTCGAGGAGCTCGTCGAGTTCCGCCGTGAGCTCGCCCAGCTCGTCGCGCGCCGGCCGAGCGGCGAGCTCGCGCTCTGGCCCGTCGTCGAGTCGGTGCAGCGAGACGGCGTGTGCGCCGAGGTCATCGCGCCCGCCCCTCACGCGGCGGGCAAGGTCGCCGACGTCGCGGCCGACATCGCCACCACCGTCGCCGAGGCGCTCGGGGTGACCGGGGTGCTGGCCGTCGAGCTGTTCGAGACCACCGACGACCGCCTGCTCGTCAACGAGCTCGCGATGCGCCCGCACAACACCGGCCACTGGTCGATCGACGGGTCGACGACGAGCCAGTTCGAGCAGCACCTGCGCGCCGTGCTCGACCTGCCGCTCGGCGCCACCGGCTGCCGCGACGAGTGGAGCGTCATGGTCAATGTGCTCGGCGGCCCCGCCACCGGCGCGGTCACCGACCGTTACGACCTCGCCTTCGCCGACCAGCCGACGGTCAAGTTCCACTTCTACGACAAGGCGCCGAGGCCCGGACGCAAGATCGGACACGTCACCGCCGGCGGCGACGACCTCGACCTCACGGTGTTCAGCGCGCGCGCCGCGGCGGCCTTCTTCGATAACTGACCTCTACGATTGTCTCCGTGACTTCACCACTTGTAGCCGTCGTAATGGGTTCCGACTCGGACTGGACCGTGATGGCGGATGCCGCTGCGGCGCTCGCCGAGTTCGGCATCGCCCACGAGGTGGAGATCGTGTCGGCGCACCGCACCCCCGAGCGGATGATCGAGTTCGGGCGCACCGCCCGCGAGCGGGGACTCAAGGTGATCATCGCCGGAGCCGGAGGCGCCGCGCACCTTCCCGGCATGCTCGCCGCCGTGACCACGCTCCCCGTGATCGGCGTGCCCGTGGCTCTCGCCAAGCTCGACGGTCTCGACTCGCTGCTGTCGATCGTGCAGATGCCCGCCGGCGTGCCCGTGGCGACGGTGTCGATCGGCGGCGCCCGCAACGCGGGACTGCTCGCGGCCCGCATCCTCTCGACATCCGACGACGTACTCGCTGCGAAGCTCGCCGAGTTCGCCACGAGCCTCGAGCGTCTCGTCGCTGACAAAAACGCGGCGCTCGCCTCGAAGCTGTGACCGTCGCCAGCCCCGTTCGCTTTCCAGACGCGAGCTCCCGCAGCACCATGACGCGCAGGGCCTGGTGGCTCGTCGGGTTCAACATCCTGCTCCCCGGCAGCGCCCAGCTGCTCGCCGGCGACCGTCGTCTCGGACGTTTCGGCGTCGTCGCGACCTTCGTCCTCTGGGCTCTCGCCATCCTGAGCCTCGTGCTGTTCTTCGCCTGGCGACCGGCCGTCTACGCGGTGGTGACGAGCGTCTTGGGACTCACCGCGATCCAGGTGGCCCTGGTCTTCTACATCGTGCTCTGGATCGTGCTGACCGTCGACACGCTGCGCCTCGCGCGCCTCGTGCGGGTCGGCCCGACCGCCCGCTGGCTCGTCGCCGCGCTCGCGGTCGCGGTACTGGTAGGCGTCGGCGGCACGGCCAACTACGGCGTCGTCGTCACCGGTGCGACGCGCGACGCGATCGCCACGATCTTCGCGAGCGGGCAGGCGGCCGAGGCCGTCGACGGTCGCTACAACGTGCTGCTGCTCGGCGGCGACGCCGGCCCAGACCGGCTCGGCCTGCGCCCCGACAGCATCTCGGTCGTCAGCGTGGAGGCGTCGACGGGCAAGGCCACCATGGTCGGCATCCCGCGCAACCTCGAGCGCACGCCGTTCTCGGAGGGTTCCCCGCTCTACGGCCCGTTCCCCGACGGCTACGACTGCGGCGACGAGTGCCTCATCAGCTACCTGTACACCTACGGCGAGGAGCACCCCGACCTCTACCCCGACGCGGAGGCGCAGGGCAGCAACCCGGGCATCGAGGCGATGCGCGACGCCGTCGAGGGCACGCTCGGCATCACGCTGCAGTACTACGTGCTCATCGACATGCAGGGATTCAGCGACCTCATCGACGCGCTCGGAGGCATCGAGATCACCGTCGCCGAGGAGCTGCCGATCGGCATCAACGGCGGCCCCGTCGTCGGCACGATCGAGGCAGGCACCCAGACGATGGACGGCACCACGGCCCTCTGGTACGCCCGCACTCGCTACAACATGACCGACTATGAGCGGATGGTGCGACAGCGCGACGTGCAGGCGGCGGTCATCGCCCAGTTCGAGCCGGCGAACGTGCTGACCAAGTTCCAGGCCGTCGCCGAGGCCGGCGCACAGGTGGTCAGGAGCGACGTGCCGCAGGCGGCGCTCGGCTACTTCGTCGACCTCGCGAGCAAGACGAAGGACCTGCCCATCGCCACGGTCGAGCTGATCCCGGCGAACGGCGTCGTGGTCGAGCGGCCGGACTTCGACCGGATCCACCAGATGATCGACACGGCCCTCGCCCCGACTCCGGAGTCGGAGTAGCGGCGGCGGGTCTCGCCACGGTCGCCTCCGCGACCTGCTCGACCGGCCGGGGTGGTTACAGGTCGGCGTGCAGCTGCCAGACGTGCTCGGCGGCGGACTGCCAGCTGAACAGTCCCGCGCGGTCCTCGCCGAAGGTCGAGAGGCGAGCCGCGAGCTCGGCGTCGTCGGCGACGCTCGTCATCGCGGCGGCGAGCCGCTCGGAGTAGCCCTCGATGTCGTCGATCGGCACCGTGATGCCCGCGTCGGCCGCGACCTCGACGACGGCGGGCACGTCGGAGTGCACGACGGGCGTGCCGAAGTGGAAGGCCTCGAGCACGGGAGTGCCGAAGCCCTCGGCGAGGCTCGGGAAGACGAGCAGCACCGCGCGGTCGAGCACGACCGACAGGTCGGCGTCTGAGATGTAGCCGAGGGTGGTGACCCTGCCCTCGGGAAGCCCGGCCTCCGCGGCGGCCGCGGCGATGGAGCGGCCGTCGGTCTCGTCGGGGCCGACCACGAACAGCGGCAGGTCGGTGGCTCCGGGGAGGGCGAGGGCGGCGAGCACGTGCTCGATGCCTCCGCGCGATTCGAGGCCGCCGATCGCGAGCAGGTAGCGCTCGGGCAGGTCGAGCCGGTCGGCGCGCTCGTCGGCGTCGGATGGCACGGAGAGCCGGGGGCTCACGGCGCCGCCGATGACGCGCACGCGGTCGCCGAAGTCGAGGATCTCCCGCAGGTCGTCGGCGACGGCGTGGGTGGGCACGACGACGGCGTCTGCGTACTTGTGGGCGCGCCTCGCCATCGCCTTGTGCCATGAGATGCGGCGCGCCGACAGGGACTGCGGATGCGTCCACGCGACGACGTCGTGGATCGTCACCGCGATCTGCTGGCCGGTGGAGTTGACGCGGTCGTGACGGCCGAGCGGAGCCAGCAGGCTCGGGGCGTGCACCATGCCGCCGCCCGGCAGGTGCGTGAAGCCGTGCTGCCAGGCCGAGACGAGCTCGCGCCGGGCGAGGCTCGTCTTGTACAGGTTGCTCAGCCCGGGCAGTCGATCGTCGATGACCGCGTACTCCTGCTCGGTCGAGGCGGAGACGATGCCCTCCACGTAGCACCCGGGAGGGGCGTACTGGATGAGCGCGCGTGTGAGCTCCTCGGCATAGCGGGAGATGCCGTTGGGTGTCGGCGACAGCATCTCGTCGATGATCACACGCATGGTCGTCATGGGGCCGTCAACGCTCCCGTTTCGAATGCCTCGTCGAGGGCCTGCCGCCAGTCGCGCATCGGGCTGAGGCCCGCGTCCGACCAGGCGTCGTGTCCGAGCACGGAGTAGGCGGGCCGCGGAGCGGGCCGCACGAACGCCGAGCTGTCGGTCGGGGTGACCCGCTCTGGATCGAGACCGGCGCCGGCGAAGACGGCGCGCGCAAAGTCGAACCAGCTGCCCTGGCCGCTCGCGGTGCCGTGGTAGACCCCGGCGGGGGCGTCGGCGTCGAGCAGCGCCACGATCTGCTTGGCGAGGTCGAGCGTCCAGGTGGGCTGGCCGACCTGGTCGGTGACGACCGCGACCGTGTCGAGCTTGCCGGCGAGGGTCAGCATCGTTCTCGCGAAGTTCGGGCCGTGCTGGCCGTACAGCCACGCCGTGCGCACGATGTAGGTGCCGTCGCGGTGCGTCTCGAGGGCGAGCCGCTCGCCCGCGGCCTTGGTGCGGCCGTACGCGGAGACCGGGGCGACCGCGGTCGACTCGGCGTACGGCTCGGTCGCCGAGCCGTCGAAGACGTAGTCGGTGGAGATCTGCACGAGCTTCGCGCCGACGGCGGCAGCGGCGGCCGCGAGGTTGCGCGCGCCCGTCGCGTTCACCGCGTATGCCGCGTCTTCGTGGCTCTCCGCGTCGTCGACCTTCGTGTAGGCGGCGGCGTTGATCACGACATCGTGCCCGGCGACGGCCGCGGTGACCGCGGACGCATCCGTCACATCGAGCTCCGCGCGGGTGGCCGCGGTCACGTCACGGCCGGCGAGGGCGGACTGCAGGTCTGAGCCGAGCATGCCGCCGGCGCCGACGATCAGATACCTCATCGGTTAGGAGAGCTCGGCGCGGGCCTTGAGCGGCTCCCACCACTCGCGGTTGTCGCGGTACCACTGCACGACGTCGGCGAGACCCTGCTCGAAGGGTACGAGCGGCTCGTAGCCGAGCTCCTCGCGGATCTTCGAGATGTCGACGCTGTAGCGCAGGTCGTGGCCGAGGCGGTCCTGGACGCGGTCGACGTACGACCAGTCCTTGCCGGTGGAGTCGAGCAGCAGCTGCGTGAGCTCCTTGTTGGTCAGCTCGGTGCCGCCGCCGATGTTGTAGATCTCGCCGGCGCGGCCGCCCACGAGCACCATCGCGATGCCGCGCGTGTGGTCGTCGACGTGCAGCCAGTCGCGGATGTTGTTGCCCTCGCCGTACAGGGGAACGTGCTTGTCGTCGATGAGGTTCGTGACGAACAGCGGGATGACCTTCTCGGGGAAGTGGTACGGGCCGTAGTTGTTCGAGCAGCGCGTGATCGACACGTTGAGGCCGTGGGTGCGGAAGTAGCTGCGGGCGAGCAGGTCGCTGCCGGCCTTCGACGCGGAGTAGGGGGAGTTCGGCTCGAGCGGGCGCTCCTCGTTCCACGATCCCTCGGCGATCGAGCCGTAGACCTCGTCGGTGGAGACGTGCACGAAGCGCTTCAGGCCGGAGCGCAGCGCCGCGTCGAGCAGCTTCTGGGTGCCGAGCACGTTGCTCTCGACGAAGATCGATGCGTCGCGCACCGAACGGTCGACGTGGCTCTCGGCGGCGAAGTGCACGACCGCGTCGACGTCGGGGAAGAGGGTGTCGAGCAGGTCGGCGTCGCGGATGTCGCCGTGCACGAAGCTGTAGCGGGGGGAGTCGGCGACGGGCGCGAGGTTCTCGAGGTTGCCCGAGTAGGTGAGCGCGTCGAGGACGACGACCTCGGCACCCTCGAGGCCGGGGTACGCGTCTTCCAGCGTGCGGCGCACGAAGTTCGAGCCGATGAAGCCGGCTCCGCCGGTTACGAGAATTTTCATGGGGTTTTTGGGATCCTTTGGCGCTGGGCCCAACGTCGTGGGCGTCCGTCGAGAAATTGTCCGGGGCGGCGTTGGTACACTGACAGCGTAATATTTCGGCTGGTAATGAGATGACGATGACTGAACCAACTACTGACGATACAGAGAAAATCGATCTTCAGATGAGACAGCTGGCACTTGTCGACCGCATCATCGGGCTCGAGGCGCAGATCTCCGCGCTCAAAGCCGGTATGAACAGCGAGGCTCTCACGAAGCAGCTGAAGGAGGTCCGCTCGTCGACGACGTGGCGTGTCGGACGCCTCGTGCTCTGGCCCTACTTCGCGTTCAACCGCGCAATCGGTCGAAACAAGTAGCGGTGACCTTCTCCCTCGAGTTCCTGCTCATCCCCGGCTCGTCGCCGAAGTCTGTCGAACGCTTCACCGCGTCGGCCGCCGGCGCCACGGTGACCCTGGTCGGCCGCGACACCCTCGCCGCCGACGTCAACGCGGCGATCGCGGCATCCGTCGCCGACTACGTCTGCGTCGTCGACTCCGACGGCGTCCTGCCCAAGGACGCGCTCGCACGCCTGTCGTCGTTCGCCGCCGGGCACCCGGACGCGACCGTCCTCTTCAGCGACGAGGCAGTGAGACAGCGCGGCAAGCGCCACCCCCGCGTCGTCGCCAAGCCGATCTTCTCTCCCGAGCGGCTGCGCTGCCAGTTCTACTTCGGCGACCTCGTGGTCTACTCGCGCGCCCTGGTCGAGGAACTCGGCGGGCTCGACGCCAGCCTCCCCGGAGCGGAGCTGTACGACCTCGCCCTGCGTGCGAGCCTGGTCTCGTCGAGCATCGAGCACATCGACTCGCCCCTCTTCGTGCGTCCCGAGCCCCGGGTGACCGCTCTCGGCACCGTGGCGCTCGAATCCACCCGCCGCGCCCTGGAGGCGCACCTGGCCGCCAGCGGCGGAGGCACCGTCGTCTCGGTCGGTGCCGACGGCGTGCACCACACGCGGCGCCCCGTGTCCGGCGAGCCGCTCGTGTCGATCGTGATCCCCTCCCGCGGCGTGCACAGCGTCATCGACGGAGTCTCCACCTGCTACGTGCTCGACGCCGTGCGCGGAATCATGGACAAGTCGACCTACCGCAACTTCGAGATCGTGGTCGTGCTCGACAGCGTCGCAGAACCCGAGGTCGTCGAGGAGCTGCGTCTCATCGCCGGCGACAAGTTCGTCAAGGTCGACTGGACGAAGCCGTTCAACTTCTCCGACAAGATCAACCTCGGCGCCATCCACGCGCGCGGCGACTTCATCCTGCTGCTGAACGACGACGTCGATCTGATCACGCCGGGCTGGCTCGAGGCGATGCTCGCGCTGGCACAGCGCCCGAACGCCGGCATGGTCGGTGCGATGCTCTACTTCGGCGACGAGACGATCCAGCACGCCGGGCACGGCTACTGGGAGAACGACGCTTCGCACATCGGCCTCGATGCGCCGCACAACGACCCCGGCCCTCTCGACGGGCACCGTGTCGAGCGCGAGGTGTCCGGAGTCACCGCCGCCTGCGCCATGATGCCGACCGCGGTGTTCCACGAGGTCGGCGGCCTGACCAACCTGCTGCCCGGCAACTTCAACGACGTCGACCTCTGCATGAAGACGACGTGGCTCGGCTACGACATCTACTGGACCCCCCACGCCGAGCTCTACCATTTCGAATCGAAGACGCGCGACGCATCGGTGCACAGCTTCGAAGTGGAGATCGCGTGGGGACGCTGGAGCTTCCGCATGCACGACCCCCGCTACTGGCCGTACCCGCACAACCGGCCCCCGGCGTAGGGCATTCTCGCTCGTTGGTAGGCTCTACTCGTGCAAATTCGTGAACTTTCGATCCCCGACTCGTATGAGATCACCCCGAAGCAGATGGGCGACGACCGTGGCGTCTTCCTCGAGTGGTACCGCTTCGACAAGCTCTCCGAGGTAATCGGCCACCCGCTCGACCTCCGCCAGGGCAACCTGTCGGTGTCGAAGAAGGGCGTCGTCCGTGGCATCCACTTCGCCGACGTGCCCCGGGGCCAGGCCAAGTACGTCCAGGCGGTCCACGGCGCGGTCCTCGACTTCGTCATCGACATCCGCGTCGGCTCGCCGACATTCGGCCAGTGGGATTCCGTGCTGCTCGACACCGTCGACCACCGCTCGATCTACCTCGCCGAGGGCCTCGGACACGCGTTCGTCGCGTTGACCGACGACGCCACGGTGAGCTACCTGGTGAGCGACACCTACAACGCTCCGCGCGAGCACGGCATCAACCCCACCGATGCCGACATCAACCTCGTCTTCCCCGACTCGGCCGGAGAGCTTCTGCTCTCGCCGAAGGACACCGACGCTCCCGGCCTGCACGAGGCCGCCGAACTGGGACTCCTGCCGCAGTTCGCCGATGTGCAGGCGTTCTACGCCTCGCTCAACACGAAAGGCGCCTAGACCATGCGCGGAATCATCCTGGCCGGAGGATCGGGCACCCGACTGTGGCCCATCACCAAGGGCATCTCCAAGCAGCTGATGCCGATCTTCGACAAGCCGATGATCTACTACCCCCTGTCGACGCTGATGATGGCCGATATCCGCGACATCCTGATCATCACCACCCCGGAGTACAACGAGCAGTTCCGCGCGCTGCTCGGCGACGGCAGCGAACTCGGCATCAACATCGAGTACGCCGTGCAGCCGACCCCGGACGGCCTCGCCCAGGCGTTCATCCTCGGTGAGGAGTTCATCGGCGACGAGTCGGTCGCGCTGGTCCTCGGCGACAACATCTTCCACGGTGTGGGCCTCGGCTCGGCACTGCGCGCCAACGAGAGCATCGAGGGCGGGCTGATCTTCGCCTACCACGTGTCGAATCCCACGTCCTACGGCGTCGTCGAGTTCGACGACAACATGGTCGCGGTGTCGATCGAGGAGAATCCGGCCAAGCCGAAGAGCAACTACGCGGTTCCCGGCCTCTACTTCTACGACAACTCGGTCGTCGAGATCGCGAAGACCATCGAGCCCAGCGCCCGCGGCGAACTGGAGATCTCGACCATCAACGAGCGCTACCTCGACGCCGGCAAGCTGCAGGTGCAGCTGCTCGACCGCGGCACGGCCTGGCTCGACACCGGCACGTTCGAATCGATGATGCAGGCCTCGGAGTACGTGCGTGTGATCGAAGACCGACAGGGCTTCAAGGTCGGATGCATCGAGGAGATCGCCTGGCGCGCCGGTTGGATCACCGACGCTCAGCTCGCCGTGATCGCCGCGCCGCTGATCAAGAGCGGCTACGGAAGCTACCTGATGGGACTGCTCGGCGACAGCGCGGAGTAGGGCCCGCCGCGCGGCCCGCCTAGCGGGCTGCGCGCGTGAGCCACCAGGAGCGGAAGCCGAGGGCTACCTTCAGGCTCCAGCGCAAGGGCGCTAGGTACCAGGCCGAGTACTTGCGCGACAGGTACAGGTAGGCGCTCTTGTGGTGGGCCTGGAGCATGCGGCTCGACTCGGAACCGGTCGAGTGCGCGCCCGCGTGGGTGACGACGGCGTGGGGGATGTAGTAGCTCTTCCACCCCGCCTTGCCCAGCCGGTAGCCCAGATCGACGTCTTCGAAGTACATGAAGAAGGCGTCGTCGAAACCGTCGATCGCGTCGTAGGCGGTGCGGCGCACGAGCAGGCACGATCCCGACAGCCAGCCGGCCTCCCGGGTCACCGACGACTCGCTCAGGTCGGAGAGGTACCGGGCCGTCCACGGGTTGTCGCGCCACACCCGGCTGAACAGCGCGTGTCCGGTGCCGGTGCGCAGCGACGGCAGCTGTCGGGCGCTGGGGTAGACGGTGCCGTCGGAGTTGAGCACTCGCGGGCCGACCGCACCGGCAGCCGGAAGCTCGTGCATGGCATCGGCCAGCGCGGTGATCGACCCCGGTGTGAAGATGACGTCCGGATTGCTGATGAGCACCGTCGTCACGGTCGCGGGGAGAGTGGCGATCGCGCGGTTGATCGCGCCGCCGTAGCCGAGGTTCTCGCCGAGTTCGAGGAGGGTCGCCGAATGCTCGGCGCACACCTCGCGGGTGGAGACGATGTCGGATGACCCGTTGTCGGCCACAACGATGGTGACACCCTGCGGTTCGCTGCTTCTGATCGAGGTCAGGAACTTCTGCAGGTGGCGACCGGAATTGTAGGAGACCGAGACGACCGCGACGGAGTCAAGCGGCGTGGAGGACATAGACGTTTAGCTTACTCGCAGGGGAGGGGGCGCCGGGTCGGCGCTGTAGGAAGGTTCAGCGCCGTTTTGGTAACATGGTGCGTTCGACTCGGAACGTGGGCCTCGCCCGGATGGTGGTAAGGACCAGATGAAGTTTGTCAGACTGGCTGCGGTCGGGTGGCGCGTGTTGCGCACTCAGGGCCTTCGATCCTTCATCGGACTGACCCGCAAGCGGCTCAAGTCCGAGATCGTCGGTGAGACCGTCGACATGGCGGTGAAGACGCGCGACGCCCTGCTGGTGGACTGGTCGAACCCGCCGGCGCGGCTGTCGACGCCGATCACCGTCGAGTCGGGCCCCGTCACGATCGCCTGGATCATGTCTCCTCCGAGCCCGAACAGCGGCGGCCACCAGAACCTCCTGCGATTCATCGACTTCGCCGAGAAGGCCGGCCACACCTGCAAGATCTACTTCTACACGAACACCCCCGTCGTGGTGAACGGCAAAGACATGCGGCGCATGCTGCGCGAGTCGGGCAACTACCCCGACATCTCCGCGAGCATGGAGATGTACGACCACGACGCCGGCGTCGACCCGTCGGTGCAGGCGATCTTCGCTACGGGATGGGAGACCGCCTACCCGGCCTTCCTCGACACGTCGTCGGCCAAGCGGTTCTACTTCGTGCAGGACTTCGAGCCGGCGTTCTACCCCGTCGGGTCGGAGTCGATGCTCGCCGAGAACACGTACCGTTTCGGCTTCCACGGCATCACCGCGGGCGGCTGGCTGTCGCACAAGCTGCATGAAGAGTTCGGCATGCCGACCGACCACTTCGACTTCGCGGCCGAGAGCAGCAACTACAACGTCACCAATGTCGGACGCCGAGACGAGATCTTCTTCTACGCCCGCCCGGTCACACCCCGTCGCGGATTCGAGCTGTCGGTCATGGCGCTGGAGGAGTTCTCACGCCGCAGGCCGGACGTGACGATCAACCTGGCCGGCTACGACGTGAGCCGCTGGAGCCTCAGCTTCCCCCACAACAACCTGGCGGAGCTCGACCTGTCGCAGCTCAACGAGGTCTACAACCGCTGCGCCGCAGGACTCGTCATCTCGGGAACGAACATGTCCCTGTTGCCGCTCGAGCTCATGGCCGCCGGGGTCGCCCCCGTGGTCAACGACGCACCGAACAACAGGCTCGTGTCTGACAACCCGTTTATCGAGTACGTGGTCACCGCTCCCGGCGCGATCGCCGACCGCCTCGTCGAGGTGCTCGAGCGGGCCGACGCTCCGGAGCGGGCCGTCGCGATGTCGGCGTCGCTCGACGGCGTCACCTGGGAGCGGTCGGGACGCCAGTTCGTCGAGGCCTTCGAACGGGCCATGCGTGGCTAGGGCGGTTGTCATCGGGGCCAACGGATTCATCGGCTCCCACCTCGTCGACAGCCTCGTGCGCGACGGCCACGACGTCACCGCGTTCGGGCGGTTCAGTTCGCCCGAGCCGCTGTACTCGGCCGACGGGGTGACCGCGTTCCGCGGCGACTTCCTCAACCGTTCCGACCTCGAGCGCGCCGTCCGGGGCGCCGAACTCGTCTTCCACTTCCTCTCCACCACGAGCCCGGCGACCGCCGAGAGCGATCCCTCGCTCGACATCCGCACCAACCTGGTGCAGACGGTGACGCTCCTCGAGTCGTGCGTGGCCGCGGGCGTCGGCCACGTCTACTTCGCGTCGACCGGCGGCGCCATCTACGGGCACCAGGGCCGCGAGGAGTACGTCGAGACCGACCCGACGATGCCCGTCTCGCCGTACGCGATCGGCAAGCTCTCGATCGAGAACTACCTGCGCTACTTCTCGGTCATGCACGGACTGAAGTCCACCGCACTGCGGATCTCGAACCCCTACGGCACCCGCCAGCCGCAGCACCGCCTGCAGGGCTTCATCCCGATCGCCCTCCGTCAGATCGCGCAGGGCAAGCCCGTCGTGCGCTTCGGCGACGGGTCGATGGTGCGCGACTACCTCTACGTCGAAGACCTCACGCGCATGATCACCTCCATGGTCGGGCACGACCCGCAGCACACCGTCTACAACCTGGGCAGCGGCATCGGGCACTCGGTGAACGAGATCCTGGAGGCGCTGCGCAGCGTCACCGGAGTCGATTTCGACATCGAGGAGCGCCAGGTGCCCGCGACCTTCGTCGACAGGGTAGTGCTCGACACCACCCGCTTCCGCGCGGAGTTCGGCGGGCTCGATCTCACGAGCCTCGAAGCCGGCATCAGCGAAACGTACAACGAGATCCGAGGCCAGAGAAATGTCTGACACACCCGTCGCGACAGTCGCGATCCTCACCTACAACGGCGAGACCTACCTGCGGGGCATTCTCGAGATGGCGGTCGCCCAGGAGATCGAGGGCGAGGTCGAGGTTCTCGTCATCGACTCGGGTTCCACCGACTCCACGCTGCAGATCGTGTCGGAGTTCCCGACCGTGCGCCTGCACCAGATCGACAACTCCGAGTTCGGCCACGGCAAGACGCGCAACCTCGCCGCCCGGCTCGCCACCGGCGAGTTCATCGCCTTCCTCACCCACGACGCCATCCCGACGAACACGGCGTGGCTGCGGGAGCTCATCGCCCCGTTCGACATGGACGAGCGCATCGTCGCCGTGATGGGCAAGCAGATCCCTCGGGCTCGTGCCTTCCCCCTGCAGAAGTACGAGATCTACGGCGTCTTCGCCCAGTTCGGGCCCGACTTCGGCACCAGCGTCTTCTACAAGGACGACTTCGTGCGCGACGCGGGCACCCTGGGTGCCATCACCTTCTACTCCGACGTGAACTCCGCCGCCCGCCGCGCGTTCCTCGTCGACACCATCCCGTACCGCGACGTGCGCTACGCCGAAGACCAGATGTTCGGCCAGGACCTCATCGCCGCCGGCTACCGCAAGGCGTACGCTCCACGCGCCGCGGTCGAGCACTCGAACGACCTCAGCTGGTCGGAGTTCGGTGCGCGCATCTTCGACGAGACCGTCGGCCTCCGCCAGATCGGCACGGAGGCCCCGCCGATGACCTTCACGCAGATGGTGCGCCGCACCATCCGCGGCTCCCTCGGCGACACCGCGCGCATCGCACGCGACGGCGGCTTCAGCTGGAAGCGCAAGCTCTACTGGTTCGTGGTGAACCCGGCGTTCCAAGCCCGCAAGTGGTCGAGCTACCGCAGAGCGGCGAACGTCGACCTGTCGAACGCCGCGGAGATCACGGCGGGCTCGCTGGAGCACCAGCGCAAGACCGGCTGACGCGGCCGCTCGTCGTCCCTAGGGCGCGGAGATCGACTCGAAGCTCCGGGCCCCGAGCGCCGCGGACCGTCTCGGGAGGCTCTTCAGCCACAC
>Ga0247807_10001382_pt1 | contig 14248 bp, 12 predicted proteins | sample UWRJL074202C1_FD_179931 | JGI IMG/M metagenome (GOLD analysis project Ga0247807, IMG submission 179931) | Plant litter microbial communities from Arlington Agricultural Research Station in Wisconsin, United States - UWRJ-L074-202C-1 | ecosystem: Environmental > Terrestrial > Plant litter >...
GATGATCACGGGGATAATCGCGAAGATGAGCCCCGCGAACACGGCCAGCACACCGACGAGAACGGTGAGGATCGCTAGCCAGCGCGGAAACTTGCGCTTCTCCAGCCAGGACACGATGGGGTCGAGCCCGAGTGCGAGGAAGAGCGCTGCTCCGACGTAGGTCAGGATCGTGGCGAGAGAGGCCACCGCTCCGCCGATCGCGATCGCAACGATAACGCCGAGACCACCGAGAAGCCCAACGACGAACGAGTTGTGAAGCTTCATGGGTGTCCTCGCGCTCGGCGGGAACTTCCCCCGCGACTACTTTCCGGAGCTGATCTTTTCTGCCTGCTGAAGCACGCCCCGCAGGTTTTCGAAGTACCCAGCCACCGTTTCGCGCTCAAGCATAATCTTGGCCAGACGATCTTCAGCTTCGGACACGAGCTCTGCCGCGTGACGCTCTGCTTCCGCTATGATGGCCGCCGATCGTGACTCGGCGTTCTCGAGCACCGACCGAGCTTCGTCGTTCGCCGCCTCGCGCGTGGCTTTGGCCTGCGTCTTCGACGAGGCCTGCAGGGTCTCCGCCTCCTTGCGCTTGAGTGCGGCGCGTTCGGTGGCTTCGGCCAGTTGGGCAGTCGCCTCCGTGAGGTATCCCTGAGTCTGAGTCGTGGCTTCCTGGTGGCGCTCGAGGGCTTCGCGTTCCGCTGCGTCCCGCAGGGCAGACAGCTCTAGCTCGAGGTCGATGCGGGCCTGCTCGGCGTCCTTCGCGAGTGCGGAGCGCGTCTCCTCGGCGTGGTGGGCGAGCTCGGCGCGGGTTGCCTCGGTCTCGCTCGCGAGTTCCGCTCGCTGCCGTTCGATATCGCGGGCGAGGTCGCTCGTCTGCTTCTCGATGTCGTGAGCGAGCGCTGCACGCGCCTCGGTGATCTCTGCCTCGAGCGCCGCGCGCTCGCGCGTTACGTCGGCGTTCAGGGCTGCGCGCTTCTCGGCAATTTCTGCCTTAAGCGCTGCGCGGGATGATGCGTCACGCTCGGCGAGCTCGTTGCGGGCCACGGTCGTCTCGTTCTCGAGCTCCGCGCGAGCGGCTGCGGTTTCGGCCTCGACGGCACCGCGTGCTGCGGTGATCTCGGACTCGAGCGCCGCGCGCGCCGCCTGCACCTCGGCCTCCAGGGCCTCTCGGGTACTTGTGGTCTCGTTCTCGAGGATCGCGCGGGTCGATTCGACCTCGGCGGCGAGGTTAGCCTGCGTCGTGGCGACCTCGTTGTCTAGTGCAGCGGTGCGAGTGGAAATCTCCGACTCGAGGCTCGCGAGCTTGGTGGATACCTGAGCGTTGACATTCGCGAGCTTGGTGCTGACCTCGGTTTCGAGGTTCGCGCGAGTTGTCTCGACATCGTTCTCGAGAGAGGCGCGAGTGGAACTGACCTCGGCCTCGAGCGCCGTCGTGCGGTTAGTTACGTCTGTTTCGAGGGCGGCGCGAGCGCTGCTGATCTCGTGTTCGAGAGCGGCGCGGGTACTCGTTGTCTCGTTCTCGAGGGCGGCGCGCGTGGCCTCGGTCTCTGCCGCGAGAGCGGCTGCCGCTGCATCCCGGTCCGCCTTGATCTTTGCGCGCACGGCCTGCGTTTCTACCCGCAGCTTCTCTTGGGCCGCGGCTGTTTCATTGACGAGGCGCTCTTGCGCCGCCGCAGTCTCGTTGGAGAGGGTTTCGCGCACTCTCGCTGTCTCAGCCTCGAGTTCGGCGCGTCCCGTCGCGAGTTCACGCTCTAGGTCGGTGCGCCCCTGTTCGATATCACTCTCGAGTTCCGCGCGCCGCGTGGCATTCTCGTTGTCGAACGTGGCCCGACCGAGCTCGGTGTCCCTCGCCAGTTGCTCCGCTTCTTCGCGAGCAACGGCGACCTCACGGCTCGCCGCAGCTCGCAACTCGGTCGTCTCACGCTCGACCTCGGCGCGCAGTGCGGCGGCCTCACGCTTGGCGGTAGAGCGAACCTCTGCTGCTTCGGTAGCCACGGCGCCTCGGATGGCGGCGGCTTCACGCTTGGCCTCGTTGGTGAGGGCTTCGGCTTCGGTCTGGGCCCGGGACACGAGGCCGTCGGCCTCTTCCTTGGCTTCGCTCAGCAGTGCTCTGGCCTGATTGTTCGCTTCCTCTTGCGTGCGCTGGGCCGCTTCTGCGGCATCCGCTCGCAGTTTCTGTGTTTCGTTCTGCACGCTGACGCGCAGCTTCTCCGCGTCAATGTCTGCCTGGCTGATGAGCCGGGTTGACTGTTCCTCGGCCACCCGCAGCGTGTTCTCGAGCTTCGTTCCCAGGCCGCTGTATGTCGGGCTCCCGGTCTCATCGAGCTCGGCCTGTAAGTCTTCGTTCACAGCAAGAAGTCGCTTGACCTCCTTTGCCGACTCCGCGCGGTCAGCGTTTGCCTTGATCAAGTCGCGCTTGAGCGACTGAAGGGCCTTCTCGACCTCTTCCTTGCGGTAGCCGCGTAGCTCGGTTCCGAATTCGGGGGCATCAGCAGGCAAAAGAAGGCTCCTTGCAGAAAGGGGTGGGGACATCGCGAGTTTACTCGCACTGTGTTACGAGGGCCGTTGAGGTTTCTCCCAGGGACTTCCCAGTGGAACCGTTAGGCCCGGCCACGACTGTCCGATAATCTTTAACGTCTTTGTTGTTGTCGATCCCGGAACACCGGGACCCCTCTTCTCGCCGCAGTGCGAGCATCCGCAGGTAGTGGTGGAGGGTGCCAGATCCCTTACCCGGACAGGCAGCACGAAAGGGGTAGTCCGTGCGATTCGTCTTCGCAATTATCAGCTTCGTGCTGGCCGCTGTGCTTATTGGGCTCGGTATCGCCCAACGCACGGTCTTCGCCGCTCCCGATGAGCTGAGCCTCGCGACCTCCGTCGAGAGCACCGCTCCCGTCACGGTCGTCGACGGTGCAGCGCTCAATGCGTTCGAGGGCAGCCAGACTCTGTCGATCAAGGGCACTGGACCGGTCTTCGCGTCGTACGGTCGCTCGAGCGACGTTCTCGCCTGGGTTGGCGATGCGAGCTACAACCACGTTACGTATGACGCCAAGACGGGTGAGCTCGTCACTGAGACAGTCAAGGGCACCGAGACCGAGGTGCCGAGCCCCGAGGGTTCAGACCTGTGGCTCGATAGCTACCTGCGCGATAACGACCTCACTCTCACCGTCAACGTTCCTCAGGATGTCTCCTTCCTAGTGACATCGGACGGCCTCACCTCCGCCCCCTCCGACATCGCGATCAGCTGGCCCGTCGACAGCACGACCCCCTGGGCCGGACCTCTCATTGTTGCCGGCGCCGTGGCGCTGCTCCTCGGCCTAGGTTTCCTGCTGTGGGCGACTAATCACATGCGTCGTGGTCGTGGACCCAAGCGAAAGCCGCAGAAAATGCCCAAGGTTCCTCGTAAGCCGATCATCGGCCCTCGTAAGTCCGCGGGCGCGGGACCCGGCTCGGTCGAGCGTTCCGCTCTGCGTCGTCGGTCGCTTGTCGGCGTTCCCGTACTGCTGGTTGGTGCGCTCGTGCTCAGCGGATGCAGCTCGGACTTCTGGCCATCGCAGGGGAGCGCCGCGGCAACTCCAACCGCCTCCTCGACCGATGCACCGGATGTCCCCGAAATCGATCCTCCCGCTGTGACTGTTCGCCAGATCGACCGCATCGTGGGCGCGATCAGCGAGCTCACGGCGACCGCGGACACCGACCTCAACGCGGAGCTTCTCGCCACTCGCTTTGACGGTCCCGCACTTCAGTTGCGCACGACTAACTACGCGATTCGCACCGCGGACTCCGCGATCAGCCCGCTTCCTCCGATCCCGACCGGCGAGGTCGAGGTCGTTCTTCCTCAGCAGACTCAGACCTGGCCTCGCACCGTTTTTGTGGTGAGCAGAGACGATAAGGATGCGACAATCGCTCCTGTCGCGCTCTTCCTCGTGCAGGATGACGCGCGCTCGAACTACAAGGTCAACTACGCGATCACCCTCGAGCCGTCCGCAGTGCTCCCCGATGTCGCTCCGGCGAGCGTCGGTGCACCGGCTCTCGGTCCGGACAACGCGATTCTCAAGATCTCTCCTAACGCCGTCGCTCTCGCCTACGCGGACATTCTCGAGAAGGACACTGAGAGTGCTTCGTTCGCCGACTTCGAGGCTGAGGGCGACAGCCTGCGCGCCGCCATCGGTGTTCCCGGTAAGGATGCGATCCGGGCAGCTCTTCCCACGACGGCGTCGGTCACCTTCGCTAACGGGATCGGCGAGGAGCCGCCGATCGCTCTCGCGACGAATGATGCCGGGGCGATCGTTGCGATCAACCTCAGCGAAACGACTACTGTCGCTCCCGTGGAGGAGGGGGCAGCGGTGAACCCCACCGGTCAGGTCAAGGCCCTCTCCGGTGTCTCAGTCACGACTAAGGGCGTCACCGCAACCTACGGCGACCAGCTCCTCTTCTACGTGCCTCCGGCAGGAAGCACTGACAAAATAGTTCTGCTCGGCTACAGCCAGGGCCTCATCAGCGCAACGGAAAACGGATGACCAACTCCTTCTCAAGCGGCGCCAACCTTCGCGGCGCAGTAGACCTTTCTTCACTCGTACGTCCACCGGCTCCGGCAGGCGGTGCCGCTCCCGAAGCATCGGGAGGAGTGGTTCGCGACGCGACGGATGCGTCCTTCTCCACCGTTCTCGAATTGTCGATGACGGTTCCCGTTGTCGTCGAGTTCTACGGTCAGGGATACGAGCCGACTCTCGGCGCGATCATCTCGAGCTACGGCGGAAAGATTGCGCTCGCGACAGTCGACGCGACGCTCAACCCTCAGCTTGCCCAGGCGTTTCAGGTGCAGCAGATCCCCACGGTGGCTGCCGTCGTCGCGGGTCGCCCCATTCAGTTGTTCCCTGGCATGCTCGCCGAGCCGGAGCTGCGGGATGTTTTCGAGCAGCTTCTGCAGCTCGCCGCGAGCCAGAACGTCACGGGCGCACTCGATGTTCCCGACGCCGATGGTGAGCCGGTCGAGGAAGTCGAAGAGCCCCTGCCTCCGCACCACCAGGAGGCTTACGACGCGATCAGCGCCGGCGACTTCGCGACCGCGATCAAGGAGTACGAGACCGCGATCCTTCAGAACCCCCGCGACCAGCTCGCGGTGGCAGGTCTCGCTCAGGTGTCGCTCCTCGCGAGGCTCGACGGAACACAGGCCGACGTCATCCGCGCGGCGGCCGCGTCTGAGCCGAACGACAGCGCGGCGCAGCTCGCTGTTGCCGACCTAGATGTTGCCGGAGGCCACCTCGAGGATGCCTTCGGCCGTCTGCTCGACTTGTTTCCCACTCTCGACGCCTCCGCCAAGAACGACGTGCGCGCGCGGCTGCTTGAGTACTTCGAGATCGCTGGCGCCGAGGATCCCCGGGTCATCGCTGCTCGCCGTCGCCTGACGGGACTGCTCTACTAACTGTGGTCGTCTCACCGAAGTTCGATCCACCGCTTCTTCCCGATCTCGTTGCGGGCGACGAATCGGTGCTCGAACCGCGAGTCGTTGTCGAGGCCACGCTCTTTGAGAGCCAGACCTGGAGCGACAGGGACCTCACAGACCTCGTGTTGAGCGAGAGCCAGCTCGACGGGGTGTCGATCGCGGACTGTGTGCTTCGGGGAATTCGGGTGTCCGAATGCCTCATCGATGCACTCAACGCACCCGTGCTCGCCGCGGGCCGATCGCAGTGGCGTGACACAAGTATCCAGCGCTCCCGAATCGGTTCTGCCGAGCTATTCGACGCGGATCTCAGCATGGTGCGCATTGAGAACTCGAAGATCGGCTACCTCAACCTGAGGTCAGCGGTGCTCAACTCCGTGATCATCACCGGATGCGCCATTGATGAACTCGATCTCGGTGGGGTGCGCGCTAAACGAGTAGCCATCGTCGACTGCCAGCTCGGCACACTCGACGTCACTCGTGCGCAGCTGACCGACGTCGACCTGCGCGGCTCATCGCTCAAGTCGATAGTCGGTATCGATGGCTTGCGCGGTGCCACGGTCGACAACGACCAGTTGTCGGCGCTGGCAGAACACTTAGCATCGGCCGCCGGAATCCTCGTCGAGTAGCCAACAGCGGGTAGATTCGTGGCATGAGAGATTTGCAGGCCACCATCATCGCCGACCTCGATGTGCGTGCAACTATTGATCCCGCTGCCGAGGTGCGCTCCCGTGTCGACTTTCTCAAGTCGTACCTGTCCGCGACCGGTGCAGCCGGCTTCGTGCTGGGGATCAGCGGCGGGCAGGACTCCTCGCTCGCGGGACGACTGTGCCAGCTCGCTGTCGAAGAGCTTCGTGCCGAGGGCGTATCGGCGAGCTTCATCGCCGTGCGCCTTCCCTACTCGGTCCAGGCTGACGAAGCGGATGCGCAGCTCGCGCTCACCTTTATCGAACCCGACCATTCGCTCGCCTTCAACATCAAGCGTGGTGTCGACGGCTTCGAGCAGGAGTTCCTTGACTCGACGGGAGTCGAGATGCTCGACTTCACCAAGGGAAACGTCAAGGCGCGTTCGCGCATGATCGCGCAGTACGCGATCGCGGGCCAGCGTTCCTTGCTCGTCGTCGGCACCGACCACGCGGCCGAGGCAGTCACCGGATTCTTCACCAAGTTCGGGGACGGGGGAGCAGACGTTCTGCCGTTGTCCGGCCTCACCAAGCGTCAGGGGCGCTCCCTTCTCGAATCGCTCAGCGCGCCCGAGCGTCTCTACCTCAAAGCCCCGACGGCCGACCTCCTCGATGATCAGCCCGGTCAGACCGACGAGGCGAACTTGGGTCTCAGCTACACCCAGATCGACGATTACCTCGAGGGCCACGACGTTGACGAGTCCGTCGCGGAGGCCATCGAGGCGCGCTATCTTTCCACTCGCCACAAACGACAACTCCCCGTAACCCCGAGCGACTCGTGGTGGAAGGCTTCTCAGTGATCAAAGTTGACGTCGACATGGACACCTGCCAGAACTATGGCCAGTGTGTCTTCGAAGCACCCACTATTTTCCGTCTGAACGATGACGAGAAGCTTGAGTACGTGGCGGATGCCGATGACGATCTCCGCGAGGCCGTGGAGGCCGCGATAGACGTGTGTCCCATGCAGGCCATCCGAATCGTCGAGTAGTGGCGTCTGCGTCACCAGTACGGGCACCCGTGCTCATCGTTGGTGCGGCGATGGGTGGTCTCAGGGCCGCCGAAGCTCTCCGTAAGTCCGGCTACGCCGGTGCGCTCACCGTTCTTGGGGAAGAACTACACGCTCCGTATAACCGTCCTCCACTCTCCAAAGAGGTGCTGTCGACGGAAGTGACTCACGCCGCCGTCGCGTTTCCGTCTCGCGCGGAAACGGCGGATGTGACGTGGATGCTCGGGCATCGCGCTGTCGCTTTCGACATCTCCGCTCACACCGTCACGACCGATGACGGACGTAACCACGACTGGTCTGCGCTCGTCATCGCGACCGGCCTGCGCGCCCGCCGGCTTCCCGGACTGCCGGAGCTGCCGGGCCGTCATGCGGTGCGTTCTCTCGACGATGCTATGGCTCTGCGCAAGGAGCTCATTCCGGGTGCTCGGGTCGTCGTCGTCGGCTCCGGGTTCTTGGGCTGTGAGCTCGCCGCGACCGCTACGAGGCTCGGCTGCGTCGTCACTGTTGTGACCTCGAGCGTCGAACCGATGATTCGCCCGCTCGGGCACATGCTCGCTGCCGCGCTTCGAGCTCGTCTCGAAGAAGAGGGCGTCGCCTTCATCACCGAGAGTTCCGTCGAATCGCTCACGAGCCACGAGGGCCGGTTGCGTGGCGTCGTGGTTGCCGGCGGAGACCTCATCCACGCCGACGTCATGATCGAAGCCATCGGATCGGACTGCAACACCGAGTGGCTCGAGGGCAATGGTCTCGACCTGAGTGATGGCGTGCTCGCGGACAATGCTTTGCGTGTGGCGCTCGCCGACGGTGGCATTCTCAACGACGTGTACGCCGTTGGCGACATCGCCCGTTTTCCGAACCCCATGTTCGACAACGTGCCGCGCCGCATCGAGCACTGGAACATCCCGACCGACACGGGCAAGCGAGCAGGAGCGGTTCTGGGAGCGCGGCTCGCGGCCGATGGCAGCTTCGAGCAGGCTGTCGCGAAGCCATTCGCGCCGATGCCCTCGTTCTGGTCGAACCAGTTCGAGCTCAAGCTGCAGGCGTTCGGGCTTCCCGGGCTCGCTGATCCCGACGGCATCAGCATCCTCGAGGGAGACCTCGATGGCAACGTCGCCGTCGGTTATCACCGCAACGGTCGTCTCATCGGTGTTGTCGGTGTCGGACTCAAGGCCGCGCTGTTGCCCTACCGCCAGCAGATCGCCGCCGGGTCATAGGCTCTAGTCATGACCGAATCGGTGACTATTGCTGTGGCACAGTTCGCCCCGACAGCGGATGCCGAGGCAAACCTCGACGTCATGACTGAGCTCGCGACGAGCGCGGTGCGCCGTGGAGCGTCGCTCGTCGTCTTCCCCGAGTACTCGTCGTGGTTCGCTCCCGACTTCGGTCCCGATTGGACCGCCGCGGCTCAACCGATCGATGGCGAGTTCGTCACTCGACTGGGTGCGCTGGCATCCTTGCTCGGAGTGCACCTCGTCGCTGGCCTCGTGGAATCCGCCGAAGAGTCACGGGTCTCTAACACTCTCGTCGCGGTCGATGCCTCGGGGCAGCTCGTCGCCACTTACCGCAAGCTTCACCTCTACGACGCGTTTGGAGCCAAGGAATCGGACTGGGTCGTGCCGGGCGACATCGAACCGCCACAGACGTTTGCCTGGGGTGGCTTCACGGTGGGCTTGCAGACCTGTTACGACATCCGATTCCCCGAGGTATCGCGAAGGCTTGTGGACGCCGGTGCCGACCTTCTGATCGTTCCTGCTGAGTGGGTGCGCGGTCCGCTCAAGGAACAGCACTGGCGCACGCTCGTGACCGCTCGCGCGCTCGAGAACACCGTCTTCGTCGCCGCGGCCGACCACACGCCTCCCGTCGGGGTCGGCAACAGCATGGTCGTGGATCCCATGGGTGTCGAACTTGTCACCATCGGGGAGCAGGCTGCTGCTGCCGTAGTCGAGATCTCGCCCGACCGCATCCGGGAGGTGCGCGCCGTGAATCCCGCGCTCTCGCTGAGGCGATTTCGTGTTGTCTAGGGAACATTTCTCTGAGGAGTGCGCTCGGTGACGGTGCGCGCAACCGCGCGAGACGTGGCCGAGCTGGCCGGATGCTCGGCCGCGACAGTGTCGCTCGTCGTCAATGGGAAATCGGCGGGCCGCGTCACTCCCGAGACCGAGAAACGGGTGCTCGACGCGGTGCGTCAGCTCGACTACCGCGTCAACACCACCGCGAGTTCGCTCGCGAGACGAGATCGCACGGCCGTGGCTTTTGTCTCACCCGATCCCACCAATCCGTTTTTCTCGCTCGTAGTCGAGGGGCTTTCTGCCGAGCTCGATGACCGGCTGTCTCTCACGCTGCTCGTGCCGAGTCACGGTGATGACTATGACCCGTCAACGGTTCGACGAGCGCTCGCGGGGGATCTCGCCGGGTTAGTTCTCGTGAGTCCTGGACGGGCACTCCTTGACGACTTCACTCCGACCTGCCCCACGGTGCTTCTCGACGGGGGAGGGCCTCGCGAAGGCATCGCGACGATCGACCTCGACCTCGAGTCCGCCGCCGCGGAGATCGCGGAGCATCTCGTGGGCCTCGGGCACTCACGGGTCGCGTATCTGGGTATTGCACGAGACAAGACCTCCCTGTACCGACGACGCGATGCGCTCGCTGTCGAGCTTGCTGCGCGGGGTGCGAGTATGCCCGTCGATGATCTAGCGGTGCCGAGGATGGCGTCGGAACTTGCCGATGCCGAGTTCGAGAACGTGTGGCCCGTCTGGCGCGAGGCGGGCGTGACGGCCGTCGTGTGCGGCGACGACCTCTTGGCCTACGGGATGCTTGCTGCCGCTGCGCGCCTCGGGATCCGGGTGCCGGACGATCTCTCGATCCTCGGATTCAACGACCTGCCTTTCTCCAGCATGCTCGCCCCGAGCCTGACAAGCGTGGACCTCGCTCCGCGTGAGCTGGGCCGTCGCACGGCTCGCGCGCTTGGCGCTCTCCTCGCAGGCAGCCAGCCCGGCGCCGAGTTGGTTCCGACACACCTTAAGACTCGCGCGTCCACTGGTCCGGTGCCCCAGGCGACGGCTGGGTAACTGAGCAGCACATAGACTCGTCGTCATGATCGGCTTCATCGTCGCGTTTAACTGACGGTCCTGCGACCCGCCCCTCGCAGCTTCTAGTACCGACCCGGGTGGGTTCAGTCGCGCCTTTTTGCGCGCACCCTCATGAACGCAATGCTCTTCGCGCCTCCCTGCGCCTCTGTAAGAAGGGGAAGGGTGCGAGAGAAAGATCTCCGGAGAATCCTCTTGTCACGTCTGTCTTACCTCACTGTTCTGCGCGAGCCCCACGTCGTGCGCTCCTTCATCCCCAGCATCATTGGGCGCCTGTCGCTGGCGACCTCTGGGCTCGCGCTCGTGTTGCTCCTTGAGCAATCGACGGGATCATTCGCCATCGCGGGAATCGTTACCGCTGCTCTCGGCATCGCCAACGTCGTCGTCACTCCCTGGCGCGCGCGGCTCATCGACCACCGCGGGCAAGCCCTGCCGCTGGCGGCACTCGGCCTCGTGCACGCCGCATCCCTCGTCGCCTTGGCTCTATTGACCGACGCGGGACTGGCGTTCCTGCTCTGTGTGAGCGTGGTGGCAGGCGCGAGTTCCCCGCCGTTTGGGGCATCCATGCGAGTGCTCTGGTCTGCTGCTCTGCCGGCGGGCGCAAGGCGAACCCGCGGTTTCAGCCTCGACGCGGTTGCTGAAGAGCTGACCTTTGCGGTGGGGCCGCTCGTTGCCGCGCTCTTGGCGCTCCTGGTGGATCCGCTGGCGTCTCTGATCCTCTCGGCGAGCTGTGTCGCCGTGGGGACTGTGTTCTTCGTGACCAGCCCACTCTCCCGCCAGCAACACGGATCGCGAGCGGTCATCGAGACGCATCTCGCCCCGGCCCTCACGCCGCTGCGGACGAAGGGATTCCTGCCCATCGTCGTCGCGATGACGGCACCGGGAGTGGTCCTCGGCTGCATCGAGATCGCCGCCCCCGCGGTGGCTTCCACAGAATCCAACACGCTCTTGGCGGGCATTCTGCTTGCGCTATTCGCGGGCGCGAGCGCCGTAGGAGGTCTGCTCTACGGTCGTCGCGAGGTCAAGGCCCGTCCCGAGCGGCAGTTGATCACTTTCACGCTCGTGCTCCTGGCGACGACAGCGGCGACGGGACTCATCGGCGGCGTCGCGGCCGCTCTCGTGGGCTTCGCGTTGAGTGGACTGTGTCTCGCACCCCTCCTCATCGTGGGATACCTCGCGGCAGACGCGCGCACGGACCATCGGGTGCGCACAGAAGCGAGCAGCTGGATCAACACGGCCGTCAACCTCGGTGCAGCGCTGGGCGCCGCGGTGTTCGGCTTTCTCAGCGATGCGACGGGTCCTGGTCACGCTCTCGCGATCACCGCCGCGCTCGCCGCGGGAATCATCGTGGTGTGCAGTCCGTTCCTGCGCGGCAAGACCTCGGTGTGAGCGACCTCGTCGGCTAGCGGGTGGCGAGAAAGTCGCTCGCGACCCGCTCGTCGATGTCGCGCGGCACCGGTACGAGAGTGGAGTTCGGTGCCACGGCATCCCGAGCGATTGCTTCGAGGCAGCGGGTCTGCAGTGCGAAGCCGAGATCCATGGACTCGATCGAGTTGCCGAGCGGCGCGGGGCCGGCGAGGTTCACCATGTGACCGCGCGCGGCGAGGTGAACGCGTCGGCCATCCGCGAGCGTGAGTGTCTCGATGCCCGGGCTCGACTGGTCGACGCTCGTCACGTCGGGGTGGGAGAGGATGCCGGGCACGTCGATCTCGAGAGGAAAGTGCCCGGCATTCATGAGAATCGCGCCACTCTTGAACAACGGGAGGTCGGCGGCGGTGACAACATCCACCGCTCCAGTAACCGTGATGATCACGTCTGCGGTCGACAGTGCGCTCGCGCGGTCGGACACGTCGAAGCCGTCGAGGCAGGCCTCGAGCCGCTTCACGGGATCAGCTTCGAGCACGGAGACCTGAGCGTAGGAGTTGCGGAAGTTGGCCGCGACTCCCTCGCCGCACGATCCATAGCCGAAGACCGCGACGCGCTTGCCCTGTGTTGAACGGTTGGTGAGACGCAGGTAGCTCTCGAGAACGCTCTGGCCCACCGCGTGCCGGTTCTCGGCGAACTGTTTGATGGGGCTGTCGTTGATCACGAGGATGGGCGCGGTGAATCGGTCGCGCAGGGGAGTGAGTCTCGTGCGTCCCGAGGTGGTCTCCTCGGTTCCGCCGATGAAGCCGGGGTAAGGGTTCTCCAGGTAGCGCGCAAACAGGTCGCCACCGTTGTCGAGCAGCAACTCGGGCTCGGCTGCGAGCACCGCACGCAGGTTGGCGTCGTGGACTTCTGGATCGCTCGTCGGCCCTCCGATGACCTGGATCCCATGGGCGAGGAGGTAGTCGACGGTCTCCTGTTGGGTGCTATTGAGATTGCCCGTGGCGACAACGCGCGCGCCGCCGGCAGCGAGTGCGAGCAGCAGACCAGCCGTCTTTGGCTCGAGGTGGATGCCGGTGCCGATCGTCAGCCCATCGAATGGCCGAGTACGGGCGAATTCACTAGTGATGCCTGCGACGAGGCGAGAGCTCTCGATGACCCATTCGATACGACTATTCATAGTGGGAGGCTACGGTTTCTCGAACGCTCAGTCAAGCGCTTAACTTGGACACACTTCGCTAAATGAATGGTGGAGGGGTTTCGCCAGACCTATTGTTGAACTTGGCAAGGGGGAAGCCGCACACATGTCAGAAGAAGACCAGTTCCGAGTCCTCGTCGTTGACGACGATCCCGACGTTGCGATGTACACCAAAACGGTGTTGGAACGGCGGGCCGGATTCATCGTCACCGCCATCGGCGATCCGCGCCTTGCGCGAGCCACCGTCGAGGAGTTCCGACCCGATGTCGTCGTCACCGACATCGAAATGCCGGGGATGACCGGCCTGGAGTTGCTCGCCGTGCTCCGAGCCGACCAGCCCGAACTTCCCGTCATCGTCATGACCGCCCATGTCTCCGTCGACTACGCCGTCGGCGCACTGCGCAATCAGGCCGACGAGTTCCTGACTAAGCCCGTGAACTCGGCCCAGCTCGTTGAAACCGTGACGAGACTCGCCGAACAGGGTCGCGCCAGTCGCGAAGCTGCCCGACCACGTGAGGTCGTTCTCGCCGTGGGTGCGCATCCCGACGACGTCGAGATCGGGGTGGGTGGCATCCTCGCTTCTCATCGTGCCGCTGGCGACCAGGTTGTCATCCTCACGCTGAGCAGGGGAGGCAAGGGCGGAGCGGCGGATGACCGTCAGCACGAGTCCCTGCGATCGGCAGAGTTGCTCGGCGCGCGGCTCTTCCTCGAAGACCTCGTCGACACCGAGATTGCCAATACTGGACCAACCGTCGCCATCATCGAAAAGGTTGTGCGCGAGGTCAATCCCACGATCGTCTATACGCACTCGAGCCATGACAGGCACCAAGACCATCGCGCTGTGCACGAAGCCACAATCGTCGCCACTCGCAACGTTGATACCGTCGCGTGTTTCCAGAGCCCCTCATCGACGGTCGATTATCGGCCGACCCGATTCGTCTCCATCGACGGATTCACCGACAAGAAGCTTGAGCTGCTCGGGTGCTTCCAGTCCCAAGCAAATATTCGGGACTACCTTGAGCCAGACTTCGTTCTGGCTACCGCGAGATACTGGTCTCGGTACGGTCGCGGCAAGAGCTGCGAACCCCTCGAAGTTGTTAGAGAAAGCGCGGATATGTCGATGCCGCTACACAAGGTTCGTGAACTGAACCGCAGAAAGTCTGAGGAAGAGCGTTGATCCGCGTACTTGTCACTGGTGCCGGCGGTCCCGCCGGAGTCGCCGTTATCCGTTCCCTTCTCGCGCGCACCGACGTCGAGGTATTCGCCGCGGATATGGATGGCTGGGCGAGCGGACTGTACCTCGTTGAGGCCTCCCGCCGACGCCTGGTCGAGCCCGGCCGCTCCGCAGAATTTGTTGATGGGATCATCGGGCTCATCGCGTCTGACTCCCTCGACGTCGTGATCTCCACTGTCGATGTCGAGCTGCCCGCTCTCGCGCGTCGCCGTGACGAGCTCGCACCCGCTGCCCTCGCCGCCCCGAGCCTC
>Ga0247807_10001385_pt1 | contig 14243 bp, 12 predicted proteins | sample UWRJL074202C1_FD_179931 | JGI IMG/M metagenome (GOLD analysis project Ga0247807, IMG submission 179931) | Plant litter microbial communities from Arlington Agricultural Research Station in Wisconsin, United States - UWRJ-L074-202C-1 | ecosystem: Environmental > Terrestrial > Plant litter >...
TTACAGTTCACAATTGATGATGTTGTATTTAAACCATTTTATGAAACCTATGGACGTCATTCGGTTTATCTGGATGTTACATTGAAATAGTAATCAAACCTTGGACTACTTTGTCTTCATAATATTAAACTTATATTGGTAGTTCAGCATTACATATCGTCTCAATATCTGTTGCTCAGTCGTAATCGTAGCGTTTAGATTACCATACCTATTCACAGATATATTTTGATTAAGAAGATCGTAAACAGATAGTTTAAGCTGTCCACGATCTTTCTTTTGAGTGATCAGAGACAATGCAATATTTACGATATGAGAACTGCGCGGGAAACCTTCTGCAATTTGTGAATTGAACCTGTAGGAATAATTTGGTTCCAAAAGAATCCTTTTAGGTAATCTAAACAAAGCTGAGGTACCCAAACTATGTATACGATAGGATATGTTTGAAAAGTTCTCATTGTTATAATCCAAAGCGTACTTATTATACCGGTAGAACAAATTTATCGTTACTGCCGACTTATAGTTCATGTTGAAATCCTGCGAGAAGCCACTTGATAACGACCTTTGCCAGGCTTTTGCATTGTTTAGAAACACCACATAGTTCTGATAGTATGCGTTTACGCCGGTACCAAATCCAAGTTGCCAATCTTGGGATTTCTTAAATTGTTTGCTTACATACATGTTGCCATTTGCATTTTGACTACCATCTTCATTCACAACTGTAGCGGTGGTAAAGCCGTTTGCGTCCACTGTAGCACGTTGTACAAAACTATCATCATAAAAGTTCGTATTAACATATCCGCTAAAGCTTAGCATTCTGGAACTAATGTATTTGTAAAAGTTACCACGAAGGTTTCTAACTCTAATAGCTTTAAGTTTTGGGTTGCCAACAAACTTATATTGAGGCGTATTTTCACGTTCTAATGGCTGCATGTGGTAAATAGTTGGTAGATCTATCCACTCCTGATATAGCATCGAAAAGCCACTATAATCTATTGCCAATGATGGTAACCAGACCGCAAACTTTTGACGGATGTCATTAACGTTTGAGTTAAACCTATTGTTTACATCTTGTAACTCAAGATCCATTGCCAGTCGGACTCTAAGCCTCGGTGTAATTTGATAGTTTAGTAGGGGTTTGAGGTTCTGAAAAAAGCCAGTACGAACAAAGTCATTACTTTGGCTAGGGAGAAACTGGTCAAATTGTGAATTCTGTGGGTTTTTATCATAAGTAAATAGAGGTTCTTTCCATTCATAATATCGGCTATTGGACCACAATTCTGCAGTAAGCTTCTTAGTCAGAGGGATTATATACAAAACAGAGAGCCCCGTCCAACTGGTTTTGGTACCCGAGTTTACATATCGATCAATTAAGGAAGAAGGGATATCAGATGAAAATGAATTTAGTTGACTGTAATTATACGAATCGTTTCCGCCGCCTTCTAAAGTTAGTAGGTTGTTGATTGTTAAGGACCTACCTTTCTTAAACTTCCTGTAATAATTCAGGTTGTGGTTGTAAGCATCGCTATAGGACTCGTTGTTAGCGCGACTTTCAGTCTCACTAAGCCGATTAACTAAAGTATTGGACTGATTTATAAAGCTGGAATAGTTAACTCTGCCGGGAGAGAAGGTAAGACTTGGTCTGTAACGAATGGTGGTGTTTGTATCTGGTTTCCACTCTACCAATCCTCCAATGGAATGGCTTGTTGAGTTTCTACGGTACTCGTCCGTTCTAAGGGTTGTGAGATTAGTATTGCTCAACACTTGCTCATTTAGGTTACGGCTTTCATTGGTCTGGATGGTATTACCATAAAAATAAGCAAGGTTCAACTTTAACACCTTGCCATAATCATTGTTGACATTCAATCCGCCTGATTTAACATCTGTTAAGCCGCCCGACTGCTGTCCCCCGAAGTTTCCATTATCTATCTGATCAGTTCCTGATCTGTTAAAGCCGCCCATGCTGTATAGTTCATCATTGCTAAATCCCGTGCTGTTCAAGTTATTTGCGTTGCCCATCACACTAAATTGCAGCGTATCTCTAAAGCTGCTTAAAATTCCGCTTGCCTGATAACGCTCCCGCGTTCCTAAACCTCCTGCAAATCTGCCTATAGTACTCTTCTTTACCGCGCTTTTTAGCTTTAGGTTGATCACGTTCTGTAGGTTGATCTCATTGATCCTTTTATCAGGATCATTTTCTCTATCAAGATAGACTTGGATTTTGTCAATCATTTCCGCGTCTAGATTTTTCAAGGCAATGAGTTGGTTTGTTCCAAAGAATTCCTTTCCATCAATTAGAATCCTGCTTGTTCCACGGCCATTTACCAAAATTTCTCCGTTAGTATTTACTTGTACACCTGGCAGTAGACGTAACAATTCTTCAACGGCGGCGTTGGGACGGGTTTTAAAGGCTTCGGCATTAAACTCAATCGTATCTTTTTTTACTGTTACCGGGGATCGTTCGCTAGAAATTACAACCTCATCCAGACTTCTGCCATTCAATTTTATGGTGCCTAAGTCGAGCGAACCAGGCTTTAAGTTTAGATCCTTGCGAAATGTGTTGTATCCAACGTAGGTTACGATTAGTCTTAATGCCCTTGAGATTGGTAGTCTGGAAAGCTGGAAAGATCCATCGTCCTTGGTTACGGTGTAGGAAACCAAGGAAGTGTCTCGGGCATTAACTACCGCTACGGTTGAGAAACCCATTGGTTTTTTGGTTAGAGAGTCAGTTATTATTCCTTTTATTGAAGCGGAATTTTGCGCACGAGAAATAGAGTTTGCGGCTATGCAAAGGAACAGCAATAAGAGGATATTCTTCATGAGAGCATTAAGAGGATATTTGGTTGCTTATAATTTTCAGTTAAAATAGTTATTATAAATTAAAGTTCAGAGCAAAACAAGCTTGAGGTAAAATCGTTATAGAAGTATATCAACCAATTATAAATCTTTTAATACCTTATTATGAACCTAAATTTCAATGGAATGCAGCGTGGTAACTACTTTGCCACGAAATCGCTATCCACTACAGCAAAACTTTTAATGTTGACTACTTTAGGATGTTGTTTACTATTTACTAGCTGTAAGAAAGACAATACGAATACTAATGATTTGGCACTTAAACCCGGTGATGTTCAGTCAAACGCTACCTCCGTTGCTGCTACTACATTACCTACTAAAGCTGAAGCATTATTAGCCATGCAGGTTTACAACAACCATTTTTACAATCAGTACGGCACTTATGGATCTTCCTACAAAGCCTATTATTGGAAAGATGACAACCATACTGGAAGAATGGATTTTTGGACACAACAAGAAGCTATTGAAATGTTGATTGACGCTTACAATATCAATCCCAGTGTTGATTTAAAAAACAAAATCTCTTACTTATACAATGGGGTGAGAGATGGTTATGGATTACTCTGGACAAATAATATTTACAACGACGATATCGTTTGGGGCGCGCTTATGTGTGTAAGGGCCTTTAAAATCACAAACGATGGAGGCATGCTGGATATGGCGAAAAACAATTTCAACATGATGTGGAACCGTGCCTGGGATACACAAACTTTGGGTGGGGGACTTTGGTGGACTACAGACAATCAAACCAAGAATACTTGTGTGAATGCACCTGCTGTAATTTGTGCTATGCTACTATATCAGGCAACTGGTGATGTCGCTTATAAAACTAAAGCAAAGCAGATTATGGATTGGTTGGTTCTTAAACTCTATGATGCATCAACAGGTGAGGTTAAAGGAGCAATGAATGCTGCGGGTATCATAACTGAAGGGGCGTTATCTTATACACAAGGCACTTTTATTGGTGCATGTGATTTGCTACGCACAGATTACCCATCGATTAATTATTTAGCTATGGGTAATAAGGCAATGGATTATGCAAGGAGTAGCATGTGCAATACCTCTGGTGGAATTTTGAAAGATGAAAATGGTATTGCCGATACTCAAGGGATGAAGAGCATCTTTGCAAGATGGGCTACACGATTTGTGAAAAATACGAATTCTGCTAGTAATTACGGAGCCTGGTTGGACGCTAACGCATCACAAGCCTGGTCAATTCGCAATTCTCAAGGTTTGATGTGGAACATTTGGGGCACTAGAACGCCTGAAACTGTTCGCAATGCATTTGAAACTACGTGCGGTGTAGCCATGATTAATGGTATTTACAATTATCGATAAGGTCAATATCAAAATAGCTTGTCAGAGGAGATTTTGCTTCTTTCTTCCGACAAGCTATTATATTATTAAAGGGTTGATTCTTAATTGTAATCTGGATTTAAAAAAGGAATAATTGATTCCAGTACTTTTTCTGGCTGTTCCTCATTCATGTAATGTCCGCTTTCCAGCAAACCAACTACTTTACAATCTTTAGCTACGTACGGTAGACCCATTTTAATAAAGTTGTAGCTTACATTACTGCCAATACCCAACACGGGCATTTCTAATTGCCGATATGTTTTGCCATCCTCAATATCCTGTGTAAACGTTTGATACCATGCATTCGAAGCGCGAATGCTTTCTTTACTATTGTAAGCTGCAGCATATATTTCGCGCTCAAAGTCTGTCATTTTTGATTCGTCGATCATTACGTAAGCAAATAACCAGTCAAGTAAATACATGAATCTACCTTCCAATAATTGCTCTGGCAATCCTTTTACTTGATTAAATCCCATCCACCAAACATATTGAGCATCGCCCGTCATTTTTTCTTTAAATGTTCCAAATGCTGGTATTAATGGCATTTGTAAAATCCCTTCACTGGGATGCGCACCATCCATTAAAATCAATTTCTCGATGCTATCTGGATAATTGAATGCCATACTCATGGCAACCATTCCACCAATATCATGTCCGATTAAATGTATTTTCTTAAAGCCAAGTTGGTTGCAAAGTTCGTAGATATCTTTGGCCATTGTTTTCTTGTCATAACCTTCATCAGGCTTCTCAGAGCTACCCATCCCGCGGATATCAACTACAATTACCCGGTATCTTTCCGAGAGTGGGAGTGCAACATTTTTAAATGAATACCAGGTCTGAGGCCATCCTGGGAGACAAATTAAAGGCATTCCGCTGCCGCCATCGACAAAATGTAACGCTACTCCGTTCACAGTCGCGTACTTACTTTTAAATCCTGGCCATTGTTTGATCAATTCATTATCCGAATACTGATCAATAACTTTAGTTCTGCTCTTCATCGCTAACATTTAAATATTAGCTGTTACGGGCGACCAGTTCAAGCCTTCGTAGCGGTCGTTATCCAGTGTTTGATGTGGAATTGCGAACATACTGTATAAGTATTGTGCCTGTTGCCATTTAGGGTACAAATCATTCTCTCCTTCTGGGTTTGCTGCCCGCTGCTGTTTATTGTACTCAGAAAAGCCTTCCATCGATCCCATGTTAGTCAGTTGAAATCTTGATCCTTTGTGCTTTTCACTTAATGAAACCAAGTCATTTGGACTCACACTAAAACTAGCAATTCTTAGGTATCTGGGTGCTTCATCATCCAATGCAACCATTGCAGTAAAGGCCGCTGTATCATCCATAGTTGTAAAGTCTATTTTCCAATCAGCTTTATCATCATAATATGCTACCGTTTGTTGCTTCATGTTAAATAGTGGAATATTATACCTAAGGATATCGGCAAAAGCACCATTAAAGATTGATGTGGCTAAAATCGGACGCTGATCAATTATAAGATGAAACTCTTTGCGAAGGTCAAAGTTTCTATTCTCTCCCGATGCCAGTTGTGTAAAATCAGAAGCAAAATCTGATGGGATAAAGCGAGGCACACCGGCGGAGATTGCCGCATTTAACAATTTCGCTTGTGTTTCTACGATTACCTCTCTTAAGCCTGCTAAGGCCGATACCACACAAGAAACCCGATTGCAGGCACCAATAAGTTCTTGTTCATTTGAGAAGTTGACGCTGAATACATCGACGCCCATTTCTTCTAAGGTAGCAATTTGCTCTTGACTGCTTTCTTCTCTGACAAGGGCCCTGACTGCAACGTTTTTATTAACCAGTTCGCGACATATCCGCAATCCTAAATTTCCTGTAGCGCCTGCTACTAATATTAACTTTTCCATTTCTTAAATCATAAGTATGCTACAAAGCTAAGGGCGACGCTCACCATAAAAACTACCATTTGGTAGTTAATAAAACTATTTAATATTTTTTCTGATCCTACTTAATGCATTGGGCGTGATGCCCAAATAGGAAGCTATTTGTTTAACTGGGACGGTTTGGGCTACCTTTGAATTACTTATTAAGTTTAAATAGCGTTCTTCTGCCGATAAGGTTTGGAAATTTAGGATCTGATCGATCATTCTAACGGCCATTGCCTCCCAGGTGATTCTTCCAAACTCCTGCCAGGCAGGAAACTGCTTGTATAACTTCTCCATGTTAGCCATATCAATATAAATTAATTCTGTATCTACTATTGCTTCAATATTGAAGCGTGTGGGCTTTTGTGGATTCAAACTTGATATCTCCGTAAAAAATTCTCCTTGAAAAACTAGCCATGCAGTCAGTTGCTCTTCAAACTCTCCAAAAAAGAAACGCAGTGCGCCGGAATTGATATAAAAATATTGATAAGCAATTTGTCCCCGCTTTAAGATCAGCTGGCCTTTTTTTACCTGTCGCGTTTTAAAATGAGATAAGATAGTTTGGAGATCGGCTTGGTCAATAGCAATTTTTGACTTTAGAAAGTCAGAGAATTCGTTCATTGATTTTTAAGTTTTTCTTTATGTTACTAAAGTAGTGAAACTAATAACAGAATCTCAAACCAAGATGTCTAGCAATTGTTTATACGGCATGTTTAAACTTCAAAAATGGCAGGTCAGTTTGGTATTGGGACTTGGCGCTGCTTCGATTGCTATAAATCTAGTTTCCTGCGTATCTATTCCTAAAGGAGCGAATGCGGTTACACCATTTCAAAAAGACCGTTATCTTGGAAAATGGTATGAAATCGCACGTATGGATTTTAAGTTTGAGAAGAATTTAAACCAAGTTACTGCAACCTATTCTTTAAATCCCGATAGTTCTATCAAAGTTGATAACCGCGGTTACAACTATGTGAAAAAAGAATGGAGGGGTAGTATCGGCAAAGCCAAGTTTGTTAAAGGAGAAGATCTTGCTCGTTTAAAAGTTTCGTTTTTCGGGCCATTCTACGCGGGGTACAATGTCATTGCCTTAGATGCTGACTATAAATACGCATTGATAGCTGGAAACAACCTGGATTACCTTTGGATATTGTCAAGGGAAAAGACCATTCCTGCAAATATTAAAGAAAATTATTTAATGCAAGCAGAAAGGTTAGGTTACAATACCAGTAAACTAATATGGACAGAACAGTAATCTGAAAATCTTTTCAATACCGCTAATAATTAATATGTATTTAGAAAATTAGTTATACTTTTATGGCTTAAACCATACCAACTGATGCTCTCTTCTCCACCACTATTGCATTCCAATGCAATACCCAAGCTGTTGCGTGCCTTTATTCTATGCTCCTTCACTTTATTTTTAGCAGGTAACAACGCTATCGCACAGGATAAACATGACACTACTAGCCATGAATTGACAGATCCTAAATTCGAAGTTGGAATTAATGTAGGATTAAGTGTAAATCATTTTACAAAGGGGCAGCCTCAAACTGGGACTAATACCGGTTACGCCGCGGGACTATCATTGAATTACAAAGTTTATAAACGGTGGAGTATCCAGGTTGAAGCAAATCTTCTTCAGCAAGGAGGTCAACTTCTGAGCTTTAAAGACGATACTAAATTAGGCTTGCCTGAAAGTTTTGCTACCAAGAATGTTAAAAATAGTTCCGTCCATTTAAACAGTTTGGATATCCCGCTGCTTATAAAATATACAATCCCATTAAAGAAGGATTGGAAACCAGGGTTTTACATTGGAGGAAGTTATGCATACAATTTTAATGTAGTGGAAAACTATAAGAAGACTGGTGATTTGTTACCGGGTGAAGATGTTGTTGCTACAGTATCAGACTCAGAAAATGTTACTAGTCAGTATAATAGGGATAGGCTAAATTTAATTGTTGGAGTGGATCTTCAATTGGCCTTATTCCGTAAAGTGAAGTTATTACTCGACTTTAGATATGTTTCAGGCGTCACTCCTGCGAGAGAACAATACTCTTACATGGAGAAAATTGGCTTTGGAAGCGACATCAGATCGAACTCCTTCATCTCCAAACTAGGATTAATTATTCCTATTCAATAACCACATTCACCATTTATTAACCTTACTCATATGAAATTAAAATTTACAAAACTATTATTAGTTGTCCTGGCAATCTATGCTACAGGATGTTCCAAAGATGAATTTAGTGAAGCAGACGCAGTCGCGGCACAGAAAGAGTTACTCAACTTAAAATACCAGCATGAGTTGGATTTAGAGACCTTAAAACAAAAAGGAGCGACTGCTTTACAACAGTTGCTAAATACCGCTGCAATGGAACAATTAAGACTGAACGATAGTCTTGCGCGGGCAGGTGTTATTGCTGCTGCTAAACAGGATTATAGCGTTGCTGTTGTGGATGTGGTAACTAATGCTCCGGTAGTTGATGCAGATGTAGTTGTTTCTTCGGAAGGTAAAGTCTTTGCTGGCAAAACAAATGCACAGGGTGTGGCGTCATTTACAGCGCTATATTTATTTCCAACCAGCACTTTTTTAATCACTAAAACTGGGTATGCCGCAACTCAAATCATGCGGAAAGATATTGCTTCGGGAACTGCAAAATTATGGAATACTTCAGAGCTATTAAATGAAATCTCTGGAACATTATTTATTGAAACCGACCTAACTAATGCGACACCAGAGAAAGTAGGTGCAAAGGTTTTAGTAACAGCGACTACTTCCATCCCAAATGGTTTTAACAGTAGCTATAGTATTTCGTTCCCAACATTTACCACTGAAACAGGAGAGTATGCGCTTAAATTACCTGCGGCACCTACCGGGTATACGCTTACCTTCGGGCAAATTGAAGCCGATCAAAAAATGTATATTAATACTTTCATTGGTAACGACACAAATCAGGCAGTGTTTACGCTTCCCGTTATAACTACGATTAAAACTTATTTTAGTGTAAACAGTTATAATGCCCTTGTTCCAAACATTACCACACCTCTTTATTTGAAATTTCCAAAGGACAAGCAAGGAAAAGAATACTATTTGCCAGTAAATTCAAATTACAACAATAGTTATATTTATTTAAGTTCTGGTTCTGGTACCTATCAAGTAGAACGTTTGAATATCAGCAATTATAATTATTATAATGGGAATTATTATGATATCAATCAAGGTACTTACGATTCGAATGCACAACTCGATGTTGAAGTCATAGACATTAGCGGTACCCTAGTTAAAAGTTCACCTATCCTATCTGCAACTACAAACAATGCAGGTAAACTAACCGTTACTAGTTCTCAAGAGGGTGGATATGGCTATGTCCATCTAAAAAGAGATGCTAATGGTGATCTTGTTCCTAATGCAAAAGGCTCGATTGCAAGGGCTACGCTTTATGATAGCTATAATAACTTGTATGTTTTAAACTTTAATGCAAACTTGAATGTTACCAGCAATATTGGTATCAATCAAAGCTATCTACTTCCTAATAAAGGTGACAAAAAGATAGTTAATTTCTATTATGGCTCAGGCGATAGCAGAGCTAGGCAGGTTAATTAGATTATAGAAAACTAAAAAAGCTCCAAGAAATTGGAGCTTTTTTTATTTAAAGGCTATTTATAGTGTAGCCAAAACCCTTACTTCGCCTTAATGTTTTGCAAATCCCCTGTTGGTGGTACACCAAATTCCTTTAAAGGCTGTAGTAAAATACGATTGTGTAACAGTATAGGATGGATTGACCCCATCTTTAATCTAGTTTTATGTTCTAGGATGTCTTTTAATTTCAGAACCAAATAAAACTCTGTTTTTATGAACAACAAGCGCCTCACAAACCGGAAATTCCTCCTGATACGGAGATTTTCCTCCAGTGATCCATCCTAATTCATCATATGCGAGAAATACTGCAACTTTGGCTATATCGTCAAGTTGTCCGGTACGGCCAAGAGGTGTGGTGGCAACCAGTTTTGTTTCAGCATCGCTGCCGATGAATCCAGCAGCATGCGAACCTTCAGTCTCCACTACGCCGGGTAAAATGGAATTTATGCGAATGTTTTTTCCGCCAAACTCTCTAGAGAGTGAAATCGTAATGGCATCTAAGGCAGCTTTAGTCGCAGAATACACAGCGCCAGTTGCAAGAGGAGTTTTACTTACTTCTGAACTGATGTTGATGATGTTACCACCTTTGTTGCCGAAAAGTTTTACCGATGCCTGAATAGCAAGAATGGATCCTAATACATTGACATTAAACTGTTGACGAAATGAAGCTAGCGTTACATCCTCGATTTCTTTTCTTAAATTGAGTAGCAAAGTTAGGATTGCCTTGTTTATTTAAGTAACTTAGTGTCCGAAAGAAACAGTAATCTTGAAGTAACAAATTAACCTATGGAGTGTTCAACAGAATTTCAGCCAGATCGAAAACAAGAGATGATGGCCATTCACGATGCGATGGATGTGTTAAGTGGGAAGTGGAAGATCTATATCATATCTTCTATTTGTCATTATAATAAAAGGAGGTTTTCTGATATCTTAAATGATGTTGTTGGCATTTCGAACAAGATGCTCAGCAAAGAATTAAAAGAGCTGGAGATAAATAAGTTAATCAAACGAACGGTCTTAGATACCCAACCTATTACGGTTAAGTATGAGCTAACTAAACATGGTAAGACTTTGCAGACGATAATTAACAATCTAACCGATTGGGGAAAGGCACACAGGAAGGAAATAACAGGTAAAACTGAAGTAATTGTTGAAGAATACTAATTTTTGTAAGACATATTGAGTTTTTCTAAGACATACTGAGCTTTTATTTCAAATGCTGCAGTGCTTTTAAAACTTCAAAACCAAGCGCATCCCCTGTGGAAGAATTGTTGGTCAGAACAATAACTGCAATTTTCTTCTCAAGATCCATACAGATCAGGGAGCGATATCCACCAGTAGCCCCATTGTGTTGGGGTAAATTTGCATCACCATTTAAAAACATCCATCCCAGACCAATTGTATTCTGATCGTCTTTGTATGTAATTTCATGTGTAAGCTTGATGGCTTTCGTAAGCGTTGTGGAACCTTCACCGAGTTGAAGCTTACCGTAAATGAGCATATCAGAGGTCGAACTTTTTAATGCCCCAGCACCTGCTAAAGCGTTGAATATCCATGAAGCAACTGGCTTGATATTTCCATCATATCCTTGTGCGACTAAGGATAGGTCAGAAGTCTTTACAAGCACTCCCGTATCATCCATCTTCGCTGGTTTAGTAATGTAATTCCTTACCAATTCAGCATAAGGCTCCTTGTAAATTTTCTCAAGAATTACTCCTAGCAGGCCCACACCAACATTGCTGTATTCAAATTTGGTACCTGCAGCGCGAATGCTTTTAAAACTCTTTAAAAAAGAAAACAATAGCTTGGTATCATAATTTGCATAGGGCTGCATTGAATCAGTAACACTACTTTGCCAATTTGATGGAAGTCTTGGAATTCCTGACGTATGATTAGCCAATTGAACCAGGGTAATGCCCTTTAATGCTGGGTTGCTAGCTACAGAATCCGGAAGAAAGTCAGTAATCATATTCGTTACTTTTACTTTACCCTCATTAACGGCGATTGCCAATAGCGTTGAGGTAAAGGTTTTGGTGATTGATCCGACGTCATACAGGGTTTGATTACCCGGTAATTGTGATTCGCCTAGTTTGCTTTCACCATAGTTGAAAAAGTAATCTTTGCCTCCGTAATATATTCCAACACTTAGACCAACATTGCCCTTGCTTTTCATGTAAGCTGATAGTGGGCCATTTATCGTACTGTCAACTTTGGTTTTTAATGGATTGTCCGAATTGAATTTCTTGTCCGGAATTACTTCTTTATAAGGTTGTGCGGCAAAGGTTTGTATTTTATTTTTTTCGTCAAGTCCAATCAAAAACTGAAGGTTTCCTGATTTATACTTATTGATCTTTTGACTGCTATTAATAAAAACAAATTCTTTGAAGGGAGTAAGCGGATAAATATTAGTTTCAAGAATCTTTTTCCAGGATTCTGCAGTGAATTGCTGTCTGAACTTTTCTCCGGTCAGGGTATAGCTACTGTCTGCTTTTTTCTCATTGATTAACCTGATCATCATGCGCGCAACAATGTCTGTTGTACGTTCTTCAGGATTCATATCTGATGCTACCACTTCCTTCATTAAGGGTTGGAAATTGAAGTTGCTGATTTTTCCTTTGCTATCGAGGCTGAAATACATAACCAGCGGAACTGTTCCTTGCAACTTATATATGCTAACAGAATCTCTGGAGCTTTCAAAAGTAAGATTTCTGAATGGCAGCAGTGGCAAAATTGCATCTTTGAATAGGCTAGCAGAAAGCTCTGGCGACATCCTTTTACGAAGTTTATCACCTATTAGGGAGTAAACACTATCAGGCAATTTCTTATTCATCAAATCTATAGCTTTAACTGCCAGGCGATGAGTAGTTAACTCAAGCGGGGTGGTCTGCGCCGTTGCAAAGAGCGAGCTGAAGAATAGCAAGAAACATAGGAGATTTTTGTACATATCGAGGCAGAGTTAATGTATGGCTAACTTACTTAAAATTATGGATTTAAGTAAGTTCCTTCTTTCAATAAGCCAATTTCACCCCTTGAGAACTTATATTCTTCCGGTTTCTGGTCGAATATAGAAAATTTACTGTTTGTAACCAATGCAGTTTTTTACAAATTAATTCTAATTTTATAGTATGGAAGATGGTTTAGATGAGAAGTTGAGGGAGTTTGAGGGTAGGCAGGACCATAATTGGCAAAGATTAATCTTTCATTTAAGAAAGCATTTGGATATCTGGGCCCATATGAATGTCGAACCCAGCTGGATTAAAATGAAACTATCTTATTTTCCAGTCTTATGTAATATCGACGTCGATGGAAACACTCCTTCAGAAATCTCTGAAAAATCCATGATCACCAAACAGAATGTGAGTCGTACGCTAAAAGAATTAGCGGAACATGGAATGGTGAAAACCATAGTCAATAAAGATGACAAACGCAGCGACATTATTGTACTTACAGAAAGCGGTAAACAAACTGTTTATGAGGCAAATATTAATATATTTAAGTTACATGAGACTTATAAAACATTTGTTGGTGCTAAAGATCTGGAAACTACAATTGCTACCATAAATAAGATCTTAGCGTTCCATAAAACACAGTCTCAAAAATAGGCAAATGCATACAACCTACAATACTATAGGTGGTTATCTCTATCGAGTATGCGAACTACTTAAATGAAATAATAATCATTTATTACTTGTTTATTTATTTATCATTGCTAATTTTGTTCGGATTCTACGAAATGAAAACTTTATCCAACTAATCTTATTAGCCAAAAAGCGCTATTATTTACTATTAGTTATAATCCTTTCTTTCGGAGTTTTTTAGAGCTACTAATTATGCTCTTTGGCTAATTAAAATGTGTATATGAATAAAAAATTACTCTACCTATTCCTGTTACTGTCACTAACTTCTTCCTCGCTTTATGCACAAAGTAGGGTGTTGACTGGTACCGTCAAAGAAAATGAAACCAATCTCGTCCTTCCAGGAGTTACGGTCGCTGTACGCGGATCGAACATTGCAGCGGTGACAGACCAAAATGGAAAGTATAGCATCAACGTGCCAACCGGTTCGGTAACTGTTGTCTTCTCTGCCATAGGCATGCTTAAGTATGAAGAAAGCGCAGAAAACAAGACGGTTATTGATGTTTTCCTTAAGTCTGACCCAAAGCAGTTATCAGAGGTCATTATTAACGCGATAGGTGTAGAAACTGAAAGAGATAAGTTTGGCTCTTCAATTTCTGTTGTTAAAGGGGCAGCAATTGCCAGCTCAGGTGAAACAACCTTACTGACTGGTATTAGCAGTAAAGTTTCAGGTGTTCAAATTACAAGGAATGGTGGCGATCCTGGTTCTGGCGGGTATATTCAGATCAGAGGTCAGAATACAATTAACGGTAGTGCACAGCCACTATTTATAGTGGATGGCATGCCGGTTAGTAATTCGAGCGACAATCAAGGAACTGCTGCTGGAAACGGAATTATTCAGCAATCGAGAAT
>Ga0247807_10001386_pt1 | contig 14240 bp, 13 predicted proteins | sample UWRJL074202C1_FD_179931 | JGI IMG/M metagenome (GOLD analysis project Ga0247807, IMG submission 179931) | Plant litter microbial communities from Arlington Agricultural Research Station in Wisconsin, United States - UWRJ-L074-202C-1 | ecosystem: Environmental > Terrestrial > Plant litter >...
GCCGCGGCCGCCCGCTACGCATTCCTGCTCGCAATCCCCGCCGTTCTCGGCAGCGGCTTCTACCAGGTCTACAAGTCGATCAAGGAACCCTGCGTCGCGGCCGCCGCGAACTGCACACCGGAGCTGTTCGGCCCGTGGGAAACCCTCGTCGCCACCGTGGTCGCGTTCGTCGTCGCGCTGTTCGTGATCGGCTTCTTCATGAACTACATCTCCAAGCGCAGCTTCATGCCGTTTGTGGTGTACCGCATCGTGCTCGGCGTCGTCGTCATGGTGCTGCTGGGCACCAATGTCATCACCGCGTAGTTAGGCTGGAACGATGCGCGCCTGGTCCCATCCCGTCATCCCGTCGATTCCGGGAACCTCCGAAGCTCCCCGCCTGCACGACACGGCGACGGACTCGATCGTCGAAGCCAAACCCAGCGATGTGGCCCGGCTGTACGTCTGCGGGATCACCCCGTACGACGCCACCCACCTGGGCCACGCGGCCACCTACCTCGCCTTCGACACCCTGCAGCGGGTCTGGCTGGACGGCGGCTACCGCGTGCACTACGCCCAGAACGTCACCGACGTCGACGACCCGCTCCTGGAGCGGGCCACGGCGACCGGCGTGGATTGGCGTGAACTCGCCGCGTCGCAGACCGACCTGTTCCGGGCCGACATGGAGTCCCTGGGCATCATCCCGCCGAACGACTTCGTGGCCGTGACCGACGTCATCGACGACATCAGCGCCGCGGTGCTGCAGCTTCGGGAGTCCGCGCTCGCGTACCGGGTGTCAACGCCGGATGCGCTGCCGACGCCCGACGGGCCCGGCGCCGACCTCTACTTCGACATTCGGGCGGCCGAGCGCCAGGCGCCGTGGACCCTGGGCGAGGAGAGCAACCTCGACGTCGAGACCATGCTCACCCTGTTCGCCCAGCGCGGCGGTGACCCCGACCGCGCCGGCAAGCGGGACAGGCTCGACCCGCTCCTGTGGCGCGCCGCCAGGGCGGGGGAGCCCGCCTGGGAGTCACCCGTGGGTGCCGGCCGTCCCGGTTGGCACATCGAGTGCTCCGTCATCGCCCTCGCCGAACTCGGCACCGATTTCACCGTGCAGGGCGGCGGCAGCGACCTGATCTTCCCGCACCATGACATGAGCGCCGGCCATGCCGCCGCGCTGAGCGGGCATCCGCTCGCGAAGGTCTACAGCCACACGGGCATGGTCGCCTACCAGGGCGAGAAGATGAGCAAGTCGCTGGGCAACCTGGTGCTCGTCTCCAAGCTGCGGGCCTCCGGCAGCGACCCGCGAGCGATCCGCCTGGCCCTACTGGCGCAGCACTACCGCACCGACTGGGAGTGGACCGCCGCGCAGCTCGAGGACGCCGAGGCCAGGCTGGCCGCGTGGACGCTGGCCTTCGGCCCGAGTGACGCCGCCGACGGTGCGGCCGTGTCGGCGTTCGAGAGCGCCGCAGCGGTCGTCGAGCGGATGCGCGCCGCGCTGGTCAACGACCTCGACACCCGGGGCGCCCTGGACGCTGTGGACGAGGCGGTGGCCGCCGGAGTGGACGACCGCGCCCTCATCGCCGCCGCGATCGACGCGCTCCTCGGCATCAAGCTCTAGCGAGGTGCCCGGCTGCGGACGAGTTGCCCCGCCGGAACTGGGCAACCCGTCCGCACGCGGGCACCTCGGTGTTAAACGTCAGGGCTGGCGCGGCTCGGGGCCGGACCCCGGGCGGCCGTCGGCCCAGCCGCCCGGACCCTCACCGCGCTTCCGCAGGTAGCGTTCGAACTCCTGGGCGATGGCCTCGCCGCTCGCCTCCGGCGAATCGACAGTGTCCCTGGCCTGTTCGAGCTGACCGATGTACGCGGCCATCTCCTCGTCCTCTGCGGCGAGGGCGTCGATACCCGTCTCCCACTCCGACGCGTCGGTGACCAGGTCGCCGCGGGGGATGACCACGTCGATGATCTCCTCGAGCTTGTCGATCAGCGCGAGCATCGCCTTGGGGGACGGTGCGTTGTGCACGTAGTGCGGCACCGACGCCCAGATCGACAGGCTCGGGATCCCCACGGTCTCCGCCGCGGAGGCCAGCACGCTGAGGATGCCGACCGGGCCCTCGTAGCTGCTGCGCTCGATCTGCAGCTCGGCACGGACCTCGGGGTTGTCGCTGGAGACGAAGATCGAGATCGGCCGGGTGTGCGGCACATCCGCCAGCATCGCGCCGAGGAAGACGATCCCGCTGACATCGGCGGCAAGGGCGGAGTCCAGGATCTCGGCCGTGAAACTCTTCCAGCTGCGCGACGGTTCGGTGCCGATGAGCAGGTAGATGTTGCCGGCGTTGGTGCCGCTCACCTTCAACTGGGCGTCCTCGGCCAACGGCACGCCGCTGCTGCCGGGGACGGCGGGACCGTACATGACAGCGCTGGGCCATTCGATGACCCGGTGGCCGTCCTCGTCGGTGGAGATCGTGGGCCGGTTGAACTGGTAGTCGAAGTACAGCTCGGGGTCGATGCGCTTGACCTCGGCCACGTCGAGGAGGTCCTTCAGCGTATTCACGGCTCCCGTCGCGGCTTCACCCGCGTCGTTCCACCCTTCGAAGGCGACCACCAGAAGACGCCCGCTGAGGAACCCATTACCGTCTGTCACTTGAGTGAAACCTCGTGTATTCCGGCCGCCGGGACTGGGCGGCCTCCTTCAAGGATAGGCCGTGCCCCCTAAACTTGAACCCCGTGACACTGATCCCCGCATTCTCGTCCCCGCCGGCAGCCGTTCTCTGGGACATGGACGGCACCCTGGTCGACACCGAACCGTACTGGATGCGAGCCGAACACGAACTCGTGGAGTCCTTCGGCGGCACCTGGACCCACGCCGACGCGATGCTCCTGGTCGGTTCCGGCCTGCTCGGATCCGCCGCCATCCTGCAGAACCGTGGCGTGAAGCTGGCCGCAGAGGCGATCGTCGACCTGCTCACCACCCGGGTCCAGGAACAGCTCGCCTCCGCGGGCATCCCGTGGCGCCCCGGCGCGCACGAGCTGCTCAGCGAGCTGCACACCGCGGGCGTCCCGATGGCCCTCGTGACCATGTCCGAACAACGCATGGCCCGCCAGATCGCCGGGATCGTCGGCTTCGACGCCTTCACCACCATCGTCTCCGGCGACATGGTGCAGCAGAGCAAACCACACCCGGAGTCCTACCTCACCGCCGCCGACGAGCTCGGCGTCGACCCCGCGCACTGCGTCGCCATCGAGGACTCGCTGCCCGGAGTCGCCGCGGCCGTCGCCTCCGGCGCCGTCGTCGTCGCGGTCCCGCACATGGTCCCCATCCTGCCCAGCGAGGACTACACCCTCCTGGACACCCTGTCCGGCACCACCCTGGCCTGGCTGAGCGAACTCTACGGCTCGCGCCGGTCTGCCCCTCTTCCTCCCCTCAGCAGCACCGAGGTCCGCCCCACCACACCCAAGGACGCAACACGCGCATGAGCGACAACCAGGTCATCCAGAACAGCGGTCCGTTCCGCGCCGGCGACAGAGTGCAGCTGACCGGCCCCAAGGGCAAGCTGAACACCATCACCCTCGAACCGGGCAAGACGTTCCACACCCACAGGGGCATCCTCGAACACAACGACATCATCGGCCTGCCCGACGCCTCCGTCGTGACGAACAACGTGGGCGTCGAACACCTCGCCCTGCGTCCGCTGCTGATCGACTTCGTGATGAGCATGCCCCGCGGCGCGGCGATCATCTACCCCAAGGATGCCGCCCAGATCCTCGCGCAGGCGGACATCTTCCCCGGCGCCACCGTGGTCGAGGCCGGGGTCGGCTCCGGCGCGCTGTCGCTCTGGCTGCTGCGGGCGATCGGCCCGGCCGGCACCCTGGCCTCCTTCGAACGTCGGGAGGAGTTCTCCGATGTGGCCAGGGCCAACGTCGCCACCTTCCTCGGCGCCGACCCGCAGAACTGGACCATCACCCTTGGCGACCTCGCCGACACCCTGCCGGAGACCATGCCGGCGCAGTCCGTTGACCGGGTGGTGCTGGACATGCTCGCGCCGTGGGAGTGCATCGATGTCGTCTCCGACGCCCTCAAGCCCGGGGGAGTCCTGCTCTGCTACGTGGCCACCGTCACCCAGCTGTCCCGCGTCGCCGAGGCGATCCGCGCCACCGGCAACTACACCAACCCGGACTCGCACGAGACGATGGTGCGCGGCTGGCACGTGGAGGGGCTCGCGGTTCGCCCCGACCACCGGATGATCGGGCACACCGGATTCCTGATCACCGCCCGCCGCCTCGCGCCGGACACGATCCTGCCCGAACTCAAGCGGCGGCCCTCCAAGACCGACTTCAGCGACGCCGATGTCGAGCTGTGGACCCCCGGCGCCCTCGGCGAACGGTCCGTCAGCGCCAAGGTGATGCGCAAGCGCAACCGCACGGCCGAGAACGGTGCAGCGCTCTCCAAGGCTCGCGACCTCGACGCCGGATAGGATGGGGCTGGCCTGCCGCCCGCACCAGCGGTTCAGGCCAGCACCCACCCCGCAACTCACTCGACGGCACCACGCTGCCGCCTCCCCGTACCGAAATGAGGACCCGTGCGTAAAGTTCCCGCACTTATCGCAACCGCCGGCCTGGTGCTCGCGACCCTGACCGCCTGCAGCACCGGCCCCGCCAACGCCGACTGCACCGCTCCGGTGTCCTCCGGCGACGCGTCCAAGCTGGTCTCGGTCACGGGCGAGATCGGCTCGGCCCCCACGGTCGACTTCCCGACCCCGCTGAAGACCGACACCACCCAGCGCAGCGAGATCATCGAAGGCACCGGTCCCGGCCTCGTCGAAGGCCAGAAGGTTCAGGTGGACCTCAGCGTCTTCAACGCCACAACGGGCGAGCCCATCGAGCAGAGCACGTACGACGGCACCAGCATGGCCAGCTTCGTGCTCAACGACCAGACCCTGACCGGCCTGACGGACGGCCTCCTCTGCGCCCAGGTGGGCTCACGCGTCGCCGTGGTCGCTTCGGCCGACGACGCCTTCGGCCCGGCCGGCGGCAACGCCGACATCGGCGTCGCCGCCGACGACTCGCTCGTGTTCGTGCTCGACGTCGTGAAGTCCTACCTCACCCGCGCCGACGGCGCCGACCAGCTCCCCGTCGCCGGACTGCCCGCCGTGGTCCTGGCCGAGGACGGCACCCCCGGCATCACGATCCCCTCGGCCGAGCCGCCGACCGAGCTCAAGGTCGGCGTGCTCAAGAAGGGCGACGGCGAGACCGTCACCGACGGGTCCACCGTCACCGTGCACTACACCGGCGTGATCTGGGACACCAAGAAGGTCTTCGACTCCAGCTGGGCCGCCGGCGCTCCGGCCGCGTTCGTCGCCGCTGACGGCTCCACCACCGAGGGCGGCGTGATCCCCGGCTTCGCCAACGCCCTGATCGGCCAGACCGTCGGATCGCAGATCGTCGCGGTCCTGCCGCCCGACCAGGCGTACGGCGACCAGGCCACCGACAGCATCCCGGCCGGTTCCACCCTGGTCTTCGTCGTGGACATCCTCGGCGTCGACTGACCCGCGAAACCACCGGCCGGCCGGTCCCCTCCCGCGCGTTCCGCGGGATGGGACCGGCCGGTCTGCGTACCACCGATAGAATCGCGTACGTGTCGCCCACTCCAGAACAGCCGCATCCCGTCACTGTCGAGGAACGCCTCTTCAGCCTGGTCCTTGCGCTCATCGCCACCCAGATCGGCCTGACCAAGACCGACATCCTGTCGACCGTGCAGGGCTACCGGCAACGGTTCAGGGTCGGTGCCGACAACGCCAGCCTCGAGCGGCAGTTCGAACGGGACAAGGACGACATCCGCGAGCTCGGGATCCCCCTGGAAACCATCGAGTCGCAAAGCGACCCCGGCAGCAACCACCACCTGCGCTACCGGATCCCCAAGGGGCTCTACGACCTGCCGGCGGACATCGCGTTCTCGCCCGACGAGATCATGCTGCTCAAGCTCGCCGCCGCGGTCTGGCGGGAGGGATCGCTCTCGGCCGAGTCCCGCCGCGCACTCACCAAGCTCAACTCGCTCGGCATCGACTCGAGCGACCCCGTCATCGGCTACGCGCCGTCGCTGCGCGCCCGCGAGCCGTCCTTCGAGCCGCTGGGCAAGGCCATGGACCGCGGCCAGGTCGTCGCATTCCTCTACCTCAAGCCGGGCGACAGCGCGCCGCGCCGACGCGTCGTCGCGCCGCTGGCCGTGGTGCTGCACGAGGGCCGTTGGCACCTGTACGGCGCCGACCAGGATGCCGGCGCCACCCGCACCTTCCTGCTCGCCCGGATCGTCGGCCCGGTGGTGACGGTGCCCGGCGCCACCAGAGGGCCCGCCGACGACGGCCAGGGCGAACGCGCCCTCGCCGAACTCGACGCTCTGTGGCGTGCCCAGGTCGCGGTGATCACCGTCGAACCCGGGTCGGATGCCGCGGTCAGGCTGAGCAAACGCGGCGCGCCCGGCCGCGTCGACGGCAGCGTCGAACTCCACTACACCGATGTCAACATCCTCGCCGACGAACTGGCCGGCTACGGACCGGAGGTCTACGTGCTCTCCCCACCCGCCCTCATCGACGCCGTCCTCGAGCGCCTCCGCCGGGTGCGCGACGGCCATGCGCCCCTGCCGAGCCCGGACGAGGAGGCCGCACGATGACCGCCCGATCGGTGGCGTTCGGCGCGTCGGACAAGCTCACCTTCCTGCTCTCGCTCGTCCCGTTCCTGATGGACCACGACAGGGTCAGCGTGAGCGCCGTCGCCGACCACTTCGGGGTCTCCCCGGAGCGGGTTCGTGACGCCGTGAACCTGATCGCCATGTCGGGGGTGCCGGGGGAGACCCGGCAATACCTGCACGGTGACCTCTTCGACATCCAGTGGGACGAGTTCGAGGCCAACGACAACATCGTCCTCACCCACCTGGTCGCCATCGATGATTCGCCGCGCTTCTCCGCCAGGGAGGCCGCCGCGCTCATCGCCGGGCTGCAGTACCTCTCCGCGCTGCCCGAGAACGGCGACCGGGATGCGATCGCCACCCTGATGGCCAAGCTCACCCGCAGCTCCACCGGCGCGCCCAGCCAGCTCGCCGTGTCGCGCACCGACGCCGACGTGACGATCTCCGTGATCCAGGCCGCCGTGCGGGCGGGCACCCAGGTGGAGTTCGACTACCTGAATTCCCGCGGCACCGCAGAGCACCGCTGTGTCGACCCGCTGCGGATCGAGTCGGTGGACAACGCCTGGTACCTGCGCGGCTGGTGCCACCTCCGTGAGGCCATGCGCACCTTCCGGCTCGACCGGATGAGCGCGCTGCGCTCCACGGATGTTCCCGCTGACACCCACGATGACGGCGTCCTGCTGCCCGACACGCTGTTCGAGGGCTCCGCCGACGACCTCACCGTCACGATCGAGCTTCCGGCCGCGGCCCTGGAGCTGATCGCCGACTACGGCCCCGTGCCCGTCACCCCCGGCGCCGACGGTCAGCCGGCGAGGGCCCAGGTCCGGGTGTCGCACTTCCACGGCCTCAAGCGACTCGTCGCCGGCCTGGCCGGGGTGGTCACCGTGGTGGACCCCGGCCAGGCCAGGCAGACCGTGGCCGACTGGGCCGCCGCCGGTGCCGCCCGCTACGACGTGCAGCCCACCGAACGCGGCCCCGCTGCCCCAGACAGCGCCGGCGGCGCTGCCGACGGAACGCCGACCTGATGCCGGTCTGGTCCTGGATCCTGATCTGGACGGTGCTGGTCGCCGGTCTCCTTGGCATGCTCGCCTGGTTCGCCGTGCGCCTGTTCCGCAAGCTGATGGCCACCTTCGGCGCCCTCGAAGATCTGGGCGACCAGCTCGCCGAGCTCGACCTGGACGCCGCCGTGGCGCCGAGGAGGTTCCATCCGGCCGTGTTCCAGAACCGGCGGGAACTCGCCGCCGCGATCGATGCGGCCCGGATCGAGCGGCTGTACCGGCGGGCGCTCCGTCGGGATCTCTCCATCAGCCGGGGTAAACTGTTGCAACACACTCCCTACAAACCAGAGGATCGACCCTCATGTTGAGCAATCTGACCGGATGGCATTTCCTGATCATCCTCGTCGTCATCCTGCTGTTGTTCGGTGCGCCCAAACTCCCCGGTCTGGCCCGCAGTCTCGGCCAGTCGATGAAGATCTTCAAGAACGAGATCAAGAGCGACACCGTCGACGAGCCCGCCGGCACGCCGGCGCACCCGGATTCCGCTGACGGCACGACACGGCCCGTCGGCCCGGGCGACCAGACGAAGTCCTAACTCCCGTGGCCGTACGCACCACCAAGCGTGCGAACCGTGCCGGCACGATGTCGCTCGGCCAGCACCTGATCGAGCTCAGGAAGCGCCTGTTCCGCGCGGCTGCAGGCATCCTGATCGGTGGGATCATCGGCTGGATGCTCTCCGAAGGCGTCTGGAGCGCCCTGCGCGAACCCATCTACGGGATCATCGAGGCGCAGAACCGGAACGCCCAGATCAACTACCCGGACATCACGTCGGCGTTCGACCTGCGGTTGAAGATCGCGTTCTACGTCGGCCTGGTCATCTCCAGTCCGGTCTGGCTCTATCAGATCTTCGCGTTCCTGATGCCCGGCCTCACCCGCGGTGAGAAGAAGTACGTCTACGGTTTTGTGCTCACCGCCGTCCCGCTGTTCCTCGCCGGCTGCGCGGCCGGCTGGTACGTGCTGCCGCAGATCGTCGGCCTGATGACGAGCTTCGCACCGCCGGAGGACGCTGCGTTCATCAACGCGCAGAACTACCTGGATTTCACCCTCAAGCTCCTGGTCGCGATCGGCGTCGCCTTCGTGCTGCCCGTGTTCGTCGTGCTGCTCAACTTCGCCGGGGTGATCAGCGCCGCGTCGATCATCAAGTCCTGGCGCATCGCCGTCCTGGTGATCATCCTCTTCACCGCCATCGCCACCCCGGCCGCCGACGTGATCTCGATGTTCATGCTCGCGGTGCCGATGATCGTGCTCTACTTCGCCGCGTACGGCATCGCCTTCCTGCACGACAAACGCGCCGCCCGGCGCGCACTCGCCCTCGAACGGGAGTTGGCGCAGTAGCGCACCAGATGACAGACCTTCAGTCGCCGGCGGACCGGTACACGGCAGCACGCCTCCGGGCGCAGACCCCGAAACTCGAGACCTTCCGGCGCGGCCTGCGCTTCGACCTGGATGCGTTCCAACTGGCCGCGGGCGCCTCCCTCGAGGCAGGCAACAGCGTCCTCGTCGCCGCGCCCACCGGCGCCGGCAAGACCGTCGTGGCCGAGTTCGCGATCTTCCTGGCCATGCAGCAGCCCACGGCCAAGGTCTTCTACACAGCGCCGATGAAGGCGCTGAGCAACCAGAAGTTCCAGGAGCTCGTCGCCGAGTACGGTGCGGACCAGGTGGGCCTGCTCACCGGCGACACCAACGTGAACGCCGGCGCCCGGATCGTCGTGATGACCACTGAAGTGCTGCGCAACATGCTGTACGCCGACTCCGACCTGCTGCAGAACCTCGCCTTCGTCATCATGGACGAGGTGCACTACCTCGCCGACCGCTTCCGCGGGGCGGTCTGGGAAGAGGTCATCATCCACCTGCCGCAGCCGGTGCGGATGGTGTCGCTGAGCGCAACGGTCTCCAACGCCGAGGAGTTCGGCGACTGGTTGCAGGCCGTCCGCGGCGACACCGACGTCATCGTCTCCGAGGAACGACCCGTGCCCCTGGACCAGCATGTTCTCGTCAAGAGCAAGATGCTCGACCTGTTCGACTCGTCCGGCCTGGCCGCGACCCACCGGGTCAACCCGGAATTGGTCCGGCTGGCCCAGGGCGGCGGCCGGCCGCTCTCGGACCGGTCCGGCGGCGGCCGACGCGGGTCGAACCAGAGCCGGTACCACCAGCAACGCGCACAGGCCGAGTCCGGGCGCATGGACCGCGCCGACATCGTGCGGATGCTCGAGGGCAAGCACCTGCTGCCGGCGATCTTCTTCATCTTCAGCCGGGTCGGCTGCGACCAGGCCGTGCGCCAGGTCCTCCGCGCCGGCGTGCGCCTGACCGACACTGTAGAGCGTGACGAGATCCGGCAGATCGTCGACGAACGCTGCCGCACCCTGCTCGACGAGGACCTCGCGGTGCTCGGCTACTGGGAGTGGTTGGACGGACTCGAACGGGGCGTGGCCGCCCACCACGCCGGCATGCTGCCGGCGTTCAAGGAGGTCGTCGAAGAGCTCTTCCAGAAGAAACTGGTCAAGGCCGTGTTCGCAACCGAGACGCTGGCGCTGGGCATCAACATGCCCGCCCGCACCGTGGTGCTGGACAAGCTCGAGAAGTTCAACGGCGAGGCCCGGGTGCCGATCACGCCGGGGGAGTACACCCAGCTCACCGGCCGGGCCGGTCGCCGCGGCATCGACGTCGAGGGTCATGCCGTCATCCAGTGGCAGCAGGGCCTTGACCCGCAGTCCGTCGCGTCCCTGGCCTCCCGGCGCACGTACCCGCTGAACTCCAGCTTCAAACCGACCTACAACATGGCCGTCAACCTCATCGACCAGTTCGGCCGGGAGCGCACCCGGGAGGTCCTGGAGTCGTCCTTCGCCCAGTTCCAGGCCGACCGGGCCGTCGTCGACCTGGCCCGCCGGGTGCGGCAGCAGCAGAGCTCCCTCGACGGGTACGCCACCTCGATGGCCTGTCACCTGGGCGACTTCACCGAATACTCCGGTATCCGGCGGCGTCTGTCCGACCTGGAGCGGGAGAACGCCGCCGCCGACTCCAACGCACGCGGCCGGGACCGGCGCCAGAAGGAACTGGCCGCGCTCCGCAAGCGGATGCGGGCGCACCCGTGCCACAGCTGCCCCGAGCGTGAGGCGCACGCCCGGTGGGCGCAGCGGTGGTGGAAACTGACCCGGGAGACCGAGGCTCTGACCAGCCAGATCACGGCCAGGACCGGTGCCGTCGCCCGGGTCTTCGACCGGGTGACCGATGTGCTGCTCGGCTTCGGCTACCTGCTGCCCGGCGACGGCCGCGCCGTGACGCTCAGTGAGAGCGGCCGCATCCTGCGCCGGATCTACGCCGACCGGGACCTGCTCGTGGCCGAATCCCTGCGCCGTGGCCTGTGGAACTCACTCGATGCGCCCAGCCTGGCCGCGATGGCCTGCGCCCTGGTCTTCGAACCCCGCCGGGACGAGGGGGAGACCCACGAACGGTTCCTGCCCAAGGGCCCGTTCCGGCCGGCACTGGATGCCACCCAGATCCTGTGGAGCCAGCTGGACGACCTCGAACGCGACCACAAACTCCCCGGCAGCAATCCCCTCGCCGGCGGCCTGAGCCTGGCGATGTGGAAATGGGCACGAGGGGACTCGCTCTCCCTGGTGCTGGAGGAAGCGGAGATGGCGGCGGGGGACTTTGTGCGCTGGACGAAGCAGACCATCGATCTGCTCGATCAGCTGTCACTCGTCGCGGACGGACCCGTCGGCCGCACGGCTCGGGTGGCGATGGATTCCATCCGCCGCGGCATCGTCGCTTATTCCTCGGTCGCATAGGCTGTTGAAGTGAAGACGGGTTTACTGCAGAGCACCGGCCTGCCCCTCTGGGCGGCGATTCTGCTCGCCGCCGGCGCGGGCGCGATCCTGGACGGGGCCTTTCCGGATCGGGCCTGGTGGTTCCTCGCTCCGGTCGGGGTGGCGTTGATGCTCCTGGCCCTCGTGGGTCGCGGGCTCTGGACCGGCCTCGTCGTCGGCCTGGTGGCGGGCCTGTCGTTCTGGCTGATCCACATCAGCTGGCTCACCCTCTACCTCGGCCCCGTGCCGTGGCTGGCTCTGGCGGGTCTTGAGGCGATCTTCTTCGGTGTCGGCCTGGCGCTGACCGCGGTGGTCCTGAACGTCGGCCCCCGGGTGTGGCCGTCCGTCACCGGGCGGCTCGGGGTGCTGCCCGTTGTCGTCGCGGGCCTGTGGACGGCCCGCGAGGCGATCTCGGCGGTGTGGCCGTACGGTGGCTTCGCGTGGGGCAGGGTCGCGATCTCCCAGTCGGAGAGCCCGTTCAACTCCCTGATCGCCTGGGTCGGCATGTCCGGCCTCAGCTTCGTGATGGTGTGGTTGAGCGCCCTGGCCGTGCAGCTGTGCCGGGAGCCCGGGGTGCGGGTCTCGGTGAGATCGGCCACGGCCGTGGCGGCTGTCGCCCTCCTGCTCGCGTTCCCGGCGTGGCCGACCCTGCAGAGCGGCACGGCCAGGATTGCCGCCGTGCAGGGCGCCTCCGATGCCGGCCTGTTCGCCCAGAACGCGCCGGGTCAGATCCTCAACGACCACCTTTCGGCGACCTTGCCGCTGGTGGGCGAACCCGTGGACTTCGTCGTGTGGCCGGAGAACGGCATCGACGTGGATCCCCTCCGGTCGGCGGATTCGGCGCGGGCCGCCGACTACATCAGCCGGGTCATGGATGCTCCGCTGATCGCCGGCACCATCACCGAGCGAGACGGCAAGTTCTACAACACCTCGCTGCTCTGGAAGACCGGTGAGGGCGCCGTCGACCTCTACGACAAGGTGCACCCGGTTCCCTTCGCGGAGTACATGCCGGACCGGGCCTTCTGGCGGCCGTTCGCGCCCGACCTCATCGACCTGGTCTCCCGCGACTACGAGATCGGCACCAGGGACAACGTCTTCGACATCGACGGGATCATCGCCGGCATCGCCATCTGCTTCGACATCGCCGATGACCAGCTGGTCCACGAGATGATCGACGACAGGGCCGAGATCATCCTGGCCCAGACCAACAACGCCGACTTCGGGCGCACCGACGAGTCCGTGCAACAGCTGGCGATCGCGAGGCTGCGAGCGATCGAGGCCGGCCGCACGGTGGTGAACATCTCGACCGTCGGAACCAGTGCGATCATCACGCCGGACGGTCAGACGCTGGACAGCCTGCCCACCTGGGAGCCGGGGGCGATGGTGCAGACCGTGCCGTTGAGCGCCACGGACACCCCCGCGATGAGCGCCGGCCGCCCGTTGGAATGGTTCGTATCCGGCCTCGGCCTGGCCGGGGTCCTGCTCTGCCTGGTCTCGGCCCGCTCGTTGGGCAGGACCGACGCGGACCCCCGGCCGGCGACAGTGCACCTGCGTACCGACCGCGCCAGGATACACAAACGGCGCCGGGGTTGACCGGCGCCGTCGGGGATGGGGCGGGAAGCCAGGCTTCCCGCGGGACCGGCTAGGCGCCGACCTTCTGGCCGCGGCGCTGACGAAGCACCGTGAGGCGCTCCTCGAGCAGCTCTTCGAGCTCGGCCCTTGTGCGACGTTCCAGGAGCATGTCCCAGTGGGTGCGGGCGATCTTCTCGTCGGAGTGGTCGACGACCACTGGCTTCGAGTCGACCAGCCGGGTGGCGGTCTGGGAGCAGAAACGGCACTCCCATTCGTCCGGCGCCTCGGCTTCGGCGGAGAAAATCATCACCGTCTCGCGCTCGCACGTTGCACACAAGTACGTGTGACTGACGCGTGGGGAAAAGGTCACGCCCTCTTCGCTCTGCAGGCTCTGTGAACCCAACCTCATGCCACGCAAACTACGATCTGCCATCGTGTGGTCTCCTCTCGCGATGCATTCCTAGTTGTAAACCATCAAGCTGGACGTTATCTTTCCGTTACAGCCGATCTCGCGGGGATCTCTCAGAATCGACCTGTCTCCCCGTCGGCGTGTCGGACCCGGCGACGGGCAGCACCGGCGCGCATCACTGGCGCGCGATCACGTGCGCGGCCAGATCACAGCGATCGGTGACGAGCCCGTCGACGCCGAGCTCCAGCAGCCGGCCCATCAGGGCAGGGTCATTCACCGTCCACACGTGCACCTCCACCCCGATTGCATGCATGTGCTTGACCACCCGCGGGGTGACGATGCGCACGGCTCCGGCGCTGACCGGAACCTGGATGGCGTCGATCCCGCGCAGGATGCGGGGGAGGGCCCAGTGCTGGCGGAGGCCGATGGCGGCCAGCATCAGGGCGACCCCCTGCGCGGAGGCGGAGGTGGCCGCGCCGGGCACCTCCCGGAGGACGCGGCGGCGCCGGCTCTCAGAAAACGAGGTGAGGAGCACCCGGCGGGAGGCCGCGGCCGCTCGGATGGCGCGCGCGGCCGGGAGGACGGCATCGGCGGACTTGACGTCGATATTGAACCGCGCCTGCGGGAACGCGGTCAACGCCTCGGCGAGGGAGCAGTAACTCTGCCCCTCACCGAGGTCGACCCGGCCGAGTTGGGCCATCGTCAGAGTGTTCACGGCCGGTCCGCCACCGGGCAGG
>Ga0247807_10001388_pt1 | contig 14235 bp, 18 predicted proteins | sample UWRJL074202C1_FD_179931 | JGI IMG/M metagenome (GOLD analysis project Ga0247807, IMG submission 179931) | Plant litter microbial communities from Arlington Agricultural Research Station in Wisconsin, United States - UWRJ-L074-202C-1 | ecosystem: Environmental > Terrestrial > Plant litter >...
GACGCAAATTAAGTTGGTTTTTCTAAGTACAATTACTACTATAATTACTTTCCTTATATATTAGACAACTATTAGACTAATTTAAACTGTTTAATTCCTGCTTATTTGGTTTTTTAAAAATTATTTATTCTAAAATTATACTAGCTTTAGTTTTATACTAATTTTATACTAATAGTACTATTTGTAAGCTTTTGCTCTTGTATATATTCTTATATATATACTAATAGTACTAAGAAGTATTAATAATAATCTAATTAATAGTAAATATAGATATCTAAATATAAGAGGTCTAAGTCACATGATGAGGTCATTTACCCTTTTTAGAAGTCACATGATGAGGTCAATTACCCTTTTAGGTAATTTAAGAATTACTAATACACTAGCTTTATAACTCTGAATATTACTTCTACTAGTCTAATAATCAATTCTTATTAGTTTATACTAGTTTATATATTCATCTAACTATAATATTAGTGAATATTACCCTCGCTTAGGCTAACATGTTTAGAATCGTAACATGTTTTTTGCCTACTAGACTGCGGACTCTGATATTTTACGACCTAAATTCTGAATTATCAGTCGAGGCTGTATTAGATAAAGTCTTAGAAGCCATAGCAATGAACTCCGCGCTACGTTCATCATTTAATCTTTCAAAAGAGTTATCAAATTCTACAGTGCCTAGTGTGTCGCCTCTCGACCTGTTGACAACTGTCCTCGTCTTTGTTCCAGGCCATTTTGGCATTTTCCCGGCATATATTTCTGGCACGTCTCTTGAAGAAATTAGCGAATAAGGTCCGTAGTGAACGCCGCGCTTGACAAGGGAGAATATGCTGGGCAAGCAAATGCTGACGATAGATATCGGAGCTTCAACTGTCAACCAATATAATATGGGAATAACTTCATCTATGGATATTATAAGTGTTAATAATAAAACGGGAAGCATTGGTAGATGGTGACGAACAGGTCAAGTCTTCATTTAACTTCTGCCCTATTATACGAATTGATACCAGACGTCCAATCGAGATGAGAACAACGCTACATGATTCATTAGTTAGCTATTTAATATTTTAGAAAATAGAAAAAAGAAATTCTTACCAATATCCACAGATGAACAATATAGTAATTAGAGCTTTGCGCATTGGTTTGAGTTGAAGACCCCATAACATAGGCAGTGGCAGTGACAGGATAATAGCATCAATAATGACGCTTGAAATCGCATAACCCAACCACCATGAATAAGTATTGACACAGTAACCTTCGATTGTAGGGCGCCAGGCTTTTTTAATAGGAGTGCACTGAAAGATATCAACTATAAGGAAAACAAAAAGCCACACAACAGAAAATATCATGGCAATTCTGATACTTCGCTTCATATACTTGGTAGTATTCCGTCGGACGAAAACGCGGGTATAGAAAGTAAGAGCAGAGAACTTTGCGATTGATATCCCAAAATTGTATAAGAAGTAGCCAATGTAAAGGATCTTCAAGCCTTTCTCTTGGTCTGAAGGTGAAACGACGTTGGCATGCCTGCCTAATCCGACATGTACCCAGTAAATTTCAATGGCACACTGAGCGTGAACGAAGGGCTAAAAAGATTATTAGAGATATTCTGGAGAGTAAACGTCCTCATGGGTCTTGTTACATACTAAGTTTGCTAAGGCTAGCCAATCATCCCACCAGAAGATAATGCTGTTTGAAGATTTGGAAGTGATTGTAACTGCTCGAGACCAAAACCGTAAAGCAACAGCAACGGTGGAGATTACAATCATAGCAATACACAACCTAACCACGGATGGTCCTCGGTCGGTTGCGGTGTAATCTGACATTTTGGTGTCTAAATATTGCACTAAACTAATAGAAGATATGCTTATGAAGGATATGATGATCACAAGTACTGGTGCTCGGGACGACACTTGGTCTTATAGAAATAATATGAATGCTCTGTGGTGAGCAAACGATTTTGTGGAAGAATGTTATCAAAGGTCTAACCTACCTATTCATCCCTATAGAGCTACTGAATCAGAGATTCCGGCGAATCCAAGGCTCTGTTATATTGACCACTAAAATTGCTTGTAACAACTACCGATACTTGCTACGCTGGATGCTGGCTGCATATGTTGGTGTTTGAGTATTTTCAGTGCTGCCGTAAGCTCTTGAGAGACAACCAATACAGGAGGCCAAAAAATATTTTACAAGGTAGAGGGTGCTGAACCCTCCTGTGCCACCAACATGCTATCCATGCATTTATTGAATTTTAATATAGAGTTCACTGGATTAAGAAGTTGTATCGGCAAAATTATTTGCGCCAACTTTCATATGGATAAATGTGAAAGCATGATTTGGAAACACAAAGCTTTGGGCGATGCATCCTGTAGGTAATCCCTACCCCACTGACATCTGTTGAATTGGAGTATGATGTCACAGGATTAAGTTGGTATTCCCCTGCACAAGCAAATATAATATTATCCTCGAAACCTTCAAAAACCATATTACCACTCACAAAGAACTGTTCTCTACACATCAAAACAAATGTCAGCAAATACAGTAACCGGTATCGCTCTGATAACTGGAGTAAGTTAATTTTTACTAAGCTCTTCGATTCGTACTGAATCATTCAGGGCGCCTCGGGTATAGGTCGTGAGACAGGCTACTCGTTCGCCGAAGCTGGAGCTCTTGGAATTGTCTTTGCCGATAAAAACCTCTTCGGTGCTCAAGACGCCGTAGAGCATAGCGCAAAGCTAGCCAAAAATTCCAGGTTTCGCGCTATCGCTATTGAGGTTGACGTAACAAAGCCTGAGAGTATCAAGGCGATGATTGACCAAGCTATTCAAGAGTTTGGTAGGATTGATTATAGTATACATAGTGCTGGGGTAAGTTGATCTTGTAACTTACAAACATCTATGGCTAATTTAACTGAATTAAGGTTGGAATTGACTCGAATAATCCAATATTTGATGTTTCCGCCGAAGAGTTCGATTCGCTCGCTGATATTAACACTAAAGGCACCTTACTGTGCATGCGCGAAGTCTCTAAAGTCATGAAAGATCAAGAGCCTTTAACCGTAGCTACAAGAAACGGGGAACGGGATATAGGACGAGGTTCAATCATCAACCTTGGGTCAGCTCACTCTTACGTTGCCCTTCCCGGGAAGATTCCTTACGTCACCTCAAAGTTCGCTGTTCTGGGTATGACCAAGACCGCTGGTATGCATCTATCTCGATTTCTACCTCCTATCAGGACGTTAACTAACGCCTTACAGCACTTGATTGTTCAGCATATGGTGTACGTGTAAATGCGGTTTGCCCATCGTGGGTCGCAACGCCGATGATGCAACGCGACTTTGATCGAACTCCTGAGCTTCAGGCTTTCATCAAAGCAGCTGTACCTGTGGGAAGAATGGCAGCTCCAGAAGAAGTAGGAGATGTCATTGTGTTCCTATGCAGCCCAGCTGCTAGTTATATAAATGGCACAGGACTGCTTATTGATGCCGGAGTAACATTGTCTCTTCATTTGGGTTGAGTTAGCACTCGACATTTCAGTTGACTTTAGATTCTAAAAGAATCTTTGGTAGGAAAATAACGTTTGTGCACTCATATCAGTTTGCATTATCTTATTGTATGTCTTCTTTATTTTCAGTAATCGTAAGAATCAAGAAATTGTTTTATAAGTACCGATCTCTATCATAAATTCTATTCTTCTGAGAGATTTAAATTCAAATAATAGACTGGCTGGTATCACACATTTTTCATTTTAAATTATTGAATATCTTGAGATGGCCTTTCCCAATAGGCCGTCACAATTTACAAGAATTACAAACAGCGTCCTGCAAAACATTAGTGGATATAAAGACAATACTTTCCAAGTACAGCCTCATTATTATACTTTCCTAGGAAAAAGGCACACAAAAGGCACACAAACGGTAGAAGACGTATGCGTGATTCTCGTAGCGAGTCACCCCGGAAAACTTGAAGAATATGGGAAGGAAGGAGACTGGTATGAGCACACACGCTATACAAGTTGCGACTTGGCAGAAATGACACACATTTCATACGAGCAAATTAAACGCACAAAGAAGTGACTATATTGCAGTTTAGTGGAAATACACTATTACTTGATCCTCCGAGGCCAGCCCCAGCTCTCCCGATAATGCATGCATTTAAGGAAAGATCTACGACGCCGCACATGGCACATCCAAGAGCATATCCAACATCAAACAAAAAAACCGCCAGGATGTATATTACCCTAGACCTATAATTGCAATGAAATTCGTCCTTGATAAAGCTGTTAAACCTTTTCTCAGGCTGGGACCGCGGCTGGACTAAGCTACCAAACGAGGTTACTACCAAGAGCACTAAATTGAAAAGCTACGAGCACCAAGGCAGTTTATTCACCTTTCCAAAAGTCTCTTTAATTGCCGATAGTTATTGGCTACCATAGTATCGTCCAAGACAAAGAGGAAGGTAGATGATGTGATCAATATTCATGAATGACTCCTCAACCTCGGAAATTAACTTCTTAGTCCATGACCGGGGTCTGGGTTATCCTGTTGTTGTTTGACAAGGCGTGGCAATTCGCTGAATGTTGGTTGCAGTCTCATTAGAGCGACGATAATCCAACAGAGGGGTAATAATCTCCTTTTTGCCTTCAAAGGCGCAGACACCAAATTTAGCGAATTCCTTCTTGATCATTGCCTTTCTCGTATACTTCTGCATGTGTGATGAGTAGAATGGAAATTTGAGCATATTACCAACAGAGATTCCTATATCCGCGTCATTTTAAATACAAGCTCGTTCGATAGCTATGCATATGGTAGGTAACAATAGGCAGAATCCTTCACACCTCCGCACCTCCAACCTGCTCAGCCGCAGCGCTGCTCTATCTCTACCGCTCAACGGATCGGACCGCCCTCCACGATGGCTGCGCAGAAATACAGCCGGACCGTAACATGGGGTTGCAGTCCCCAGCAAGTTTCCAACACCTTTATAGTGATTTGTTGCTTTCTGAAAAACTCAATCAAAGTTTGCAGAAAAGACGGTGTCCTGTGCGCAAAAGAAGTTTCGTCAGCTTCTATTCTTTGTGTATCAATTAGAGAAATAGACACGAGCAGGCGTTCGTGTTGGTCAAGACTTCGGCAATTTAACACAGAGAAAGATCTGCGGTTTGCGCTCTTGCTCCACTCCCCCCAAACGAGGAGCACACAAGTTCCCGACAGGCCTGATCGTTATTGAATTCTTATTAAAATGGGAGTTTATTATTGCTGCCTGCTGGCATCCATGTAGATTAAATTTTTTTATAGTACTTGAGTGATTCTCACTGCATTATCACACTGAAGAAATTCACTGCATTATCACATTGAAGTTTGCTTGGCTTCTTCCCTTATGCTTTGTTTCTCTGCTACGTTTGTCTCAACTTCCCACCTCAGTCTTGGGTTCAAAGAAAAACTCACTTGATATTTTTCAATCTTAGGCTTTTGCTATATATAACCTCATCAAAGTCAATGCCCTATTTCTATGAATGAAACCCCGTTAGATATAATTACAATCAACAGCAAATGATTTTATCAAGATGTCTGACCAAGCTATGAACACTACTGGCAACGAAGACCAAAACAACCAATTTCTGGTATATGGCTCTCTGGCCAAATCGTTCATTGGTAGGCTAACTAAAAGACATTAGAACAAGAATTTACCAGCACGGGAATTAAAAAAGACTCAAGATGATGAGGCTGTTGCTATAATCGGGATGGGTTAGTCTTACTCCCTGTTTAACCCATGAAACTTATTGTCTGACGCGAGATATTTAGCATGTCGATTACCAGGAGATGTCAAATCCCCCTCTGAACTATGGAATTTTCTTATCAACAGCCAATCTGCTCAAGGAGAAGTCCCTCCAGATCGTTTCAATGTTAGGGGATTCTACCATCCAAATACAGACTTCCCTGGAAGTATCAATGGGACTGGTGGATACTTCATCAATGAAGATTTACGGTTATTTGAGAACGAATTTTTTGGTATCAACAATCTGGAAGCTAAGTACATGGATCCTCAGCAGCGGAAATTGTTAGAAGTGGTATTCGAATGTTTTGAAAGTGCAGGCCATTCACTGGAGCAGCTTTCTGGTAGTAACACTGGCTGTTTTGTTGCGAATTTCACGATCGACTACTTTGTTATGCAATCCAAAGATCCTGAAAGCTACCATCGATATTCAGCTACCGGCATGGGCCCTACTATTCTTGCAAATCGCATAAGCCATGTCTTTGACTTAAAAGGCCCAAGCTGTGTCCTTGACACTGCATGCTCTTCTTCGCTCTACTCCCTACACCAAGCGTGTTCTGCGCTACAGGCAGGAGAGTGTGATGGAGCTATTGTTGCAGGAGCAAATTTGATTCAGACACTAGAGATGCAAATAGGGGCAGTCAAAGCTGGTATTCTCTCCGGATCTTCAACTAGTCACACTTTTGATTCCTCGGCCGACGGGTATGGCAGAGCTGAGGGTGTGGGTGCATTATATGTCAAACGTCTCAGTGATGCCTTAAAGGATCGTGATCCGATACGATCCATAATACGTGGCATTGCTGTAAACAGGCAAGCAGTCCCCTCTTTCAGCTAATCAACTACGCTCTGCTATCAGCTCTACTGATTGAAAATAATTGGCTAAGAAAACTCAACAGTAATGGGAAGACTAATGGTATATCATTACCCAGCGCTGCGGGTCAAGAAGCGGTGATAAGGAAGGCGTACAAAAAGGCGCGGCTGCCAATCGATGAAACTGATTATGTTGAGGTAAGTTAAAATGGTTGAAACTGCAATTCGTGCTAAACTCGTTGTTTCACCGCATTTTCTGACACTATGTTCCAGGCACATGGCACGGGAACCCCAGTTGGGGATCCGACAGAAATAGAAGCAATATCTCGGGTCTTCCGAAATTTGGACTGTCGGCCTTTGCTGGTAGGCTCTGTGAAAACAAACCTTGGCCATAGCGAAGCTGTCAGTGGTATCACCAGTATTATTAAAGTTGTTTTGGCTCTTGAGCGTGGAGTGATTCCCCCTACAATTGGCATCACAAACCTCAACCCCTCCCTAAAACTGAACGAACGGAATATTAAAATTGTTCAGGCGACAACCTTGTGGCCAAAGTCAAACATCAGAAGGGCAGGAGTTAATTCTTTTGGATATGGAGGTGCCAATGCACACGCAATCCTCGAAGCACCATTATTGAGTATGGCCCATAATGATAATGCATCAAGCGAGAGCGCACGTGTTGAAAAAAGCGCATTTATTTTGCCGTTTTCTGCCTACAGCAAAGAATCCTTAATAGGTCGGGTTGACGACATGTTCCTCAACAACGTCTCGGAGAAATCGCTACCTAGTCTTGCGTATACGCTTGGTTCTAGGCGATCCAATTTTCCTATTCGAGGTTATATCATCACTAAGACAAATATTTTCACGAAATATTTACATTCTTCGAACCTTCGAACCTTAAATGACGATTCTGCTATTCCCGTACTTCCAATTTCCTTCGTGTTCACTGGCCAGGGGGCACAATGGCCATCGATGGGGCGTGACTTGATGCACGAATTCCCTGTATTTCGGCAAACAATCACGGATCTGAATTCGGCTCTGGCAATTCTGCCCGATCCACCATCTTGGTCTCTTTCAGGTGAGCTTACCAGGTTTGTTTTATGTAGGAAGACTGAAAATAGCTGACAATCCCTTCACGAGAAGACCTTATGCAGGACTCGGGAGCACTGGAAACCATACATCTGGCTTCACACTCGCAACCAGCGAATACTGCATTGCAAATTGCACTAGTAATTCTCTTGAGAGATTGGAATATTAAACCACAAGTCGTTCTCGGACACTCATCTGGTAATTTTTCAGACAGTTAGCTGACTTCCGAGCTGACATGAGATCAATGATAGGGGAAATAGCTGCAGCTTTTGCAGCTGGGCATTTGACTGCCTCGGAAGCTATCTATGTCGCATATTATCGGGGCTTAGTAGTCTCTAGATCCACTCGAAGAGGTGCCATGATCGCTGTTGCACTTAGTCCCGATGAAGCCAATCACACCATTTCCGAGCTCAAGTTAGAAGGGCACATACGAGTTGCTTGCATTAATTCACCCGAAAGCGTCACTCTCAGTGGAGACCAGGAATCCATCACTCAGATCGAAAAATCTATGCAGGATAATGGAGTCTTTGCTCGTATTCTCAGAACAGACCAAAAAGCATACCACTCACACCATATGGAAGTTGTCGCTCAAGAGTATAAAAATTTGCTTACTTTTCTTTCTCCTACTGCGTCCTCTGCATGCGATACCACTTCTTTCACGCCTATGGTCTCGTCAGTAGATGTTTGCGAGATAGGTCCTCAAACGACAAGGTCTCCTGCCTATTGGCTTAGAAATTTAACGTCGCCGGTATTGTTTAGTGACGCTGCTTCTAAATTGATGATTGCTTCAAAGGTTCAGTTTATTGAAATAGGACCGCACGGCGCTTTGGCGCTCCCTATCAAGCAGATTCGGAATTCATTGGATCTTGCTGAACCATCCGCACCATATGCTCCCACAATCTCACGAGGTGGAGATTCTGTTTCAGACATACTCGGCCTTATTGGAACACTTTTCAACTATGGACATGACATCGAATTTGAGAAGGTTAACGATATCTCAGTAAATATGCCATTGACCCATTCAAGAGCCCATTCTGCCTACAAAGCGGAGGTTTTGTATGATTTGCCCAGATACCACTGGAATTACACCACTCCGTTTTTCCATGAGCCTAGATCAAGTATCGAATACCGTTCGCGAGAGTATCCAAGACATGACTTGCTTGGTTCAAAAGTATCTGGTGGCAGCGGTCACACTGCACTATTTAGAAACTTTCTCAGAATTAAAGACGTATTGTGGCTCGAGGATCACAAGCTGGGATCCAATATAGTCTTTCCTGGTGCCTGTTATATTGCGATGGCAGTGGAAGCATTATTTCAAGTCCACCATGATTTCTCTGTCCTATATTCTGCAGTTGAATTGCGCCAAGTTAAAATTAAATCAGTTTTGAATCTCTCTGACGAAAAAGGAGGCGCAGAGATCTTTACTGAAATAAGATCCCCTGATAGCGCAATAGATTCGGTCATACCTGGATTATGGCTGGAATTCATCATCTCCTCCTTTGCTGGAAGTACCTCAACTACTCATGCAAATGGGCTCATCCGACTTGACAAGTACAATTCTTTCGTAGATAGCCTGTCCGTTCTGCCCTCTCAGGAAATGGAACATCATTCATGTCAGGCTTGGTATGAGAGTTTTGCCGCTCAAGGTTTGAATTTTGGCCCCAAGTTTCGATCTATGGTTGACATTTTGGCTGACCAAGCCCGGAAACAACGTCTGGCAACGATCAAAACACAGCTTGCCTATGACTTCAAAGGTGCCTTGCCAGGTCACTTTTGCTCTAGGTATTTAATACACCCAATTACTATTGACTCAATGTTCCAGGCAACCATCCTTGCTAGCTGTGCAGGCCAAACTCGAAATCTTTTGGGGAGAGTTCCTGTTTCAATAGGTTATGCAAGGCTTGAACAAGCCAACCTTCCGACAATGTCAGAACTTTGTCGTGTTAATGCCACCTCTGAATCTGTAGGTTTTGGACCGACAATAAATCATGCGGACCTTCTCAGCTCGCGGGGAAACACCCTTATGCAGTTGAGAGATGTTCGTGAGATTGTGTACCAAGATACTGCTGTATATGACAAGTTTGACGGAAGGAGTCCAATGCTTAGAGTCGAATGGAAACCGGACACTTCAAGTTTGACTCCAAAAGATGCTAATAGCCTTACCAAATATATGGATCGATTTTCGAATTCACGTAGCAATGACACTTTGGGTGACGAAATACGAATATTCGGCCAGCTTATCGATCTGATCGCTCATGAGAACACTCAATTGCGATTTCTAGATCTTGGTTCCAACCAACCCGATATCTCTGCTCACTTTCTGAAAGTTCTCGGTGCAGAGGGAACCTTCAAACGGTTTCAAAATTACGCCCGAGGAACCTTCAGTGAATCAGGCAATTGCATTACTATTACTGATGAATCAGTTGACGCCACGAATAAGTCCTCAACACCAGAAAAAGCTCTTCACAATGTGATTTTAATGCCTTGGGTATGTTTTTGATTACACTCGAGCCCTTGACTTGGCTCCGATAATCTAAATATCTAAAAAGCTAATTCAAATAACAAGGTAACGTCTCAAGAATTTAAGATAGAAGCGGTAGCCATGCATCTTACCCAACCTGGAAGTCTTCTTTTTATGTCCAACGAAAAGATAATCAACCTTGATCCAGCAAGATTTTCTGTTCTTTCTATCCGTTCGAAGGTATCAAACATTGTCATTAACTTTGCTAAGTTCATTGTCCCCATGCGCTATATTGAATGGAGCGCTGTACCTGCGATTGTGCTTGTAGGCTGCCCCTTCCCTATCTCCTCGCATTCAAACTTACAGAGAGCTAGGTTGAAAAACATCGTGATAATGAGTTTAGTATTGATTTGCAAGCGAGGTTATCAATATTTACTGGACAAAATGTAGCAAGGGTTGCTTTATCAGAAGTCTCTGCATCTATTATCAAACCTCAATCGATAGTCATCTCGACAATTGAGCTTTACACGCCATTGCTTATGAATAGTAAGCCAGAAGACTTGAAACAGATTAAGATACTTACGAATAATGCTTCAACCTTTCTTTGGATTACTGGAGGTAATCTATATAAAGCCGGCAACCCAAGTCTCTCTTTAGTACTCGGGTTGTCAAGAGCGTTGATGCTTGAGCAGCCTTCCCTGAGATTCATAGTGTTCGATATCGAAAATACCAAGGATGAGCTTATGGCCGCCAAAGAAAACTTAATCACACTGCTAGAACGTTCCCACGACGATTCAAAAAAAGACTACGAATTCTTCCAGCAAGATGGACTGCTTTATATTAGCCGCTTTTATCCTGATACAATCCTGAACAAAACCTTTAGTGACAGTATTTCTTCAGACAGTAATGAAATTTCACTTAGAGAAGCTGGAAGATGCAGATTGTCAATGAAGTATTCAGGCCAAATTAATACCATCGAGTTTATCAAGGAACATAGAACCGAGGTTTTAACCCAGGATCATGTTGAGGTTCATGTTAAAAGCATAGGAATCAATGCCAAGGTTCTTATATCTTATAAATCACAGAATGGCGCAGGCCAACTAATTCATATTCAGGATCTTTATGTTTTAGGAAATCAAATTGATACAAAAGATGGAACTTCAGCCCTAGAGTTCAGCGGTATAATAACACGAATCGGTGCAACAGTTTCCGACTTCAAAGTGGGAGACAGAGTACTAGCAATGGCACCAAATCATTTTCGGACTTATGAATATGTTCCTGAGTGGGCATGCTGCAAGCTATCTCAAACTGAAGGGTTCTCAGTAAGTTTGAATCTATAGAGTAGTTCATTTACCAATTCACAGACTATGGCGACAATACCTTTGGTGTACTCAACAGCGCTATATGCTCTTCGTCATCGAGCGAATCTTCAACGAGGCGAGGTGAGTGTAATGAAAGCTACTCTTGTACTGTATAATAGCATATATGTTGACACGCTGTAGAGTGTTTTGATTCATTCCGCCGCTGGTGGCTTAGGCATTGCTGCAATTCAAATTGCGAATATATGTGGAGCAGAGGTCAGAAATCCTTGACACATCTTTTTTTTGTTGTACTGTACTAATGAGTAAAGATTTTCGCCACCGTTGGGAACAATGCGAAGAAGGCATACTTGGTAGATAATTTTGGATTGAAGGCTGATCATATTTTTAGTTCCCGAGACTCGGAATTTCTGCCGGCGATTTTGAATTTAACGGCGGGCAAAGGTATAAATGTGATTCTGAATTCTTTATCGGGAGCTTTATTGCATGATAGTTGGCGTCTTTGTGCAGAATTCGGCCGTTTCGTTGAGGTTGGGAAAAGAGATATCATCGAGGGCAGCAAGCTCGATATGGAAATGTTTCTTAAAGGTGTTACCTTTACTGCTTTTGACCTTTCTAGTTTGTACCACTCCTCTACAAAGATTTACAATCTTACATGGAAAAGGTATGTTATGATGATTTCTATCCTTCGCACATCAACTTGCTGAAGTGGAGCAGTCTCTTATATGAGAGCGTTGAACTATTCAGAAACGGTAAAATCAAGACTGTTTCGCCGCTCAAAGTCTTTGATGTATCAGAGCTCATACAAGCTTATCGATACTTTGCTTTGAAAACTCGCGTGGGGAAAGTAGTAGTGTCATTAGAAGATCCAGGATCTTGTATCAAGGTAAGTTTAAAGGCTTGACGTTTCTCAAAGCTAGACTAAGTATTCAGATTGTTGGCCAAACATATAGATACAATTTCTCTCCGGAAAAAAGTTACCTTTTGATAGGCTGCTTAGGGGGTGTAGGAAGAAGTCTATCAAAATGGATGATGACAAGAGGTGCGCGACGGTTTATCTTTTTTGGTAGATCAGGCCATCAAAAAGAAGCAGCACGGATCTTAGTTGAGGAACTTCGGGATAGTGGCGCCGTTGTAGAGGTTGTGAAAGGCAATATTACTAATCTATCAGACATTTCAAAAGCAGTTTCAAAAGTGTCACCTCCTATCGGTGGCACAATTCATGCAGCAATGGGTCTTGATGTATGTTCAAAACTCCAACTTTCAATAATAGCTAACTTATTTGGAAAAAATCAGGAGGCTATTTTTGATAGCATGTCTAACTCAAGTTGGCACCAAAGCATTGACCCCAAAGTTCACGGGACGTGGAATCTTCACAACGCCCTCCAAGGATATGACAAACAACTTGATTTTTTTCTCTTAATATCATCAATATCTGGAACTGTAGGAACGGCAACCGAAAGCAACTATTGCGCCGCAAACAGCTTCCAAGACGCTTTTGCTCGCCACCGGCGCAGTTTAGGACTTCCCGCCTTATCATTGGGTTTGGGTATGGTAACTGAGGTTGGATATCTAGCCGAACATCCCCATATTGAGGCTCTTCTTCTAAGAAAGGGTATTCACCCGATAAATGAAGCAGAGCTTCTGCAAATCGTTGATATTGCGCTTTGCAACGAGCGCGACAGAAAAGAGGAAAAGTCATTGGATGAAGGCGATCACCACTTTCGGGATGCCCATATTCTGACTGGACTTGAAATCCTTGGACTCAAAAGACAGAGAAAAAGAGGTTTTGAGGGCAAAAGCCATGTTCTCGACGATCCACGAGCGAGTATAATTACATCTGCACTGGCCGATGAAGCTGCAAATACGACAACTTTAGGCGAACTAAACTCGCAAGGTAAGCTTCCTAGTCAAATCGCAAATGCAATCAGCTCCGGGAATATGAATCTGCTGTCAAAAGCTGTACAAAGTATCGTAGTGGAGAAGATACGAAATTTGTTACTTCTTCCTGCGGACAAGCTTGGGACAACAACTAAATTGGCTGAGTTTGGGATGGATAGCATGTTAGCTGCTGAGTTTAGGATATTCATTTTCCAAGTTTTTAGGATTGACGTGCCGTTCTTAGAGCTGTTGGGAAAGACAATAAGTATTGGAAGTTTAACCGAAACGATTGCTGGAGGTTTGGTAGGAAGAAAAGCTTAGTAAACTTTGATTTATATCATTCTATTATCATCTAGGCTGCTTAAGCTCCCGAATATGTATAGCGGTATACTTGTAATTGTTATTTTTGGTGTATTTCATCAGTCATTTTGTGTATATCACTTATTAACTTTACACTCACTAAACGCAAAGTCCTTGATTGTCACAGTACCGTCAGTACCATCACCACGTGATGTGAGAGGGAGATATCACCTAGTATTAGATACATAGTTTGTTCTCTAGCTTTTTCCACACTTCCATAAGTACGTTACGTGCTTTCAGCACTCATTCCCGGGCCAGTGTTACATTGATCCGCTTGGAATAAAGATTTTCCGGCTGAGATAGAGTAGACTGATCCAGGCTGTACTGCCGAATAAATCTGATAGCATGCTTTAGAAGCCAAACGCAGATTGTACATCTGCGTGAATTCTCTTACATATATGTTAAATACGCTGTAACATGCTAAAGCTAAATCTGGAAACATAATTTGTAAGGCATTACTTTTATTTGTTACAGAAAGAATTGACAATCAAACTATCTGTATTATATACTTCTATGCTTTAGAATTCTAGCCTAAGCAATTACC
>Ga0247807_10001389_pt1 | contig 14222 bp, 14 predicted proteins | sample UWRJL074202C1_FD_179931 | JGI IMG/M metagenome (GOLD analysis project Ga0247807, IMG submission 179931) | Plant litter microbial communities from Arlington Agricultural Research Station in Wisconsin, United States - UWRJ-L074-202C-1 | ecosystem: Environmental > Terrestrial > Plant litter >...
CCCGGGTATGGCCTGACCGCCGCGGTGATCACCCTGTCGTACCTCTGGCTGCCGTATGTGATCCTCCCGATTTATGCGGGGCTCGAGCGCGTACCCGATTCGCTGCTCGAGGCGTCGGGCGACCTGGGTGCCGGAGCATGGCGCACGTTCCGGCTGGTGGTGATGCCCCTGCTCTGGCCCGCCATCATCGCCGGGTCGATCTTCAGTTTTTCCCTCACCCTCGGGGACTACATCACGGTCAACATCGTGGGCGGGGCCAGCCAGATGCTCGGCAACCTCGTCTACACCAACGTCGGTGCGGCCAACAATCTGCCGCTCGCCTCGGCGATCTCGCTCATCCCCATCGCCATCATTTTTGTGTACCTGGCTGCCGTGCGGCGCACCGGTGCGCTGGACAATCTGTAGGGGTGCCGGATGCGCTTGGGCCGAACGAGCCGTTGGATTCTCGGTGGCATCACTGCACTCATCCTCGCGGTCATCTATCTTCCGCTGGGTGTGGTGCTCATCAATTCGTTCAGCACCAGCCGCAGCCTGACCTGGCCGCCACCGGGACTCACCCTCGAGTGGTGGGGACGGGCGTTCCAGAGTGCGGGCGCCCTCGAGGCGATTGTGACGAGTGTGCAGATTGCCGTGGTTGCGACGGTGATCTCGCTGGTGCTCGGCACCCTGATCTCGCTCGCCCTGCAACGCTACGAGTTCTTCGGCAGGGACGCCGTCAATCTTTTGGTCATCCTGCCGATTGCGCTGCCCGGCATCATCACGGGCATTGCCCTGAACAACGCGTTCCGTACCATTCTGGGCATCCAGCTCTCGATCCTCACGGTGATCATCGCCCACTCCACCTTCTGCATTGTGACGGTGTTCAACAACGTCATCGCCCGGCTGCGTCGGATGGGCACCAGTCTCGAAGAAGCGTCCGCCGACCTCGGGGCGGGTGTGTGGACCACGTTCCGGCTGGTCACCTTCCCGCAGCTTCGGTCGGCGCTGCTGGCCGGCGGTCTGCTCGCGTTTGCGCTCAGTTTCGACGAGATCATCGTCACGACCTTTACGGCCGGCGCCGGGGTCACAACCCTGCCCATCTGGATTCTCAACAACCTGTTCCGCCCCAACCAGGCACCGGTGGTCGCCGTGATCGCGGTGGTGCTGGTGCTGGTCTCGATCATTCCGATCTACTTCGCCCAGCGGCTCGCCGGTGCGGACACCGTTGGGCGTCGGTAGCGTCCATTTACAACCGCGTCAGCGTCTCCAACGCGGCGAGGTGGTCTTCACGGGCGTCGATTACCGCACGCCGCGTCACTGACGTGAGGTAGTCAGCGCTGAGCAATCCGGAGACGTAGTTGGGGTCGTAGATCCCGAGGGCGGTCCGCATCGTCGCCGCGCGGATACTCGAGTCGGAGGTGGCCCCGAGTCGCGCGTAGATCTCGCGGGCTGGCACCACTCTGTGCGCGGAGTGGTTGACGGCGACGTCCAGGTACAGATCGTCGTTCGCCCGCTGAATGGCTCGGAGAACCCCCGCCGCATGGGATGCAGCACCAGCGCGGCCGCGAAACAGCTTCGGTTCTGCAGCCACAACCCGCGAGAAGAATCGTCGGCACGCTGTGCGAAACTCCTGATCGAAAAGTGCGTCGGCGCAGTCGTCCACCAGCCGAAGAATGTCGGCAACCTTCTCCGCGAGGTCATCGGGAACCACTGACCAGTCGAATGGCTCATCGGGCAAAGGTTCGACGCTCAAGTTCTTGAGCACCTCGTGGCCTCCGACGCTGGTTCCCAGCATGTCGAGCGCAACAACTCGGTATTCCGTTTCGGTCATTCCGCTCGTGGGGAGACCATCGTCGCCGAAGTCGTCGCCCGTCGTGTGCTCGCGGAGCCCGGCAACACTGTCTAAGTACGGGCCCTCCCACGTGTCAACAGCCGTGAGAGTGTCGGGTGTCAACTCGCGAGGGACTCCTCGAACCGAGTGACCGAAGCGAATGAGTGCACGAAGAATATCGGGGACCGTGCGGAGCATCTCCTCGTCAGCGACCACAGTGCGCGGAATCCAACTCATCAGCACAATTTCGACCGCGACCCCGCTCCATCGCAATGGGTCACCAGGCGAGGACGCACGTCCAAACTCGAGTAAGAAGTCGACGACGTCCCAGTTCTCGTCGTTCTCCTCGAATTTTTGTCCAAACTCTGACGCGAAGAAGTCGTTGGCGATGTTGTCGAGGTCGTCGTCCGAGAACTCCGGATAGTCGAACGAGGTGCCTCCCGCAGGCATCATTCGTAGTGCCCACTCCACAATCGCTCGACTGGCCGGCCAGGTCTCGGTCTCGAAAGGGGGGATTATCTGGCGGCCACGCACGATAGCGGTTTCGATGCGCGCCCGGGCATCGGCCAATGACGGTTCCATAATCGGTGACGAACCGATGGCCATCTCGGGATGCGCCATATGGGCGGCGTTCCACGCGTCACGCAACTGCACAAGCGTGCCCGGCACCACATACGCATCCTTGACGAGTGTTCCGACGTTGTGATCGATGTACACAACCAGGTTGAGCGCATGGCGCCCCGGCAGTTGCACTGCGACGACCACGTTTTGACCGTCGCCCAACACGTCGACCATTTCCAGCGCACCGTACACGTGTGCGTCACCGAGTCGTTGCACCCAGCCGGGAATCTTGGCACGACGCTCAATCAGAATGCGGCGAATGCGTTCACGCAACACGTCATCCCCGGCAATCTCACCGATCACCCGCGCCAGCGCTGCCGTCTGTGGCGAACCGTCGGCGAGCAACGTGTCGCAGAGTTCGACCAGAGCGATTGCTCCGACGTGTTCTTCTCCATGGAGTCGACTGTCTCGTTCATCGACGCCTTCCATACCGGCGATGACCGTACTGGCCATCATGAGCAGCGAAAGGGGTTCAGGATCGGCCAGGGCCTGGTCGATCGCGTCGTTAAATCCGTTGGGGTTCGGGTCGGTTGTCACCATTCGAGCGTAGCCAACGAGCATCCCGAGCATCACCCACTGGAGAAATCAGCCGATGTCACATTGCGTCACGGCAACTCGACGCGGCAGCGCACCCGTGCCACGATGGGGCCCAGCGGCCACGCGAAGCCTCGCGCCTGTCAGGGCACCGCTGCAGGGCAGTTGGACTGCACTGCCGTTGAGCCGCACTGCAACTCGACGAGTACTCATCCCCCATGACGAAACGAGGCCATCATGCTCAACAGCAGCGAGCGCATCCAGACCACCCACGCCGGCAGCCTGCCCCGTACCCAGGAGCTCATCGCGGCGAACGACGCCCGCACCTTCTCGGACGACGGCTTCACCCTGCAGCGCACCCCCGAGTTCGACGGACTGCTCACCGACGCCGTCAGCGATCTCGTCGCACGCCAGGTGGCGATCGGCATCAGCGTTCCCGGCGACGGCGAGTACGGCAAGGCCATGACGAGCGCCGTCGATTACGGCGCCTGGTGGTCGTACTCGTTCCAGCGCGTCGAGGGTCTGTCGCTGACCGGTGAAGACATCTTTTCTGCCCCCACCGTGCGCAGCGAGCCAGGCAACGTGCAGCTCACCAGCTTTCCCGACCGCCGCGACTGGGTGAAGTTCCACGACGCGTACACCGACCCCACAAGCGGAATCTCCACCGGCAAGGTCGCCACCGCGTTCCCGTCGACGACCGGCCCCCTGCGCTACATCGGCCAGGAGGCCATCGCGAGCGACATCGCCAACCTCACCACGGGACTCGCGGCATCCGGCCTCTCCGAGGGATTTATCACCGCCCTCTCCCCCGGCAGTGGATCGCGCATCGCCAACAAGTACTACGCCACCGAGGAAGAGCACATCTGGGCGTGGGCCGACGTGCTGCGCGAGGAGTACAAGGCAATCATCGACGCCGGGCTGATCCTGCAGATCGATGACCCCTCCATCGCGGAGAACTGGGACCAGATCTCCCCCGAGCCGACCGTCGAGGACTACCGCGCGTTTACCCGAATCCGTGTCGAGGCCCTCAACTACGCGCTGCGCGACCTCCCCGAAGAGCAGATCCGCTTCCACCTGTGTTGGGGCTCCTGGCATGGACCGCACACCACCGACATCGAACTGAAAAACATCGTTGATCTGATGCTCGAGATCAACGCCGGCGCGTACTCCTTCGAGGCCGCCAACGCGCGTCACGAGCACGAGTGGCGTGTCTGGGAAGACGTCACCCTCCCCGAGGGCAAACTCATCCTCCCCGGCATCGTTGGTCACGCCACCAACGTGGTGGAGCACCCCGAGCTCGTCGCCGAGCGTATTGAGCGATTTGCGTCGGTCGTGGGCCGCGAAAACGTCATTGCCTCGACCGACTGTGGCCTCGGCGGACGCATCCACCCGCAGATCGCCGTCGCCAAACTCGAGTCGCTCGCGCAGGGTGCCGAGATCGCCAGCGCACGTCTCTGGCGCTGATTCGCTGCTGTATGGTCTGCGGCCGGATGCTCCGCGTTCACACACCGTGAACCCGCAGCATCCGGCCCTACGATAAATGCATGAAGCGCAACACCCGCGAACCGATCTACTCGACTGCCGTGGTCCTCGGCCGGAGCCTCTTCGGCTTCTGGCGACTGCAGCGCCGTTCCACGGGGTTGTCCGCTCTCCCGAACACCGGTGGCGCCGTGCTGGCCATCACCCACTTCGGGTATCTCGACTTCGCGCTCGTGGAGTGGGTGGTCTGGCTGCACAACCGGCGCCGTGTGCGTTTTATGGCGAAAAAGGGCGCGTTCGACAAACCGCTCGTGGGCACATTGTTGCGCGGGATGCGCCACATCGAAGTGGACCCCACCGCAGGGGCCGCGGCCTACGGCAACGCCGTAACCGCTCTGCAGCAGGGCGAACTTCTCGGGGTGTTCCCGGAGGCGGGAGTCAATGCGTCCTTCACCGTGCGCGCCCTCAAAACCGGTGCCGTGCGCCTGGCCGCCGAGTCGGGTGTGCCCATCATCCCCATTGCGGTCTGGGGCGGCCACCGGCTGCTGACGAAAAACCACCGCATTGGGTTCCGTGAACGCTTCGGAGTTCCGGTGACGTTCTCTTTTGGTGAGCCGATGACGGTCTCCGCGGACGAGGACGTGCGCGACGCGACATCCCGTCTCCACACCCAGCTCCAGGCACTGGTCGACGACCTGCAGCACACCTACCCCGTGACGGGTACCGGAAAATGGTGGCAGCCCGCGCATCTCGACGGCACTGCCCCGACCCCCGCTGCGGCCGCCCTGGCTGACGCCGAGCGCGACAAACGCCGTGCCGAGGCGAAGAAACTGACTCGCTGAGATGACCGAATCCATCGTTCTTGATGTGCTCCTTGTTCTGCTCCTTCTGGGGTACCTCGGATACGGCTTCCGCCACGGGTTGCTCACCAGCCTCGGCGCGATCATCGGAGTCGTTGTTGGCGGAGTTCTCGCTGTTCTCGCAATCCCGCTGATCAGCGGCTGGATTCCCGACCCGAACTGGCGAATTGTGGCCGTGCTCGGCGTCGCGGTGCTTCTGCTTGTGGGTGGACAGGCCGCGGGCTCCGCGATCGGAAGCGCCCTGCGCCGTCAAGTGAAGATCAAAGCGCTGCGCGGTGTCGACCGTGTCGCGGGCGCCGGAGTCAGTGTGGTGGTCGCTGCGCTGGTTGTTTCCACTCTCTCCGTCAGCATTGCGGCGCTCGGTGTGCCCTATTTGACTCCCGCCATCGCGGCATCCACCGTCCTCCGCACCATCACCGATGTCACCCCCGACCCGGCCAAAGCGTTTCTCGCCCAGGTGCGCTCGATGGTCACCGAGGAGGGTCTGCCGCAAATTGTCGCGGCGCTGGGCGAGCCGGCCACCCCGCCGCAGCTTCCCGCCGCCGTTGCGGGTACCCCTGCGCTCGACCTCGCCGCGCAGTCTGTCGTGCGAATCACGGGTAACGCCTATGCCTGCGGGCAGAGCCAGTCGGGCAGCGGATTTGTGGTCGCCACCGACCGGGTGATCACCAACGCCCACGTGATCGCCGGAGTGGCCGAGCCGGTTGTTGAGGTTCCCGGCAAGGGCGCCAAACCGGCCCGGGTGGTCTACTTCGACCCCATCGATGACCTCGCCGTACTCGCCGTGACCGGACTCGACGCCGCCCCGATCGCGATGACCGACACCCTCGAGGTGGGCAGCGCCGCCGTCGCCAACGGTTACCCGCTCGGCGGCCCGTTCGTCTCCATTGCCGCGAGTGTTATCTCCATCGACGACGCCAGTATCAACAACATCTACGGTGCCGACGCGACCGCACGCAACATCTACACCCTTGCCGCCGACGTGCAGCAGGGCGACTCGGGCGGACCACTGTTGTCCGAAGCGGGCGAGGTCGCCGGGGTTGTGTTTGCGAAGTCCGCGGAGACCGCGAACCTTGGTTACGCGATGACGATGGAAGAGGTCTCCCCCGTCGCCGACGACGCCGCGTCGATGACGGCCGCGGTGTCCTCCGGCGAGTGCATCACGGGCTAACCCGATCGATTAGAACTCCTCGTGGGTATCGGGGTCGCCACCCCAGAGGCGTCCCGACTCAAGTGCGGAGATCGCGGAGACTTCAGCGTCGTCCAGTTCGAAGCCGAACAGGTCGATGTTCTCCTGCTGACGCTCGGGGTTCGCCGACTTCGGGATCGGAATCGCCCCCAGCTGCACGTGCCAGCGCAGCACTGCCTGGGTGGCGGTCACCCCGTGGTCGGCCGCGATGCGGGTGATCACGGGTTCGGCAGTGATCTCGCTGCGGTTGCCGAGTGGGCTCCAGCTTTCGGTGACGATGCCGTGCGCCGTGTGGAACGCGCGCAGCTCCGCCTGCGGAAACCGCGGGTGCAGCTCGACCTGGTTGACCGCGGGAACCACACCAGTCTCGTCGGCGAGGCGGGTGAGTTGCTCGATGGTGAAGTTGCTCACACCGATCGACCGCACGAGTCCCTGGTCGCGCAGCTCGATCATGGCCCGCCAGGTCTCGAGGTACTTGTCTACTTTCGGCAGGGGCCAGTGGATGAGGTAGAGGTCGACGTAGTCGAGGCCCAGGAGCGCGCGGGACTCCTCAAACCCCACAAAGGTCTCGTCGTAGCCGTGGAAACGGCCGGGCAGCTTCGACGTCACGATGATGTCCTCGCGGTCAACGCCCGACGCACGAATGCCGTCGCCGACCGCGCCCTCGTTTTCGTAGTTGAGTGCGGTATCGAGAAGTCGATATCCGGTGGTGATGGCGGATGCCACGGCCGCAGCTCCCGGTTCGCCGCGCAGGTTATATGTTCCGAAGCCGATGGCGGGGAGGTCGCGACCATTATTGAGGGCGAGGGTAGGAATGCTCATCACTCCACTCTGCACGTCGACACTGGATGCCGCCAGTGCGAACTGGACGCGCTGCCCGGGTTCGTAGGATGGGGTAAACGACTTGCTACGCGGAAAAGAGGAACACCCATGGGTTCGTTCGACAAGATGAGCGCGGAAGAAAAGCGTCACGACCAACTGACGACGGCGCCGAAGGCCGTGGAGTCCGACGCGAACCCCCGCATCGACGTCACGGAAAAGCCCGACGGGGTCACGCGGATCGACTGGCGCGATGACGCTGCTGTCCGTCCGGGACGCTCCGAAGACCGACAGACCTCACCGAGTAACAGCGCGGACACCACCGACGACACAAAGTAAGTCGGCAGCGTCAGGCTTCCGCTTCGTCCATCCACCATTCGGTGAACTCGGTCGCGCGCCCGTCGGGAGCGAACCTCACCACCCACAGATTGCTGTAGGTCGTTTCGCGCGCCGCGTACACCGTTGTGCCCTCGATAACGCCCAGGTCGGGGCTGGAGACGATCGTTTTCCACTCGAACACCGCCTCTCCCGGAGCATCTTTGGCTTCCAGCCACCGCTCGACGATCTCGCCCTGACCACGCCACGGCTCTGCATAGGGTTCGGTGCGGTACTCGGCGTCGTCGGTGAAAAGCATCCGAATGTGTTCCGGATCGTTCGACTCCCAAGCGCGGCGATAGTTGTTGATCCAGGTGGTGAGAACGTCCATCATCCCTCCGTTCTACCGCCCGCGACCGACACACGATAGCTCCCCGCGGAAAAACGCCGATACTGTTCGACCTGATGGATATCACCGTGCGGGTCAAACCCGGCAGCAGGAAAGGACCGTTGGTGGAGACCGACGGCGATAGCACCACGGTGTATCTGCAGCAGCGCGCGGTCGACGGCAAGTCGAATGCCGCGCTGGTCGAGATTCTCGCCGCCCACTTTGGTGTCTCCAAGAGCCGCGTCGACATCCTTCGCGGGCATACCAGCCGAACGAAAGTCGTCCGCGTCGACATCGTGTAACCCTGATCTTCCGGCGAATACGTGCCAACGTCGGTGGCGCGTGTGAGGATCGTCGCATGAAGTGCTCAATCATCCCGCCCTACCTTCTGCAGCGCCTGGCCAGCCTCGAAGACCCGGCGTTGGCGCCCGTGGCCGCCGCGGCCCGGGCGTCGCTGCAACGCGATGCGCCGTTCCGGGGAATCCGGGTGGGTGAAACACCACCACCCACAACGGCCGATCGACGGTCGACACTCACCACCCGCACGTTGCGGGATGCCGACCGAACCATTGCCGATGCCGGAGGCACCGAGACACTGCCCGGCACGGTCGTGCGAGTCGAGGGCGACCCCGACGGTTCCGATGCCGCGGTGAACGAGGCCTACGCCGGACTCGGGGAGACGCACGATCTCTACCGGCAGGTGTTTGAACGAGCGTCCATCGACGACAACAACCTGCCGCTCGTCGCCACGGTCCATTTTGGGGACGACTACGACAACGCGTTCTGGGACGGCGAACGAATGGTGTTCGGCGATGGCGACGGCATCGTGTTCACCCGCATGACCGCTTCGCTGAGTGTTATCGGGCACGAGCTGGCCCACGGTGTGACCCAGTACTCGGCGAACCTCGTCTATCAGGGGCAGTCCGGCGCGCTGAACGAATCGGTGTCTGACGTGTTCGGATGTTTGGTGGAACAACGCAGCCTGGGACACTCTGCCGACGACGCCACTTGGTTGATCGGGCTCGGGCTGTTCACCGACCAGGTGGAGGGTGAAGCCCTACGATCCCTGCGCGCGCCGGGCACCGCCTACAACGACGACGTGCTCGGCAAAGACCCGCAGCCAGCGCATATGCGCGACTACATCGAGACTACGGACGACAACGGCGGGGTGCACCTCAATTCCGGCATCCCGAACCACGCGTTTTACCTCGTCGCGACCGCGCTCGGCGGCAACGCCTGGGAGCACGCCGGGCTCATCTGGTACTCCGCCCTGACGAACGGCACCGTGCCGGCCACAGCGGACTTCGCCACCTTTGGTGCCGCGACGGAACAGGCGGCGATCGACCGCTACGGTGCCGACTCCCCCGAGCACACCGCGGTGCGCGACGGCTGGGCGGGGGTGGGTGTCGAACTAGCGCCACTGCCTGCGGCATAACGAACCCTCCCCTGCCGCGTCACCGGGCGGAGCGTTACTCTGGCGGAATGAAGGTGATTGTGATCCGCACCGGAGGTATGGCTGGCCTCCGGCGCACGTGGGAGGTCACCGTCGACGACCAGCCCGACAGCGAGTCCTGGGCAGAGCTGCTCACGCGGCTCCCCTGGGAAAACCGCCCGAAGGCTCCGGCGCAGCCCGACCGCTACGTCTACGAAATCCGCTGCTCACGTCGCCGCGTGGTGCTGCCCGAACAGCAGCTCACCGGGCCGTGGCGTGAGCTCGTCGATCGTGTGCGCAACACGGAAGCCCCGCGCTGACGCAGCAGAACCCCGCTATATCCGCACCGGACGACGTGCCCGCGACGCCTTCGCCGCACGAATTCTCCGCGCTTTGCCGTAGGTGAGAATCAGGGCGATGATCACCCCGATAAACGCACCGCTCGAGTTGGCCAGGATGTCGCGCGCGTCCGATACCCGCGTCGGCATAAACATCTGCGCAAATTCGATGCCCAGGGTGAGGGCGACGCCGAACATCATCGAGAGCCACCACAGCCGGCGGCCGAACAGGAGGAGAAAAAACACTCCGATGGGCACAAACATCAGAACGTTCATCCCGAATTCGAGTCTGTTGTAGTCGATCCACTCGGTTGAGCTGTGCCGCTGGAACAGCGCGAGAAGCCGGTAAACGAATCCTTCCGTACGCTCACCGTAGGGTTTGGGCCCCAGGGTGATCATCCCCACTACTCCGAGATAGGCCAGCGTTGCCAGGCTCAGGAAGGGGTGTCGGAGGAACATTGGTCCATCCTGCACTACCTCTCCCCGAGAATTCGCCGGGCAGCCCGTCGCCATCGATAAGGTGGGAGGCATGGCACGAGCATTAATCACTGGAGCTACCGCGGGTATTGGTGCCGAATTTGCCCGCCAGCTCGCCGCGCGCGGCGACGACCTTGTGCTTGTGGCCCGCGACTCCGCTCGGCTCAACGATGCCGCCTCTCATCTCTCCGAGCGCTACAACGTTGGGGTCGACGTGATCGTCGCTGACCTATTCACCGACGAGGGACGCTCCGCCGTCGAAACCCGCGTGGCGTCGTCGGTGACGCCGATCGACGTACTGGTCAACAACGCCGGATTCGGACTCAGCGGTGAGTTCGAGGTCAACACGGTCGAGCAGGAACAACAGATGATCGACCTTATGGTGGCGGTGCCGATGCGCCTGACCCACGCGGCCCTCGGGCAGATGCTGCCGCGACGCTCCGGCACCATCATCAATATCGCCAGTGTTGCCGGGTTCCTCCCGCGCGGCACCTATGGCGCGGCGAAGGCATGGGTCATCAGCTTCAGCAGATCGGCCAACCTCTCCTACCGGCGCCGCGGAGTAACCGTGACCGCGGTCGCGCCGGGTTTTGTGCGCACCGAGTTTCACCAGCGCATGAACGTGCACACCACCAACATCCCGGGCCCCATGTGGCTATCGGCACAGCACCTTGTGCGGGTGGCGTTGCGCGATGTCGCGCGCGGGCGAGCGGTGTCGGTGCCGTCGGCGCGGTACAAGGTGATGATGGCGGTGTGCCGGATGCTCCCCGCGCGGGTTCTCGCCGCGGGCACCCTACGACCTCGCTGATGCGTCCTGCGCGGCGCCGATCGCGCCGCGCACGCAGGAGAAAAAGCTTGCAATTCGTGGCGCACGGAGTAATGCTGTATCCAACAAAATTCATCGTCCGGGCGACTCGCAGGCATTGCCGCAGCACCGGACGATGAGTCTTTAACGGCCCGTCTCGTCGCTACACCACCGTGCTAGACGATGGGCTCGGTACCGACCAGGTGCAGGCGCTGGGTCGGACGCGTCATCGAGACATACAGGGCACCCACACCGCGGGCGCTGCCGGTGATGATCTGGTTCGGCTCGACAATGACCACGGAGTCGAACTCGAGGCCCTTGCTCTCCTGCGGGGTTATCACCGCGATGGGACGACTGAGCCCCTGGGCGCCCTCCCCCACGGTGTCGTTGTGGTCGCGGTGCAGCGCCACAAAAATCGAATGGCGAAGCGATGGCGGTGCGATGACCGCGAGGGTGCCGCGGGAGTCGATCTCGCGGTCTTCATCCACCACGTCGAGAACGGCCGCGACTAGTTCGTCGCGGTCGACGGTGAGGTGATCGACCGGCCACTCGCTGTCGCGCACCGCGCTGGAACGGGTGATTGGCAGTCCGTGCGCAAGGGCCATGGCCTCGGCTGCTTCGGTGATCTGTGCCGGGGTGCGGTAGTTGACGGTGAGTTCCTCGAGCCGGAAGTCGGTCGTCAGGGCACGCAGGGCCTCGCGCCAGTTCGGTGCCGCGGCGGCGGCACTCGCCTGGGCGACATCCCCCACAATAGTGAATGACCGCAGCGGGCAGCGGCGACGCAACACCCGCCACTGCATCGGTGAGAGTTCCTGGGCTTCGTCGACCACAATGTGGCCGTAGGTCCACGACCGGTCGGCGGCGGCACGGTCGGCGGTGGAGCCACGCACGGCGGTCTCCCCAAACCCGGCGGCGAGATCTTCGGCGTTGACCAAGCCCTCCACCCCCATGTTGTGGATGGCGGCTTCCGCGTTTTCGACGTCGCGTTTGCGCTGCTGTTTGCGCTCGCGCTTTTCGGCGTCGTTTTTCGCGTCGAACTCACCGAGCAGTTCTGCTGCCTCGTCGAGCAGTGGGATGTCCGAGATCGTAAACGGCGCATCGCGGTCACGACGCAGGAGGGCACGACGCTCGGGGGTCCACCGCGGAGTCAGGGTCGCCAGCCAGTTCGGCCGGGCGAAGAGGTCCTGGATAAATTTCTCCGGGGTGAGGGGCAACCAGGCGGTGTTCAGCGCAACACGAACGTCGTACGACGCCCGGAGGTCTTCGCGCAGCCAGGAGGAGTCTGACTCGTCGATGGTGTTTCCATGCGCCCGCAGTTGGTCCGCGAGTTTTTTGGTGAGGCTGCTCAGCACCGATTTCTGGAACCGCTCCCGCGCAACGTTGTGCGGTTTGCGGCTTTGCTGGGCACTCGCCATCGCATTGGCGATCATCTGTGGCTCCAGCACCAGCTTTTCGCCGTTGACATCGAGCACCTGCTTTTCGGTAGGCACCTTCTGCCGGGACCGGACGCCCTGCGCGATGATCTGCGCCATCTCGGCCGAGCCCTTGAGCGCCGCAATGTCGGGAGCGTCTTCGATGGTGGTGTCGATGCCGGGATACAGCTGCCCCACGCTCGACAGCACAACACCGGTTTCACCCAGTGACGGGAGTACCGCTTCGATGTACTGGAGGAACGCGGGAGACGGACCCACAATCAGCACACCGGTCGATTTCAGACGCTCGCGATGAGAGTACAGAAGAAATGCGGCACGGTGCAGCGCCACGGCCGTTTTGCCCGTGCCGGGACCACCCTGAACAACAAGCACACCGGCGAGGTCGGAACGGATGATGCGGTCTTGCTCGGCCTGGATGGTGGCGACGATGTCACTCATCCGTCCGGTGCGTTCTGCGCTCAGAGCGGCGAGAAGTGCGCCCTCACCCTGAAGATCGGACGTGTCACCCTCGAGCAGGTCACGGTCGAAGATCTCGTCCTCAATACGCGTTACTTCCCGACCCTTGCTGGTCAGGTGGCGTCGCGACCGGGCCCCGAGCGGGGTCGCTGCGGTCGCCTGATAAAACGCGCTGGCCTGGGGCACTCGCCAGTCGAGGAGGATGGGAAGCTGGTCTTCGTCGCGCAGGCCGATGCGCCCGATGTACCGGTTGACCCCGTCGGTCAGCTGCAGTCGCCCGAAGGCCAGTCGCTCGTCGACTTCGTTCAGCTGCGCGATGCGGTCGGTGTAGATCCGCGCAAAGGAATCACGCTCTGATCGGTTCTGGTGGGTACCTCCGGGATTGGACCGGCGCACCGCGTCCAATTGCTCCTGAGTCTCCACTTTGAGCGCGTCGAGGCGCGCATACAGCGTAGATACGTATTCGCGCTCGCGCGATAGTTCGGGTGATACCACGGTGACGACCCCTCAAATTCCAGCCATCCAGTTTATCCAGACCTGGAGGGCTCGATGTGCAGTCCGCCGCGAGCGAAACTGCACACATCGTCTACTGCGCCTTGGTGCTCCCCAAAGATCGTCGGTTTTCCACAATCGAATCCAAGAGAATCGCTTCATCGGCCTGGGCTCGCGGCACGTTGTAGCCGGTCGTCATTCGCTGTCGAGTGAACGCGAGGCGGGTCGAGTTGCGAATGTATTTTTTCATCACCGGGTGGATGCCGTGACGGCGCGCCCATCCCATCGCCACACGACGACCGGGGCCGGTCGCGAGAGCGGAGATCTCGTTGGGGTGGAACCAGCCGGCCGCGGCGTACGCGGTGAGGTGCTTGAGGGCGATCTTGGATTCCTGCTTCCGCAGGTACACCACCAGCAGCACCGCGAAGATAAAGAGCGGCACCTGCACGATGGCGTAGTACCCAAAGAAATCCTGCACAAAAAAGAGCGAGCCGTTCCACAGTGCGTGCAGCAGGATCGCGGGGATCAGGCCGACAAAAAAGAGACCGATCCCGCCGGCGGGGCCCGTGCGGCTCGCGGCAATGCCGAGGAAGATACCGACGCAGGCGGTGAACATCACGTGGGCGAACGGCGACATCAGGCCGCGGATGAGGAAGATGTAGATCACGCCGGACGCGGTGCCCGACTCCAGCAGCGCCTGCCCGAAGTAGAGGATGTTCTCGGTGAAGGCGAACCCACCGGCGACCGTCGCGGCGTAGACCAGGCCATCTACGG
>Ga0247807_10001395_pt1 | contig 14189 bp, 15 predicted proteins | sample UWRJL074202C1_FD_179931 | JGI IMG/M metagenome (GOLD analysis project Ga0247807, IMG submission 179931) | Plant litter microbial communities from Arlington Agricultural Research Station in Wisconsin, United States - UWRJ-L074-202C-1 | ecosystem: Environmental > Terrestrial > Plant litter >...
ACTTTTCCAAATTCCATAAAACTGGCTTTAAAAACAAAACCCCGAAACAAGCATTATGTTTCGGGGTTTTTAAAAAAAGCATTTCGCTTAATTATATACTTTGATCATATAGACATAGTTTTCAATTTTGTCTATCTGTTTTGTTCTGTTTAAACCTTGTAAAGGATTCTTTTTAGCAAAAACTACTTTCTTACCCAATGAATCCTGAGGGATTGCATTCAGCGCTTCCAGGATATATTTAGATTTAATAGCAAATGTTGCTCCATCTACCTGATTTTCTTTTGCCGTAATCACACCAATAATATTTCCATAGTTATCCAGTAACGGGCCACCACTGTTTCCAGGATTGATCGGAATAGAAACCTGGTATTGTGTAGTATCTCCCACATGGCCGGTTTTAGAACTGATATAACCTTCCCCTAGTACAGCATCATCTTTTGGATAACCTAAAGTATATACATTCTCACCCATTCCAATACTGTTTTTCTTTAGTTTATAAGGAATTGATGAAAGTGGTGTAAATGAATCATCAGTAATTTTCAGTATAGCAATATCGTATTGCGGATCACGGTAAACAACTTTTACCTTAAAAGAATCACCTTTATTATTCTGTACATATACTGAATCAGCATCTCTCACTACATGATAGTTAGTACAAAGATATCCGTTAGCAGTTAAAGCAAATCCGGTTCCGCCAAACTGAGCCGCCCTAACATGTCCCTTTTCATTTTTTGAACTTGAATTGATTGTTCTTACCAGCTTATTCTGACTATTCTTGATATTTGTAATCTCTCTGCGCATAACCTCATAAGTACCATTTTGCAAAGTATTATGCTGTATAGAATAAATTGAGAATATAGTTAAAAGAATAAATGAAGCAGCAATAGCCATCGCAGATTTGTTCTTGCGCCACATATTAATAATAAATGAAGGATGCGGACTCAGTTTTTCACTCAGTGAAGCTACATCTATACCTGCATGAGCTTTATCCATTTGCTCTTTCAAGGAAAGGACTTTACCATATTGCTTTATTGCATCCATAAAAACTTTGTGCGCAACTACTTTATGATCAATTACAGGATCATTGGCACGCAGTTTATCAAAAGCTTCTGCTTCTGCCGGTGTAAGTTTCCCCTGGAGGTAATCTTCAATGATAGCATCTAATTCTATGTCGTTCCTCATACCGTATTAAGATTGAAAAAATAATTTCTTTAATCTCTGCAGACACTTATATTTCTGAGTTTTGGCATTATCCGTATTGGTATAACCAAATTTTTCACAAATATCCTGCATGGAGAGATTATTAATATAAAAATCCTGAATAATAGTTTTGCAAGGTTCCCCAAGATTCTGAAGTGCCGAACCCATCTTCTCAAACTGAAGATCCTTCTCCTCATGGTACTCAACATCTACCTCGACTGATACTATATCTTCAAAATCAGAAACATTATTTGTTTTTTTGCTTTGCTGTGCAAGCTTTTTTAACCAAATACGTCTGCAAACTGAATAGATATATGTCTTTAGTTTACTGCTTAGTTCAAAATCTCCGCTCTTAATTTTATTATATAAAATAATAATTGCTTCCTGATAGACGTCTTTTGCGTCGTCCTCATCACCGTTATTATTAACAATAAACTGCAAAATCATCGGAAAATACCCGATGTACAGCTTATTAAGTGCATCTTCCGAGTTATTTAGTATCCCTAAAACTACCTCTCTATCTGTTGGAACTGAATCGCTTAACTTGTTACTCACCAATTAATACATTTATACGTGAATGGTAACCCAATATTAGACAAAAAAATTATTTAAAATCTTTTTTTAAAAAGGTGGGTTACCTTTTAATCTTTATGGTATTAATCTGTAAAATTAATTAATTATTTTAAACAGAATTCAAATGAAAAACTTATTCAAATTTGGCTTTTTAGCTTTAGCAATCTCTTTATCAGTAGCAGCTTGTAACTCAGAAAAAAAAGCTGGTGCAACTGACACTACAGTAACTGATTCTTCAGTAGTTACTACTGACGTTGATACTTCAGTTAAAGATTCAACAGTTAAAGATACTGCAGTTAAAGTTACTACAACTGAAGTTAAACCAGCTGGTGAAGCTAAAAAATAAGCTAGATAAAATCTACAAAAAGGCTTTGGTTCTCCAAGGCCTTTTTTTGTGCCTTTAGGTTTGAGTAAAATGCTACCTTTGCATTTGTAAAAACATTCCTATACATGAATTTATCTCCTCTTCAAGCTATATCACCAATTGATGGTCGTTATAGAAACACCACACAAAATTTAGCTAAATATTTTTCGGAATCGGCTTTAATTAAATATAGAGTATACGTTGAAATCGAATATTTCATCGCTTTATGTGAAACTGGTTTAACAGGTTTAAGCCAGTTTGATAAAACAAATTACAGCAAACTCCGCAATATATCCGAACAATTTAGTGATGAAAATGCTCAGGAAATAAAAGACACAGAAAAGATCACTAACCATGATGTTAAAGCTGTTGAATATTTCATTAAAAAACAATTCGATGATCTCGGTCTGACAGACTTTAAAGAGTTTATCCATTTCGGACTTACTTCACAGGACATCAATAATACTGCTATTCCTTATACTTTCAAGCTTGCACTTGAAGAAGAATACTATCCAAACATCCAGTCACTGATTGTCAAACTTCAGGAACTAGCAGCTGAATGGAAAGATGTACCTTTATTAGCACATACGCACGGTCAGCCGGCATCTCCTACTAAACTGGGTAAAGAATTTTTAGTTTTTGCAGAAAGATTAGAAATCCAGCTGAATAATCTCAAAAACATTCCACACAGTGCAAAATTTGGTGGTGCTACCGGAAACTTTAATGCACACCATATTGCCTATCCAGGAATTAACTGGGTAGACTTCTCTAATCATTTCGTCAATACAGTTTTAACATTAAGCCGTGCACAACATACCACTCAGATTGAGCATTATGATCAGTTTGCAGCACAATGCGATGCTTTAAAAAGGATTAATACAATTATAATTGATCTTGACAGAGATATTTGGGCATATATTTCTAAAAACTATTTCAAGCAAAAAATAAAAGAAGGTGAAGTTGGTTCTTCAGCTATGCCGCATAAAGTTAATCCTATTGATTTTGAAAATGCAGAAGGTAATGCTGGTATAGCTAATGCACTGTTTGAATTTTTCGCTGCAAAACTACCAATTTCACGTTTACAAAGAGATTTAACAGACTCAACAGTATTGAGAAACGCAGGAGTACCAATGGCACATACTTTAATTTCTATTTCTTCTACTTTAAAAGGGCTGAACAAACTTTTACTAAATAATGAAGTTATAGCTGCCGATCTTGAAAACAACTGGGCAGTAGTTGCTGAAGCTATTCAAACAGTATTAAGAAGAGAAGCATATCCAAATCCTTATGAAGCTTTGAAAGATTTGACACGTACCAACCAAAAAATCACTGCACATACGATGGCAGATTTTATTGATGGTCTTCAAATCAATGAAGATTTAAAACAAGAACTTAAGCAAATTACTCCTTTCAATTACACAGGTGTATTTTAAAAACTTCTGATATAGAAACCGGATCATTATCTATAATCATATATAATGACCTAAAACAGACATCGATATCTGTATTTGAATTACGAATTATTTATTTTTGTAAGAAAAAAGAGACAATGACTATTAACGTATATACAGAACAAACCCCTAATCCTGCCACCATGAAGTTTATGGTTAATAAACTTCTGATTAATGGCAGCGAGGATTTCGCTACAAAAGAAAGTGCCGAGCACTCTCCTTTTGCAAAAGAATTATTCAAGTTTAATTTTGTTAATGGTGTGTTTTTCGCAAGCAATTTTGTCACCATTACTAAAACTGAAGATGCTGAATGGCCAGATATCGAACCTATATTAAAAGAGTTTGTTAAAGGTGCCGTAGAATCAGAATATAAGATTAAAGAAGCAGCAGCCGAAGAAGCTCCTGCTTTTGAAGGATCTGATCTTGAAATAAAAATTCAACAAATATTACATGATTATGTTCGCCCTGCTGTAGAACAGGACGGTGGTGCAATCAGTTATAAATCATTTGAAGAAGGTGTTGTTACTGTTGAACTTCGTGGTTCATGCAGTGGCTGTCCTTCCTCTACAATTACTTTAAAGTCTGGTATTCAGAATTTATTGCAGCGCATGGTTCCGGAAGTAAAAGAAGTAGTATCAAACGCTTTATAAGTATCAAAGCTCTGTATAAAAAAAGAGGATCTGTGAAAATTCACAGATCCTCTTTTTTTATACAGAGCTTTTGATCAAATGCTAGCTTTTAAAATGTCGTTGTATAGCTTCCAGCATTTCTATGTCTACCAAACCATTTGTAGCCAGAATTTGTCTGCGTTCAATAAATTCACCGCCACCACTAAAATTCATTACTTTTCCGCCAGCCTGCTGTACAAGATAAGCCCCGCCAGCCACATCATAAGCATTCAGGTTATACTCAAAAAACGCATCAAACCGGCCACAGGCTACATAAGCAAGATCTACAGCTGCAGATCCTATTCGTCTTAAACCATGCGTTTTTTGCATTAACTCACCCAATAAATTCATATACTGAGCCTGTTTATCAAACTCATAATAGGGAAACCCAGTAGCCAGTAAAGAATCTGCAAGCTTATTTCTTTGCGAAACCCTTATAGGTTTGTGATTCAGATAAGCAGGTGCATCTTTATAACTGTGAAACATTTCACCTCTGTTGATCTCGTAAACAACTCCTAATACGGGTTTATCCTCCTCATATAAAGCAATGCTGATAGAATAAGTTGGTACTCCATGTATAAAATTCGTTGTACCATCCAGCGGATCAATAATCCAGTTATAAGTTTTTCCTTTAGTATTTATCGTTTCCTCTTCGGTCGTAAAGCCGGCATCAGGTATTAACTGATCAAGATTTTCGACTATGATTTCTTCCGCAGTTTTATCTACATAAGAAACCAGGTCATTTAATCCTTTAAATTCAATAGCATCAGCATCAAAACGCATCGATTCCTTCCGTATAAAATTGCCCGCTAACCGTGCAATTGCAATAACTTGTGAACTCAGTAATTCGTAATTCAAATTGTAAAATTTAGCTTGTGTGTGTTTTTTTATTCTTGATTGAGAATATAACAAGTAACAGGCCACTAATAAACAAGAGAGAAGAAATCAACTCTGCCTGGGTAAAAGATAAGCCAGCAACATGATATTTTGAATTGACACGGATTAGTTCAACAAAAAATCTTTCCAGTCCGTTCATCATTAAATAAATTCCGAACATCATTCCCGGAAGCTTAATCTGGTGACGGATACGCCAAAGAATAAGAAATAAAATGAAACATACGATGACTTCATAAATAGGTGTAGGATATACCGGTAAGGGTAATACATTACAAAATTTACCCACACAGCCAGGGATAGGTATACCTTCCATCGCTACGTTATTCGGATAAGTATATGCCCACAACCAGTCAGGTAACCAGCTAACCGGCTTAGGATTCATATTTACAATCCCCCAATCCCCATCACCAGACAGGTGACAGCCAATCCTGCCAACACTATAGGCCAGCATCATACCAGGTCCGCCGACATCCAGCATATGTAATGGTTTGATTCCATTTTTCTTTGCTATATATAATACTGCAGCACCACCACAAATCAATCCGCCATAAAATGTAAGTCCGCTGAAAGATAGTAAACCACCTATAGGGTCTTTGACAAAACTATCCCAGTGCTCAAGATTATCAAATATTTTTGCTCCCAGAAATCCCCATACAGCTGCCCATACAATCAAATTCCCCATTAGTTCATAAGGATGTTCCGTAACTTCTACCTTTTTAGGCTGGGCAAGTTTGAATTTATTTTTTTCTTTATAATCCCAGTAAGCAAATAAACCTGCAAAAAATAATCCGCCGAGAATATTTCCTTTCAGCGATAATAGCACTGTTTGTGCATCACTGACAAACAAACGATAGTTTAACAACGCATAAACCAGTTTATAACCGATCAGGAATCCGAAGATACAGTTATATAAAAGCTCTGTTGTAGTTGCTGGTTTACCAATAGTAATTATCCTTTTTACAGGATGTAATAGACCCAGTGCTTCCTTCCTTTTCAGCTCTTTAGTAAAAGCCCAATAACCGGCAATAAAAGCCAGAGCGACAAATACACCAAAAGTATTAAAAGGCAGTGGGACCTGTATACCAAAAAGATATTCAATAAAATGAGAAACGGTAGGAAACATACGCGTATATTTTTTAACGCGAATATAAGATTAATGTGCTAAAACTTCTTGAATTTCCATAACTTCTACTTCACCATCGGCAGTTAACTCCATTAGTCTGACAGTTTTAATTTCGTTGACCATTACAGGATCATATTTGGCCTTTACCTTGACGTAATTCCTGGTAAAACCATGCATGAAACCATTTTTCTGATCATCTTCAAATAAGACCTGCCCAACAATGCCAATCTGTGACTGGTAAAATGCTCTGCGTTTTTTATCAGATAAGATATGAAGCATTTTACTTCTGTCAGCACGGGCACTGCCGGCAACAACACCAGTCATTTCTGCAGCTTCAGTTTGCTCACGTTCCGAATAAGTAAATACGTGCAGATAAGAAATATCCAGCTCGTTAAGAAATTGATAAGTATCTAAGAAGTCTTCATGTGTTTCACCAGGAAAACCTACAATCACATCTACTCCAATACAGCAGTCAGGAATCAATGCTTTAATTGTTGCGACACGTTCAGTATATAAATCTCTGCGGTACCGCCTTTTCATCAGCCCCAGAATTTTATCAGAGCCAGATTGCAAAGGAATATGGAAATGCGGCACAAATCTTTTTGAAGAAGCTACAAAACTGATAATCTCATTACTTAATAAATTTGGTTCAATAGAAGAGATACGGATTCTTTCAATTCCTTCCACTTCATCCAGAGCTTTTACCAAATCAAAAAACTTATCCTCACGCTGTCCGCTGCGAATTCCGAAATCTCCAAGATTTACTCCGGTCAATACGATTTCCTTTACACCACTTTCAGCAATTTGTTTTGCACGATTAACTACATTTTCAATGGTATCACTTCTGCTGCCACCTCTTGCAAGCGGAATAGTACAATAAGTACAGGGATAGTCACAACCATCCTGAACTTTAAGAAAGGTACGCGTTCTGTCACCTATAGAATAGGCAGCTATAAAATTATGATTTACTTTTTCAATATTTTGCTGATGAATAACAGCTTTTGGTAATTTCGTCAGATCTGAGATATATTCTACAATACGGAATTTCTCGGCCGCACCCAATACCATATCTACACCTTCAATTTCAGCAATTTCAACAGGTTTTAACTGCGCATAGCAGCCTACAATAGTAATGTATGCATTTGGCGAATATTTAAGAGCCTCCTTCACTACCTTACGGCATTTTTTATCCGCATGTTCCGTAACAGAACAAGTATTGATGACATATACATCTGCTCCGTCTGTAAAATCTACAACAGCATAACCTGCATCAGTAAAAAGACGTCCGATAGTTGAAGTTTCAGAAAAATTCAACTTGCAACCCAGTGTATAAAATGCTACTTTTTTCATTGAAATTTATTGTTATGGGGCCGGTAAACACATATACGATATTATATAATGTTTAGTATATCAGCATTCATCCGGGCTGCAAAGATAACTTTTTAGATTAATGTTTTTATAACCACTAACATTTGTGCATTGTCAAATTATATAGTATATCCTAATTTAAACAGCCTATTTTTTATTCTCATTCCAGCGAAAACTATCCTGTTCCAATCCTGCGAGATCTATTACTCTGCTCACAACAGTTTGTGCAACTTCCTCAATAGTTGTTGGCATACTATAATAAGATGGACTTGCAGGGCAGATAATCCCTCCTGCCTCAGTAACAGTTTTCATATTATTAATATGTATCAGACTGAAAGGTGTATCTCTGACCACGGCAATCAGCTTTCTGCGCTCCTTTAAGATCACATCAGCAGCTCTTGAAATTAAATCATTGGATATGCCATGGGCGATTCTTCCTAAAGTCCCCATAGAACAAGGAATAATAATCATCGTATCAAATTTTGCAGAACCGGATGCAAAAGGAGCATTAAAGTCCATCTTCGGATAAAAATCAAAAGGATAATTATCATAATCACTGTTTCCCAATTCAAAACGCCAGACTTCTTTTGCATTATCTGACATCACAACTCCTACAGCTTCTATCTGATCAGCTAATTGCTGAAGGTTACTTAATAAAAGTTTGGCATATACTGAACCACTGGCTCCAGTGATTGCAACGACGATTTTCTTCTTCTTCATAAGGTGGATAAAGATACGGAACGCATAGAAACAAAAAAGGGCCGAAAATAAATTTCCGGCCCTACATCTACCTATGAAAAACATACCCTCGAAAGGGTAAGCTCAAATGTAATATTCTTTTCTAACAAAAAGAAAATTTTAACACTTTTTAAGATTTTATGATACAATTATGCTAAATCGTTCTTCTTGCAACTCAATAAGGCCATTTATTTTTAATGAAGATAAGACAATCTTCCTCATTATTTTCAATACACCTGTAAAAAGACTACTATCGAACACTAGCCTCAAGTCCAAAAAATCATTTATACCCGCTTCTAAGCACAAATTCGGCATATATTATTAAAAATTAAATTACTGTCTATGAATAGTTTAAAAAATAATTCAGATTTTAATATAGAAATATTTGTTAGCGTAATTAAAATTCGTACTTTTGTCAAACTGAAAAACATGGTGGTTTTAGCTCAGTTGGTTAGAGCATCGGTTTGTGGTACCGAGGGTCGTGGGTTCGAGCCCCATATTCCACCCCATTATAAAATCAGTAAAAGCAGCCCTTCAAGGCTGCTTTTTTTTTTAAAACACAAATTTTATTAATTTCTTCAAAACAGCGATGCAAAATAATAGCATGGCCTCCATTTACATTTTGTTTTGTAATTTAGCTCCATGCCTATAGCCACGTTTATAGCAAAAGCAAAATAACATAACCTTTTAAAAAGAATAATGATTGAGATTTATACTGACGGCGCAGCAAGCGGTAACCCCGGTCCGGGAGGTTACGGAGTAATATTAAGGTCAGGCAATCACTATAAAGAATTAAGCGGGGGATTTCGCATGACTACCAATAACAGAATGGAATTACTTGCTGTTATTGAAGGGCTTCAGGCCATTAAACAACCAGGCGCACAGGTTACTATTTACTCAGATTCCAAATACGTTGTAGATTCAGTGGAAAAAAAATGGGTATTCGGCTGGGTCAAAAAAGGATTCAAAGACAAAAAAAACAAAGACCTCTGGATTCGTTACCTGGCTGTACACAAATTACATGACATCAGGTTCATCTGGATCAAAGGGCACAATGATCATCCTGAAAACGAAAGATGCGATGTACTCGCTGTAGCTGCTTCCAAAGACAAAGCTGCACAACAGATCGATGTTGAATTTGAAGCAGAAAAAAATAAAGCAACCTTATTATAAAAAACAAAGCGGGATAAATTTGAGCTGCCAGAAAATATCTGGATTTTCTGGCAGCTCAAATTTATCCCGCTTTCCTAATTAAACACAAACTAAAATCTAAGCAATCTTAGTTTTCGATTCCTGTACAGCATAAGTCGCCATCATCTCTTCAGCCATTTTTACCATTTTCTCTGAACCGATAAAAATAGAAGATCTCTGGTGTAACTCCTCAGGCTGTATCTCTAAAATCCTTCTGAAACCATCAGATGCTACACCACCAGCCTGCTCTATAATAAATGCCATTGGATTACACTCATATAACAACCTCAGCTTTCCATTTGGAGAACTTGCTGTAGTTGGATAGATGTAAATACCACCCTTAATTAAATTACGGTGAATATCAGCAACCATAGAACCAATGTATCTTGAAGTATAAGGCCTGTTAGTTGTTTCATCATGAACCTGTGCATATTTAAGATACTGCTTTACACCCATAGGAAAATGCACATAATTCCCTTCATTGATCGAATAAATACTGCCATCTTTAGGCACTTTCATATTCGGATGAGATAAACAGAACTCACCGATAGAAGGATCAAGTGTGAAACCATTCACTCCTTTACCAGTAGTATAAACCAGCATTGTTGAAGAACCATAGATCACATAACCCGCAGCCACCTGCTCAGTACCCTTTTGAAGCACATCAGCTAAAGTTGCCATTCCTTCCACAGATTTTCTGCGATAGATAGAAAAAATAGTTCCGACAGCTACATTAACATCAATGTTTGAAGAACCATCCAAAGGATCAATACATACAATGTATTTTGCATTTTTAGATACAGGAGAATCAATAGGGACAAAATCATCCTCCTCCTCTGTAGCCACAATGCAGCACTCTCCCCCACTTGTTAAAGCAGAAATGAACTGTGTATTCGCAAAAACATCCAGTTTTTTCTGCCCTTCTCCCTGAATATTTACAGTTCCGGCATCGCCCAGAATATCTACTAATCCTGCTTTATTAACCTCCCGGTTAACAATTTTTGCGGCAATTCCAATATCTCTCAATAATCTTGAGAGTTCACCTTTTGCATAAGAGAAATCAGCTTGTTTCTCAATAATAAACTGTCCTAATGTTTTTATACCCGACATATATACTTAGTGTACTTTATACGTTACCTATTACCTATTTCTATGGCCTCTAAGGTATGGATTTTTTCTTCCGAAATACAAAAACGAATTAAAGTTTTAACTTTATGCCAGCCAGATTTGCCTGCTGCACCCGGGTTTATATGTAAACAACTGATTTTAGGGTCAAACATCACTTTTAGAATATGTGAATGACCAGTGATAAACAACTTTGGGGGGTTAGTGTATATTTCACCCTTTATATTCGGAGCATATCTCCCTGGGTATCCTCCAATATGCGTCATCCACACGTCTACATTTTCGCAGTTAAAACGCAGATGCTCCGGAAACTCCGCTCTGATCTGCTGACCATCAATATTGCCGTATACTCCTTTGAGTGGTTTAAACGCTTTTAATTTCCCTGCAACATCAGGTCCAAAGTCACCCGCATGCCAAACCTCATCACAGTCTTCAAAATGCTTAAATACAGCATCATCCAGATAACCATGCGTATCTGAAATTAATCCAATTTTCTTCATTTAGACTTCGTTTAAAAATTTCATTTAAAATGCCAGTAAAAAATCTTTAAGTAAATATTTATACTGATCCGTGTGTAAATTTTGTGCCTCATATATATACAAATGCTCTTGCAAAGGCGAACGGTCATTAAAACCCAGACAAATAATCTGCCGGAAAGAAGCCTTAGTCTGATCTGAATACACGTGAATAATCTTAGATGGAAAAAGTTGCTGAAGCACTGCATTGACAACAACCGATTCAGCTTGTTTTACAGGAAGGATAAGCCATAGCAGACCCTCTTTAGCTAACATACCAGCAGCTTTCTTCAATAATATCTCAAAAAAATCCTGATCAGCATGCCTGGCAATCTCTTTTCTTTTCTCCGGGTTTTTTAAATCATTTATAAAAAAAGGAGGATTGGAAACAATCATCTCATATTTCAAATCCGATTTAAAATCTTCAAAAGAAGAGTGAGCGACCATCGTCCTATCCGCAAATGGAGAATTCAAACAGTTTTTTGAGGCTGCCTTCGCAGCAGATTCATCAATTTCCACAGCATTTATATTCGCCGTATTGAAACGCTGTGCCAGCATCAGTGCAATTACTCCCGTACCCGTACCAATATCTAAAATATTTGCAGGTGATGGATGATCTGCAACAGCGCCTAAAAGAACACCATCAGTATTTATTTTCATCGCACAGCCATCCTGATCTACTTCAAACTGCTTAAACTTAAAAATACTGCCCATTTAATACTGATATATTTCCAGCGGCAAACCATCAGGATCAGAGAAAAATGTAAAAGCTTTACCAGTATATTCATCAATCCTCAAGTCCTCTGTTTTCACACCTTTAGCATTCAGCTCAGCTGCTGCTGCTGCTACATCATCCACTTCAAAAGCTAAATGTCTCAAACCAGCAGCTTCAGGTCCTGATAATCTTTCAGGGGGATTTTCAAAAGAAAACAATTCAATCTGGTAATAGCCATTTACAGACAAATCCAGTTTATAGGATTTCCGTTCAGCTCTGTATACTTCCTGAACAATTTCCAGGCCCATTATATTAACATAGAAATTCTTACTAACTGTATAATCTGTGCAGATAATGGCAACATGATGAATTCTTTTTAACATAAGTTGATTTATATTTAAATAGCATCAAAGATAAAAAACAATAATTAATTAGATTGCCCTCATTTATGACAATGATTGTTTAAAATTCATCTGATAATTTATTTATAGCTTGTTTTTATCAGTAGAATTGAGCAGTATTTTAAGTTTTGATAAGAAATTTAATATTATTTCAGGTTTATGTTCAATGTTAATGATATAAATGACTAAATTCCACAAATAAGATTCAATAATTAAATAAAAAAATTGAACAAAAAAACAGCATATTTTAAGCTTCAAATGCAGAATTAAAGAAGTTAAAGCGCTATTAACAGGATAAAAACAACAAAAAAAATATCAATTAACATATTGACATTTGATTTTTTACTAACAATTATTCAATAATTAATTATAAAAATTATATTTTTGATCAAATTTTAAAGAAACTAATGAAAAGCTTAAGGACAAACGCATTAAAAGAAGCACAAACCAGAGTTTCACCAGAAGTTAAGGCTCCATCAACCAAAATTTCTGAGTTTTTTGGCTCAAACGTGTTCGATAAAAAGAAAATGAAAGATTTCTTATCAAAAGAAGTCTATGAAAAACTAATCTCAGCTATAGATCAGGGTGAATTAATTAATCAGGATGATGCCAATCAGATCGCCACAGCGATGAAACACTGGGCAATGTCTAAAGGAGTTACTCACTATACACATTGGTTTCAGCCATTAACAGGCTCTACAGCTGAAAAACATGACTCTTTTTTCGAACCTACGATTGATGGTCCGGTAGAAAAATTTGCAGGTAGTGCATTAGTGCAACAAGAGCCAGATGCTTCAAGTTTCCCGAATGGTGGTATCAGAAATACTTTTGAAGCAAGAGGTTACACCGCATGGGACCCTTCTTCTCCTGCATTCATTATGGAAAGTAAAGCAGGGAAAACATTATGTATTCCAACTGTATTTGTAGCCTATACCGGCGAAGCATTAGATTATAAAGCTCCTTTACTAAAAGCATTAAACGCATTAGATAAAGCAGCCGTTGACGTTTGCCAGTATTTTGATAAAGGAATCGATAAAGTAACAGCATCTTTAGGTATTGAGCAGGAATATTTCCTGGTAGACCTTGCTTTATTTAACGCACGTCCTGATCTAGCTTTAACAGGCCGTACTTTATTTGGTCATATGTCCGCTAAAGGACAACAATTAGACGACCATTATTTCGGATCAATCCCTGAGCGTGTATTCACCTTCATGGTAGATTTTGAAAATGAAGCCTTTAAATTAGGTATCCCTTTAAAAACCCGTCACAATGAGGTTGCACCATTGCAATTTGAATGTGCACCACTATACGAAGAAATTAACCTCGCTATCGATCACAATCAATTACTGATGGATCTGATGGAAAAAGTTGCACGCCGTCATAACTTCAAAGTGTTATTACATGAGAAACCATATGCAGGTATCAACGGTTCAGGTAAACATAATAACTGGTCATTAATTACCAATACTGGTAAAAACTTATTAGCACCAGGTAAAACACCTAAAAACAACCTGATGTTCCTTGCTTTCTTTGTAAATACAATTAAAGCAGTACACGAACATGCAGATTTATTAAGAGCAAGTATTGCCTCAGTAAGTAATGATCACCGTTTAGGCGCTAACGAGGCACCACCGGCAATCATCTCTATCTTCTTAGGCCAGCAGTTGAACGAAGTATTAGACGAAATAGAACACTCACGTATCAGCAAAAAAATCAAAGAAGATAACGCATTGTGGTTAGGTATCCCTAAAATCCCGCAAATCTTATTAGATAATACAGACCGTAACCGTACTTCACCTTTCGCCTTCACAGGTAATAAATTTGAATTGCGTGCAGTAGGTTCTTCAGCAAACTCATCAG
>Ga0247807_10001397_pt1 | contig 14177 bp, 12 predicted proteins | sample UWRJL074202C1_FD_179931 | JGI IMG/M metagenome (GOLD analysis project Ga0247807, IMG submission 179931) | Plant litter microbial communities from Arlington Agricultural Research Station in Wisconsin, United States - UWRJ-L074-202C-1 | ecosystem: Environmental > Terrestrial > Plant litter >...
GGTGCATTCGCCCTGCCTCTATACCTGGATTAAAAATTAAATCAATTTCTCTTCATAAGCAGTTCAATAAAATGCCTCAGGAAGATGTATCCAACCTTAACGGGGACGATTTAGAGCATCCAACCCTTATACAGCATGGACTAAATAAACAATCAGTAGTCTGTTTACAATTGTTCCGTCTGTCTGCAAGCAAATCAGTCAGAAATACACCGGTTAAGGCTTATCATGCACAAACACATTTCCATTATAATTTCATATACGATTTTTTGTATCCAAATCACGTTTTCTGGTAATGCCTTAACAGCACAACCAATAACCCGTTTTTTTACAATTAAATACAATGTATGTTACACCTACCCGTATTAATAACTGATTTAGGCTTAATACTCGCAGCAGCCGGAATCACAACACTGCTTTTCAAAAAAATCAAACAACCATTAGTACTAGGCTATATTCTTGCCGGTCTGCTGGTTGGCCCGCATATTAAATTCGTTCCTACCGTAACTGACAATGAAAGTATCCACATCTGGGCTGAAATTGGAGTGATCTTTTTATTATTTAGTCTTGGACTGGAATTCAGTTTTAAGAAACTGGTTAAAGTTGGCGGTTCTGCCTCCATAACTGCTATTGTAGAAGTCGTTTGTATGCTCCTGATTGGTTTTGTTGCCGGAAAGGCAATGGGCTGGAAAACGATGGACAGCATTTTCCTTGGTGGTATTTTATCCGTTTCATCTACAACAATCATTATACGTGCTTTTGAAGAATTAGGCGTTAAACATAAGAAATTTGCGGGCCTTGTTTTCGGAGTTCTGATTGTCGAAGATCTTGTCGCTATCTTACTTTTGGTTTTACTTTCTACGTTAGCAGTAAGTCAGCAATTTGCCGGGGCAGAGATGTTCTTCTCTATTCTGAAACTGCTCTTCTTCCTGATCTTATGGTTTATAGGTGGTATCTTTCTGGTTCCCAGTTTCCTTAAAGCAACCAAGAAACTGATGAATGATGAGACGATGCTGATCGTCTCCATTGCCTTATGTCTGCTTATGGTATTACTGGCTGTTAAAGTTGGGTTCTCGCCTGCATTAGGAGCCTTTATTATGGGTTCCATCCTTGCAGAAACGACACAGGCAGAAAAAATAGAGCACCTGACCAAATCTGTAAAAGATCTATTTGCAGCCATATTTTTCGTATCTGTAGGGATGCTGATAGATCCGGGTATCCTTATTGATTATGCAGTGCCTATCCTGGTTATTACAATAGCCACAGTTCTGGGTAAATTCCTGAGTTCAGGTTTAGGTGCTTTAGTTTCAGGGCAGCCCTTAAAAACCTCCGTACAAACCGGAATGAGCTTAGCGCAGATCGGGGAATTCTCTTTTATTATTGCCACCCTTGGGCTCACCCTGAAAGTAACCAGCGATTTCCTCTATCCTATTGCTGTAGCGGTTTCCGCGATTACTACTTTTACTACTCCATATCTGATTAAAGCCTCAGAACCATTTTATCTTTTTCTGGAACGTACACTCCCAAAAAGCTGGGTGTCGGCCATCAACAGATATAGTTCCAGTACTGCCGGGATTACTACGATGAGTGATTGGAAGACCCTGTTAAAATCCTATACTTTCAATACCATCATCCACTCGGTGATCCTGATTGCCATTATCTTTCTGGGCTCCCGTTATCTGCATCCCTTTATCACAAAAAACCTGATCAATGGCAATAAAGGGATCATTATCAGTCTCATCATTTCGCTGATCGTTATGGCTCCATTTTTATGGGCCCTTGCAATCCGCAGAATCGAAAGAAAAGCCCATTCGCATTTATGGTTAAATAAAAAGTATACCCGCGGGCCGCTAATTGCGCTGGAAGTATTGAGGGTTGCCCTCGCCTTATTTGCTGTATGTTTCCTGATCTTCCAATTCTACAATACCTGGATTGCCATGACCATTGCCCTGGTATTAATTATCACCGGGATGATCATTTTCTCCAGAAAACTCCAGGCATTTTATGACCGTTTAGAACATCGTTTCCTGTACAATCTGAATGCGCGCGAAGAACAAAATAAGCAGCCAGAAATATTACCCTGGGATACTCACTTAACAGAACTGACTATTGCCCCTGAGTCCTCCCTGGTAGGAAAATCTCTGGTAGAACTGGCTGTCCGGGAAAAATACGGTGTAAATATTGCCCTGATTGAGAGAGGGAATATGATGATTCCAACCCCCGGACGTGACCACAGACTTTATCCAAATGATAAAGTAATGCTGATTGGTACTGATGATCAGCTTGCAGCAGTTGGCGAACTCTTTAAAGGCATCAGCAATGAAAACCAGGAGGAAAGTACATTCCCTAAAAAAGATATGACCTTACAAAAGATCGTCATCAATACCTCTTCACCGGTATTTGCCCAGACCATCCGGGAATCCGGAATCCGGGAGAAAACCCAGGGTCTTGTTGTTGGTATTGAGCGAAACGGCGTACGTATTCTAAATCCGGATTCCAATCTCGTATTTGAAAACGAAGATATCGTTTGGATTGTCGGTAACAATAAGAAGATTCCTGACCTGCTGAAGAAAGCCTAAATTAATTTTTTGTTTATTCAATTAAACCACTAGCTTCGTTAAGCCTGGACTCTCTTTAAAAACGAGTTCAGGCTCAACCTACTAAAGAATGAAGATAGACCAGGAAAAAAGTGACTTTTTAGATGAAATGCTTGAGCATTGGCAGGAAGAGAATCTGCTGACCCAAACAGACGTTGAAAAATTGAAAGCAAGTTACGAGGCCAAATCTTTTGACTGGCGCCGCCTTGCTCAATATTCCTTTTGGATAGCGATGGCCTGCGGTGTAATTTCACTTGGTGCTTTACTCATTGATAATAAATTTCTCAACTATCTAAAACATCTCTATGACACCCCTGACAGCATTATAAGCCTGATTTCAGCTATAGCTGCCGGTATCCTGTACAAAATAAGCTTTACCCGAAAAAAGACACTGCCAATGCAGGTATTCAGTAACGATGCCATCATCTTTACTGCCGTCATGCTTACAGCTAATGCCGTGGCCTACATGGGAAAGGCCTTTGACAAAGGAGATGGACATTTTTCTATTTTAATTCTTCTTTCAGTATTCATCTATGGCATATTAGCTTACATTTTTAAATCGCGACTCATCTGGATCTTCGTTTTAATTTCACTTGGAGCATGGTTTGGAACCGAGACCGGCTATATGTCCCGTGACAATCTGTATTTTCTGGGGATGAACTATCCCTTGCGGTTTGTTGCTTTCGGCCTGATTTTAACAGCCATTTCCCTCTCCCTGAAAAACGTAAAAGTATTCAGTCACTTCTACTATACCACTTATATCTGCGGAATGATTTACCTTTTCGTATCCCTTTGGCTGATTTCTGTATTTGGCAATTTCGGTACTCTTGACAAATGGTACAGCATCAAGCAGATCAGCCTGTTCTACTGGGCAATCATTTCAGCTGTGGCTTGTGTAATCAGTATTTTCGCTGGCCTGAAGTACCGTGATGATGTCGCCAGAGAATTTGGTATCACTTTCCTTTTCATCAATCTTTACACACGCTACTTTGAATACTTCTGGGACAGCTGGCATAAAGCCCTTTTCTTTAGTGTCCTGGCAGCCTCCTTCTGGCTTATCGGTCGTAAAGCCGAGAAGATCTGGAATGTAGAATTCCTGAAAAAATAATGTATTGCTGTTTTTATTTCAGATAGAAGATGCCCAGTTTGATAATGTGATAAGCAGAAAGTGCGAAGAACAGGAGAGCAATAGCCCTGTTGACAACATAGCTGCTTAAAGCAAACTTCGTTTGGATATACTGTGCAAATCTTGCAAAACCATACAGGGCAACACCGGCTCCAATACCCGATCCAATACTAAAAATTGTCAGCGATAAATAGCCAATACTGATCCATTCATGTGAAATCAGGTAGGTACCTACAAATAACCAGTACGGAATCTGCATAGGATTAATAACCCCAAGTAACATCCCATATCTGATACTATCCTTTTTCGAGTAATCAGCTTTCGGCATTTCCCTTCTCGATCTCCAGGTAATCACCCCTAACACGGTGAACATTATAATCATAACCACATCAATATAGTTACCGACCTTAATCTCACTTGAAAGCCATTGCACAAACCTCATTACACCAAATGTGAACAGTACCTCTATGCATGAAAAAGCCAGAATAAAATACAAAGCTTGTTTTATTCCCCTGGTAATAGTGATTTGAACAACCGTAAGGTTAATATTTCCAGGTGGAATATAACCTATCGAATTAAGAATTATTCCAAGGAACAGGGTTAGAAAAAGCATGCGCTAATATAAAGTTTTAATTGATCCGGAGTATGAGTTAAAATAAATGGCCGGTAAAATATTTACCGGCCATTTATATTTTATAAAAACCTAATTATTAGCCATAAACGGCTTCAAATGTGGCTGTAAATATTTAGCTGTATAAGAATCTTTCGCATGAACCAGGTCTTCAGGTGTACCTTCAAAAACCACATTTCCACCTTTATCACCACCTTCAGGACCAATGTCAATTACCCAATCCGCAGATTTGATCATATCCATATTATGCTCAATTACTAAAATCGTATTTCCCTGTTCAATCAGCGTATTCAAAGCGATCAGTAATTTTTTAATATCATGGAAATGCAGACCAGTGGTGGGTTCATCAAAAATAAACATCGTTTTACTTGCACTATTTCCTTTAATCAGGAATGATGCCAGCTTAATCCTTTGTGCTTCACCACCTGACAGCGTATTGGAAGACTGACCCAAATGGACATATCCCAGCCCGACATCAACCAGCGGCTGCAGTTTATTTAAAATCTTAGTTTCTTTCTTAAAGAAATCAACTGCTTCATCAATAGTCAGATCAAGTATATCGGCAACATTTTTATCCTGGTAAGTGATATCAAGAATTTGTTGTTTAAACCTGCGTCCGCCACAAGCTTCACAAGGCAGGTAAATATCAGCCATAAACTGCATTTCTATTTTCACTTCACCTTCGCCCTGACAAACATCACAACGTCCGCCTTCGACATTGAAAGAGAATGCTGCGGGTTTTAAACCAGCTGCCTTAGAAGCAGGTAAAGCAGAGAACAGCGCACGTACGTCATCCCATGCTTTGACATAAGTAACCGGGTTTGATCTCGAAGAACGTCCAATAGGGTTCTGATCTACCATTTCTACCTGGCTGATCAGTTCATAATCACCATATATTCCATCATATAAACCCGTTTGTTCCCCTGCATAGTTACCAATTGCTTTTTGAAGCGCAGGATAAAGTATTTTTTTAATCAGACTTGTTTTGCCTGATCCTGAAACACCACTCACCACAGTAAAAACTCCCAATGGAAATTTCACTTCTATATTTTTAAGGTTATTTTCTCTTGCCCCCTTAATCAGAATATGGTCCGCCCATTTTCTGCGTGCTGCAGGAATAACTATATTTTCCTCGCCCGACAGATATTTCCCTGTCAGACTTTTACTATCCTTAATAATTTCTTTATAAGTACCCGTAAACACGAGGTTACCACCCAAAGTACCCGCCTCAGGACCAATATCAATGATATGGTCCGCAGCTCTCATCATCTCTTCTTCATGCTCAACCACGATAACCGTGTTTCCAACATTACGTAAAGACTGTAAAACTTCGATCAGCTTATTCGTATCTCTGGGGTGCAAACCGATACTGGGTTCATCCAGTACATAAATAGATCCCACTAAACTGCTTCCTAATGAAGTAGCCAGATTGATCCGTTGTGATTCACCACCTGAAAGCGTATTAGACAGCCTGTTCAATGTCAGATATCCAAGGCCCACATTGTTCAGATAAAGCACACGGCTGGTAACCTCGGCCAGTAAACGTTTAGCTATTTTTTCATCCGTTTCAGAAAGCCCGAGATTGTCAAAAAAATCCTGTATAACAGATAAAGGCATTAATACCACATCTACAATAGATTTTCCGCCAATCTTCACATAAGAAGCATCTTTACGCAATCTGGAGCCCTTACAATCAGGGCAAATTGTCTTTCCGCGGTAACGGGATAACATTACCCTGTATTGAATTTTAAAAGTCTGCTGTTCCAGTTCCCTGAAAAAGGCGTCTAACCCTTCAAAATATTTATTTCCAGTCCAGATTAGTCTCTGTTCCTTTTCTGTCAGTTCATTAAATGGCCTGTGAATCGGGAAATCAAACTTTGATGCATTTTTGATTAGTTTATTTAACCATTCACGCATTTTCTCGCCACGCCACGGTGCGATAGCATTGTCATAAAGACTTTTACTTTTATCAGGGATAACCAGATCTTCATCAATACCAATTACATTCCCATAACCCTCACAACGCTTACATGCACCGTAAGGATTGTTAAAGCTGAAAAAATTAGGCGTTGGCTCTTCAAAACGAATACCATCCAGTTCAAAGCGATCGCAGAAATGAGTGATTTTCCCCTCATGTTCTACATAACAATCACCTTTACCTTCAAAAAATGCAGTCTGCACAGAATCCGCTAACCTGCTCATTGTTTCATCATCCTCATGGAAAACAATACGGTCAATCAGAATCCTGATCGTCTCAGAATCTTTAAGCTCAGTATCTTTAAACTGATCATCTTCCAGGATATTTTCAATTTTATGAACAGTATCTCCCAGATATACCCTGAGAAACCCTTTTTGCAGTAATACCGCAAGTTCCTCTTTAATAGATCTGTTATTATGCGGATGAAGAGGACAGAAAATTGTTGCCACACTATCCTCACCCAGTCCAGACACAAAATCAACTACAGTACTTACTGTATCCTTTTTAACCATCACTCCTGATTCAGGAGAAATAGTTTTGCCGATTCTGGAAAAAAGCAATTTCAGATAATCATAAATCTCCGTTGACGTTCCAACTGTAGATCTAGGATTAGAAGTTATTACTTTTTGTTCAATGGCAATGGCAGGCGCGATACCTTTAATGTAATCAACATCAGGCTTGTTCATCCGGCCCATAAACTGGCGGGCATAAGAAGAAAGACTTTCTACATATCTTCTTTGTCCCTCTGCATAAAGCGTGTCAAAAGCAAGGGAAGATTTCCCTGAGCCCGACATTCCAGTGATGACAACCAGTTTATTTTTAGGTATTGCAACATCAATATTCTTGAGGTTATGTACCCTGGCACCCTTGATAATAATGTTTTTATGTGGATCTTTCTCCGTTTCCTTACTCATTTACTTCCTTATAGGATTTGCTAATATAACCCAAAAAACACAAAATTAGTTTGTCGGGAATATGCAAAAATACGGCTCTTTAAACTAATTTAATTTTTTTTACTACTTTTATTCTTGTAATCTGATAAAAAAATGGTTCTTTTGAACTTGTAAGCCAATCAATTAAATAAACATCTTAAAAAATCATAGGAGAAACACTATAGCAAAAACATCTACTCAATCTTTTTTAGCACAACCAAGCAAGGGAATTTAGTTTAGATAATCCTATGAAGTTACAATCATATAGTGATCAGGAATTAGTGAAGTTATACCTGAAAGGAAATGAGTCGGTTCTCGAAGAACTTTTGAACAGATACAAATCCAAAATATATACTTCCATATACTTACTGGTCAAAGACCAGTACTTAGCAGAAGACATTTTTCAGGATGCTTTCATCAAAGTAATCAATACACTCCGTTCAGGAAGGTACAATGAAGAAGGTAAATTTTTACCCTGGGTGATGCGTATCGCACACAATTTAGTCATCGATTATTTCAGACGTGAAAAACGTGCACCGGTAATAACCAGTGCCGATGGGACTACTGACGTTCTTAATATGCTGCAGATCCATGAAGAAAATGCAGAAGACAAGTTATTAAGAGAGCAAACGCATGCTGATCTCAGAGTATTAATCCAGCTTCTTCCAGACGAACAAAAGGAAGTACTGATTATGCGCCATTATGCAGATCTTAGTTTTAAAGAAATAGCAGATCTTACAGATGTAAGTATTAATACCGCATTAGGCCGGATGAGATATGCGCTGAGCAATCTTCGTAAGATGATGAAAGTGAAGGAAGTAACCTAAAATATAGGTTTTATCACTTATTAGAGATATATTTTGATCCTTATAGTGCGCATGAGTACAAGAAAAATGGACAAAACGAAAAACAATATGTTCTAATGAAAATAAATGTTAAATTGTTTCGTTAAATTAGAAAACGAAAACAGTTTAATGCTTATGATAACAACCTCTACTCCTATCTCAAATTCCCATTACTTAAATCAGCAGGCTGAAAATATAAGTGGTGAGTTTTTCAACGACCTTGATTTAATGTTTTACGACAGCATTAAATCACAAATGGACGCTTTGAATAAGAACCCTGATGAGGAAACTATTTCCAAAATCCTGGCTTACTCCAAGTCTCTGTAATTAAAAGATAAAGCTGCCATCTCCGGCAGCTTTTTTTGTTTTATCTTTGTCCCATTATGCTCAAAAAAGAAAGATATAGACAATTTGTAGCCTATTTTTCTGCTAAACAGCCTGACGCAGAAACAGAACTTCATTACAATAATCCCTTTCAGCTATTGGTAGCGGTAATTTTATCTGCACAATGCACTGATAAAAGGATCAACCAGGTTACACCTGCCCTGTTTCAGCGTTTCCCTAATGCAAAGGCACTGGCCGAAGCCACCCCAGATATTGTTTTTGATTATATCAGGAGTGTAAGTTATCCGAACAACAAAGCCAAACACCTTGTAGGCATGGCAAACATGCTGTTGAATGAATTTAACAATGTGGTCCCATCAGATATTGACCAGCTGCAGAAAATGCCGGGAGTAGGCCGTAAAACAGCTAATGTCATAGCCTCAGTAGTTTATAATGCTCCGGCAATGGCAGTAGATACTCATGTATTCCGTGTAGCTAACCGTATTGGATTAACCAATGGCAAAACACCACTTGCTGTAGAAAAAGATCTCGTTAAATATTTACCACAGGAAACTATCCACATAGCGCATCACTGGCTGATCCTTCATGGAAGATATGTATGCGTTGCACGCTCCCCTAAATGCAATATTTGTGAGATCACCTCCATTTGCAGATACTATGAAAAACTGAACAAACCAGCTAAAGCTATTAGCCAGGTCATAGATTAAACTCAATATTTTTAGATATTTTATTATTAATTGAAAAATATTCCTTAATATTGCTAAATAAATTAGTATATTCATTACCACATATAGTTATAAATATTTTATATTTACGGCATAATTAAATAAGATGATCCCAAACCCAGATAAATTAAAAGCATTACAACTTACATTAGATAAGTTAGAAAAATCTTACGGTAAAGGTGCCGTGATGAAATTAGGTGAAACCCCAACTGAATCTATTGAATCTATCTCAACCGGCTCTATTACATTAGATATCGCTTTAGGTATTGGCGGTGTACCAAAAGGACGTGTAATTGAAATTTACGGTCCGGAATCTTCGGGTAAAACTACTTTGGCAACGCATATCATTGCCGAAGCACAGAAAAAAGGCGGTGTAGCAGCATTTATTGATGCAGAACATGCTTTCGATAAATTCTACGCAAAAAAATTAGGTGTAGACGTAGACAATCTTTTAATTGCGCAGCCAGATAACGGTGAGCAGGCTTTAGAGATTGCAGATAACCTGATCAGATCAGGAGCTATTGATGTAATCGTTATTGACTCTGTTGCAGCTTTAGTACCCAAAGCAGAGATTGAAGGTGAAATGGGAGATTCTAAAATGGGCCTTCAGGCACGTTTAATGTCGCAAGCCCTGAGAAAGCTAACAGGAACCATTGCTAAAACAGGCTGTTGCTGTATTTTCATCAACCAGTTACGTGAAAAAATTGGTGTGATGTTCGGTAACCCTGAAACAACAACTGGTGGTAACGCCTTAAAATTCTACGCTTCAGTACGTCTTGACATCCGCAGAACCTCTCAGATCAAAGATGCTGATGAAGTTTCAGGTAACAGAGTAAAAGTAAAAATCGTTAAAAACAAAGTAGCTCCTCCATTCCGGATTGCTGAGTTCGATATCATGTTTGGCCAGGGAATCTCTAAAGTTGGTGAGATCATCGATTTAGGAGTAGACTTCAACATTGTTAAAAAAGCAGGTTCATGGTTCTCTTACGGTGAAACTAAATTAGGACAGGGAAGAGATGCCGTTAAACAATTATTACTGGATAATCCTGAATTAGCTGATGAAATCGAGAAAAAAATCAGAGAAGAAGTAACTGGTGAAAAACTAGAAGAATTACTATAGTAACGCTTACAGTCAACCAGCTGAGCTGTACCCTATCTATACACAGCTTCACATAAAAAAAGTGATATGTCTAAACAGGCATATCACTTTTTTATTTATAAAAGAAGTTTAACCAGCCTGGTCTATTATCATTACACAACTTCCTGCAATAACCTTCCAGCCTCCATCCACAATCTTCCAAACCCTGTTACAACGATATTATTCCTTAATAAGAACAAAATAACAATCCAGATTAAAGAATTTCACCTAATAAATAACCAGCAATTAACGTAACAAAAGCTCTTACTCAGGAAATTACCTGACAAAAGATCCTGCCCAGAAAACAACCTAACTAACACGCCAGCCATGACCACCAGCCAACAAACCAATGCAGTCGTTTCTTCATTAGCCGGTATCCTTTGATCTGAATTCATCAATCCGTGTTTAAAATTTAGAATTTTACAAAAAAAATCATCTGTATATTTTGACATCCGTTCCATTGAAAAGGGAACGCGGTCAAAATATACAGATGATTTTTTTGTAAAACCTGAGAAGAAACCTACGGATTCATAAATTTCATATCAACGTTAACCGCTACATAAGCAGCGATAAATATAGCAGCAACCAACACCACAAGACCGATATAATTCTTATTCTTATCCTGCTTAATCATCCAGATCAGCAATAAAATAAAAGGGATCAGCATCATGCCAAAGAACAAAAAACTCATTGAATTCATAACAAAAATTTAAATATTTTAAAACTCCATTCTTGATGCAGGAGCAATATCCTGACCAACAAACTCCTTATTTATAAACTTATAATGACCAGCAATTGCGATCATAGCAGCATTATCTGTACAATATTCAAAAGCCGGAATAAAGACCTTCCAGCCCAGTTCTTCAGATTTTTCCTGTAAGGCCCTGCGTAAACCTGTATTTGCAGAAACACCACCAGCAATTGCAATCTCCTTAATATGATATTGCTTTGCAGCTTTTTTCACCTTATTTAACAAGATATGAACAATGCTGTGCTGTACAGAAGCACAAATATCATTTAGGTTCTCCTGAATAAAATCAGGGTTCAACTTTTCCTGTGCCCTGATAAAATATAATATCGCCGTCTTCAAACCACTGAAACTATAATTCAGATCTTTGATCTGAGGCTCAGGAAATTTATAAGCCAGAGGATTTCCCTGTGCAGCATGTAAATCAATCAATGGTCCGCCAGGATAAGGAAGATTCAAAATCTTAGCCGTTTTATCAAAAGCCTCACCAGCGGCATCATCCAGTGATTCACCTACAATCTCCATATCAAAGAAATCTTTTACCAGGACAATCTGCGTATGCCCGCCAGAAACCGTTAAACATAAAAATGGGAAAGAAGGCTTAGGATCTTCAATGAAATGCGCAAGAATATGTGCATGCATATGATTCACAGCTATAAGCGGTAAATCTAAAGCAAGCGCAAAAGATTTAGCAAATGACACCCCTACCAATAAAGAGCCTAATAATCCTGGTCCCCTGGTAAAAGCTATGGCATTTATATCCTTTTTACTAACTTTGGCATCGATTAATGCTTGTTGAATAACCGGTACAATATTTTGCTGATGAACCCTTGAAGCTAATTCAGGAATTACACCACCATAATTTTGATGAATAGTTTGGTTTGCAATAACATTGGCAGTAATTTTGCCGTTAGTACAAATAGCAACAGAAGTTTCATCACAAGAGGATTCGATAGCAAGTATTACTGACACGTTGATTATTATTAAGCTACAAAACTATCAAAAAACTATTAAAAATACTTCTTTGGTTTATTGCATCGATTCTGCTGCTGCTTGCGATTATCTTATTTTCGCTCCAGTTCCGTCCTGTGCAGACATTTGTGGCAAAAAAAGCAGCAGCTTACCTGTCTAAAGAATTAAATACGACCATTTCTTTACAAGGAATTTACGTTAAACCTTTTAAATCTGTGATCATTGAAGACCTTTTGGTGCTCGATCAGCAAAAGGACACCCTGTTAAGCACACCAAAATTTATTGTAGACCTCAACCTGCTGTCCTTTGACAGACGGATTATTGACGTAAATACAGTACAGGTAAATAACGGTTCCTTTTTCTTAAAAAAATACAAAGGAAAAGATAAAGGGACAAATCTTGATTTTATAATTGACTACTTTGATTCAGGAACCACTGCACCAGTTAAGAAAAAGAAGAAACCCTACGAAATTACTTTTAACCGGATCATACTGAATAACCTTCAGCTAAAATATAAAAACCTGAATGTTGTAGACACCGTCATCAATGGGGTAAACTTCGAAGATGTAGAACTGACCGGCCTTAATGGTATTTTCGAGAAATTGAATACGGCCGATCATATGATGCAGGCCGATATAAAAAATCTGACATTTAAAGAAAAAAGTGGGTTTTACCTTAAAAACCTAACTGCTTTTACTACTGTAGACAGTAACCGTATTGAGCTTAAAAAACTAACTCTGGTCACCAATAAAAGTCATTTATCAGATTACTTCGAGATGAAGTTCCAGAAATTTGAAGACTTTAATGATTATGTCAACAAAGTAAGAATGAAGGCACATTTCAAAAACAGTCATCTGGAATCAAGAGATGTTGCCTACTTTACATCAGAGGTCGCAAAGATGAACCTCAATATTGACATTGACGGACAGATTACAGGGCTGGTTAATAATCTGAAAGCAAAAAAGATTTCTTTAAAAGCTGGTAAAGCGACCTATGTCAAAGGAGATTTCAATCTTAAAGGTCTGCCTAACCTGGATGAAACTTTTATGGAAATGAAAGTTGACATGGCCTCCACCAATAAAAAGGATTTAGATGAACTCGTAAGCAACATTACAGGAAACCGCAAAAAGGTAATTCCTGTCATCATACAGAAGTTTGGAGATATCTATTTCAATGGAAATTTCACAGGTTTCCAGAATGACTTTATTGCTTTTGGAGAATTTAAAACAAAACTGGGAAGGATTGTTTCGGATGTCAACATGAAGATCAGTAAAAAAGGAGTTCCTTCTTATTCTGGAAATGTCAAAACTTATGATTTTAACCTGGGTAACCTGATTGACGAAAACAGTCTTGGAAGAATCACTGCTTCCGTATATGTGAAAGGTAAGGGTATAGAATTGAATAGCCTGAGTGAACAGATCAATGGTGATATTAAATACATAGACTTCAATCACTACAGATATTCCAATGTGAAAATTGACGGAACCTTTGATAAAAAATACTTCGATGGTAAACTGAATATCAACGACAAAAATATACAGCTTGATTTTGACGGAGGAGTAAATTTAAATCCTAAACTTCCGGTATTTGATTTTAAAGCCTCCATCAAAAAAGCTAAACTCCGTAGTCTGCATTTATTTAAAGACTCGCTGATGGTCGATGCAAGTTTCAGTACTAATTTTTCAGGAACCGACCTCAATAATATCCAGGGTAATCTGCTTATTGAAAAAATACGGCTTAATAATGTAAAAGGGATCTATAATATAGATTCAGTACGGGTACAGGCCAAAGGAATCGGAGCAGAAAGAACGCTGAGAGTCAACTCTGATGTGCTTGAGGCAAGTATTCATGGACAGTATGACCTGAATACCCTTCCTTCTTATTATAAATCCCTCGCAAAAACTTATATACCTTCCCTTAAGGCAGATATCGTAAATTTCAAAAACCAGATATTCAAGTTCGAGCTTAAGATTAAACGCTTTGAGCCGATTGCTGAATTAATTGCACCCGGTCTGGAAATAGAAGATCAGGCCGAGCTATACGGAAATTTCGATTCCGAAAAGAAAATAGCCACACTGAACGGTTTCATTAAAAAATTAAAATATCAGGGTGTCATTGCCAATAATATTATCATTGATGAAAA
>Ga0247807_10001398_pt1 | contig 14172 bp, 16 predicted proteins | sample UWRJL074202C1_FD_179931 | JGI IMG/M metagenome (GOLD analysis project Ga0247807, IMG submission 179931) | Plant litter microbial communities from Arlington Agricultural Research Station in Wisconsin, United States - UWRJ-L074-202C-1 | ecosystem: Environmental > Terrestrial > Plant litter >...
TGGCGTCTGGAATGACACAACTGTGAGTTCCCTACCGATGTCGCTAGATCAGTCACTTATTTTGCCAGCATCATTTTGAGAGCATTTCAAGGAGTTGGCGGGTCTGGAATATACGCCATGACAGGAGTTATCGTCGCAGTTGTTGTTCCTCCGTCACGATATGCAAAGTACATGGCAATCATCTCTTCAGTCTTTGCCATATCTAGTATTCTAGGTCCTCTTCTTGGAGGAGCAATTAGCGAGCATTCCACTTGGCGATGGATTTTTCTGCTTAAGTTTGTCAATCTTCTGATCTATGCCCAGAGTACCTGCTGATTGCATCAGTCCGCCAGCTGCAGCTGTGGCTATGGCACTGATTGTGTTCTTGATGCCTTCTACGTTCTCGAAACATGATCATAGCCTCATCACTCGTTTTCTTCGTCGCTTCACGTACTCTGCATTTCGGAGAGTAGACTACATGGGGACAGGACTCATGCTGTGTGCATCAATTCTTCTTGTTCTTGCACTCGAACAAGCAGGAACTCGATATCCCTGGAAAAGCAGTGCTATATTATCGCCACTATTCATTTCTATGTTCTGCTGGCTATCCTTTGTGCAATGCGAGCTAAGGATTGACACTGATCGCACGGATGAAGAGCCAATATTCCCCATGCGTCTCTTGAAAGACAGGGTTGTCGCTGGCATGATACTGTTTGTTGACTGTTTCATAATATTGTAGGAGACCAAGAGCTAATAGTCACACAGTAACGCCTTCTTTACCGGGTTCCCATTTACAATCATTGTAGTCAATGTTCCACAACGCTTCCAGTCCGTGAACGACAGTTCTCCAACAGCAGCAGGGATTCTCCTTCTCCCACTTCTTCTTAGCGCCCCCTTTGCCTCGGGTCTATCAGGCTATCTAGTCTCGAATCGTAAAGTCCCGCCGGTCTATATTATTATTGCTGGTTCTTGCATGCAGTTTCTCGGCGTTGGACTTATGTGCTCGCTATCCCCTACCGATCTTAACCTTCAGAAGCAGCAGTACGGTTACGAGTTCATTATGGGCATCGGCTTTGGGTTTGTTTTAACAAGCTTGCTAGGCTTGATACCTATAGTGATCCAGAAAAAAGATATACCTGTGGTTATTGGTGCTGTGACTCAGGTTAGGGTCTTAGGTGGCACAAGTAAGTTACCATGAGATCTTCCTATGTACCGAAAACTAATCACATCCCCTAAGTCGGACTAGCTATTAGCCATTCAGTGCTTGATTCTTTCCTGAAGAAAGAGTTGGCAAAGCAGCTAGATTCAACGCAAATGAAAGCAATAGGAGAAAGTCTCAGTGCCGTTAAGCACCTGACTCCGGCACAGCAGACATTCGTGAGAGAAGCCTTTGGGAAAGGATACGCAGCCCAGATGTGGGTTGTGCTCGGATTTAGTGGGGTGGTTGTATTGAGTAGTCTGGTAATGTGGGAGAAGTCACCGAAGAGGCTTCAACTTGAGGACCCTACATCGTGAGCTTTCACAACCGGAATGCTTCAAAAGATGTAGTTTAGATAATGTATTGATCCCTCCGAACAAAATTTCTCGATCTAATGAAAGCCAAGAAAGTCTGTTGCATATGACATGTAACGTGACTCCCCTCTCACGTAGTTTGATACAGTAAATATGACTGTGGCTCATTGCAAGTTTTTGCTTCTGATCTCAGACTCGTGTCACGAACATCCAAACCTTCAGGCATTGCTTTACAGACATAACAGACATAATAAGGATCAAATCAAACAATTCGACCAAATCATATTGCACATATTTTAAAATGCATCTAGTATGAATACAGTGTTCTTAACCCATTGTCTGGTATGCTTTCACTTCACAAATTAGCCAAATCCAGGTGCCTTGATGAAATTCGATTTGCAGTTTGAATTCGAGCACAACCTCACACCAAGACAAGACGCCAGCTTTCACAAGATCCAGCTTTGTTCAACACTAAATACAGGATCAACTCAACGATCAACCATTTTCTGTCGTTTCAAGATTCGATCGATCAAAATGGCGACGCCTAGATTGATAAATTCGAACGAAATGTGTCAACATTAAGACGCCTCGGAGGAGATTTGGATGGAGAATGTAGATCTGAAAATTCGCGATTAAGTTTTCAACGGTGTGAAACTGGTCTGGAGGGGAAATAGGAATGGGAAAGGAAGACTGGCATCGAAAGAGCTGTTAGAGGTGCGAAACTGGGAATAGCATGTAGATACAGCCGGCCCAAGATCGCGAGACTGTCGAAAGGGTGGGTATGATATTAAAAGCAGTGTCTGTTCCATATTGAAAGAGAACGCAGTGAAAAGTTGATTCGCACCTTATGGTCTGACTCACACAAATTCCTTCTCTTATCCTGCTCCCGTTGACAGGAAAGCAATTCAAACCATTTGATCGTTCCCTCAGGCCAGATCTTACCTATAAGTACCGGACGTATTAAATCCTTGCAACAAATCCCAGCGGCTTTAGCTCACTTGGGAGAGCGCCAGACTGAAGCTCACTTCAGACATTGATATCTGGAGGCACTGTGTTCGATCCACAGAAGCCGCAACTACTGCGAATCATGGACAACCATGATTAAAGAACACAAACTTTTGCCATTTTAGAGTGTCGTACAGAACATGCATTTTGCTTTGATCTCGGATGAAAGCACTCCTGATTATTTTACTTTTTTTTTTGCCAATGCAGACGAACAGTGGGAAGCCAGGGAGCTGTGTGGACTTCGCTTGGGAATGCCTAAGTGGGGCTGCATCCACAACTGAGAGATAGGCCCAGCCAGACCCGCAATCTATATCCGGCAGAAGATATCACAGAGCACACACTATAATCCACTTGGCAGTATCTATCTGATTAGTGCTCGAGATAAAATGCAAGTAAGGAAGAGCGTGTCTAACACGCCGTCCTCTTTTTATTTATGTCTTCCAATTAGGATCATATGGATACAAAGTACTGCATGTTATCTCCATGTTGTGGTCGACTCGAACTGCACTAGGTGCTGTAAACTAAGAGAGATCTCAATGCTATTGGCACTCCAGAAACATGGTGCAAAACCGAAGCGTTGCTTCAATCCGAAATACAATTCTAGAAAGTTCCCAAAGAAGCAGGTCTTGACGTATATACCAATTCGACACAACCTCATCCGGTCGTTCGTTAGAATTTTAAATCTTGCTGTCACACCAGCTAGCGCTAAAAAGAAAAGCAACACTCCGTCTTCAGATCGCATTCCCACTGTAGCAGAAGTTGGTTCCATCGCTCGGATATTTGTCAGAGAATCTCCATGGGCTGTAGGTGTTCTTTAGGACGTAGTTATTTCTCGGGTCAAAGGTAGCTGCGTAGAACACACAGTTGCCGGATGCAGATGCAACTGTGGTAAATCCATAAGACTGGCATTGTGAGGTAGCCATGCACATCGTTTGACAGGCTAACACGTCACTAGCAGAAGTGCTGCTCCAAACATGCTGAGCATAGATCCTGGACATGAATTAACCCACATTCTGTTGAATATCTGGCAGCAGTAGCTAGGGAACTTGTAAGATCTGATTTATCAAGTTGCAGGACTTATGATTAAATTTCACGACCTCCATATAACATGGTTTGAAATGATCGAGGCTTACCGACTAGCATAACCAGCTATATTGCACTTGATATCTTGCTTAGCAGTGACAGCACGCTTGGAGGCTATAGATGTGGCCTCTGGAGCGCGTTTGTTACGTAGGGTAAAAGGCCATGTAGTGGTGGTTGTGGAGGTATGTTGGCGGCGATAGTTTTGGGGAAGAAGAACCGGTCCTGATGTTGTTGCTGGTGGTATGGTGGCCGTCTTGCTTGGAATCACGGCGTACAAAACCTCTTGATCGATTGAACCTTCACCTACGCGCATGGCAACCTTTCCTTCTAGATGGGGCTTGGTGATGTGTCCTTGAACCGGCGTTTGAAGGGTAGTAGTAGCCAAGCAGAGGAGAAGCTGCAAGATAAAGAGCAAGCTTTGCAAACCCATTGTGGTGGTTGTATAGCGGGCGTAGCAGAATCTCTTGAATTCCTGGAGATTGACGATCCTGTTTCAATTGCTGATCTGTTTCGGAGGGGTATCTGCAAAAAATGTCGTTCGATTATAATATGCCAGAACAAGTGGTTGATTGGCGGCAGAATACAGGGTAAATGGGTTGAAGACCGGTAGAGTATATTTCCCTTAGCATCGGCCCAACACCAAATCTAGTTTTTCTTTAGCGGAATTGCTAGCGGCATAAACTAATGCCTCAGAGCATCGAAGTTACCGAATCCACAGTGAAGCGATTTTCTTCGACCCGATGCTGATGGGCTGGATCTGAGACCTGGGTAAATGATGGCCAAGCCCAGCTGTAACTCTTCCAGAAGCCATCCAAAAAGTTGATGCATGATTCTCTGTGTGAGATGATCAGAGCCGAGTTTCCTTTCCTGAACCTCATCGTTTCTGTCGGGTGTTGAAGAGAATGCTCGGGTCGAATATATTATACTATTATCGTGGCGCTAAACCGCATCGGTGGATATAAGCAATTGATTGGAGTGCCTCTATCTTCGTTTGGTCAGCTTAGCATCTGACTGGACTTTTGTTTGGTTAAAGAATTTGAGAATCCAGACTATTTATTTTGCTGTCAGGCTTGCCTTTAAATTCCGCTTCAAGGCAGGTTACATAGTTGTCTTCGAGATAATACAATCCCTACTTGCAAGTCGATATTTTCGAACGTAAAGTAGATCTTAATTAGGTAACTCGCGCTAGTCATGACAAGACTATCCTTAAAGAGAGTCAGAATTAAGATATGTTCTTCCTGATCAAGACATAGCCACGATATACTGGGTAGTACGTGACTGAGAGTGTTCTAGTACGTCATTCACTTGACCCATGAAATGTATGTGCTAAGGATGGTTACACTTTGTCATGGGTTTATTAGGTTGAGACTGCCATCATCCAATTTATGAGTTAGACGATATTATAAATAGATTACCTAATAGTCCGCTATCATTGTAATTTGTTTCTATTGAGGAATTCCGTTGGTACAAGTATGGCAATCTGACTTTCATGAGAATTCATGATATATTTATTATGTTCATTCAATAGGAGAAGGTTTCTTGAAATGTATGTACATAAATACATGAACAGCAACAAAAATAGACAAACGTATATAGCCATACATAAACATATAAATTCACAGGACTACTTAAAGTAGCTTCTTGCATTACAACCTATTCGTTCGTTGGTATATGATTATTCCCTACCCCTGCGTTACCCCAGTACCTTCAAACTAGGCCTTGCGATGTTACTTTCTGCCTCATCTGATCGCATCTTAATAATACGGTATTTTGTGCCTTCAGAGCTTGCCACCGAGCCTCCGTGTAGAAACGGCAACGTCGATCGCGTGATTTTTGGCACCAGAAATCACACCTTGGAAGTTGGGTGATTGGAGCATTCCCGACTTGGTGCTGCACTCTTACTAGAAGATACCGCAGATGTCAGAACCTAAAATAACGCGGTGATATCAATCCGACACTCATAGCCTCATTAAGTGGAAATGGAAATGCCAATTTCTGGCTGGCGGGGGGTTGATTGGCACAGTGGTGCACGTTCTGCCTGGGGTTGATCTTAGGTAGCCTTAAGCAAGTTCCACCTTCCGGCCCCCGAATGCATTGAATCTCGAAACGCTACATCTTCCTCGACGCCGTACAACAAATCTTCAACATATTCTCTTGCTCGTTATGGCACCGAAGCCTCATCGATCCATTGTATCATCTTCCCCAACTCTAGAAAAACCCTCTACAATACTACCACCTCGGGAGCGGGTCTTATCTAAGGACGAGTGGGAGAGCATCAAGCCTCTCATTTATCGATTGTACATCCAGGAGGAAAAGACTTTTGCGAGAATAAAACCTACAATTTTGGAACTCTTTGGATATGCTCCTACGAGGAATCAGTTTGATAAAAGAGTTCAGCGTTGGGGCTTCAAAAAGAATCTGACCAGAGACGAGAGGGACGTCCTCTTGCGTAACGGAGCTACCCAGAATATTCCTAATGATGTAAACCGACAGGCTCAAACTGGAATGTTATCCAGTAAGCTAAGTCCCCAATTATAAGATCCTAATTAAAGCTCTTGCTGTGTACTGAGAAATGATATATAGATAACATGCAACACGTGGCATACTCTAGTCCTGTTGGATACCAGGTCAATAATACATCTATATCTGATCAACCAATATACAATCTGGTCGATACCGGGTATCGCTCGGCTGATTTTCCGAATTTAATGGAAGATGGAACCGTTGCCCAAAATTCCATGACAATTGATTCTTCGCCTTGGGCTTCTATGGATGTACCAGGTTCTCCTCGACTGACACGTCTTCTTACGGCTTTGAGCCTCCACAATAATTCCATTGAGCCGTTATCCTTGTCTCAGTCCCAGCACGAATATGATGCTAATGAGACTTTCGAGGTTGTATCTACTTCTGCCCTAAGAAGTCCCTCTCGGACTGAGCAAAAGGATGCGTTCTTGGAGGTATATCGAGAATTGCTTAGTCGCCGACTGGCTCTTGCAAAGCAACATGACAAAAGCTCGGGCGAAGTGCAAATGAATTACAAGACGGCGGACATATTCTTTCCCACGGGTAATTGGATTAATCCTGACCCACGCCACGAATTATATCCATTTCCATCCGTTGCAAAGCAGAAAAGCCGCCCGTTGACAGCTATAACAGTGACTAATCTAAGTATACCAACACTAGAGAGCCGTGCCAATAGCCTCAGTACATACCGAGCTACTTTCGAAAAGACTCTACCTCCACTTCATCCACTGAACATCAAAACATTAGAAGATCTTGCCAACACTTTCTGTGAGATGAGTGATCACGACAAAGCAAGCAAATATTGGGCGATGGTTGCGAATCTCAGAGAAGCTGATGAAGGTCCCATTGCGTTTGAAACAATACATGCCTGGTATATGGTGCTTCGTAATTTGCATATGCTAGGAGCTAGAAAAGCGAAAGAAACGGCTATCCTATACGACCGGCTCGAGAAATTACTCCGGGAAAACTTTGCACCAGACAACCCTTTATTAATCACCTTTGGGTGGATAAAAGCAGATCATTTAGCTGACAGAGGTCTATACGCAGAAAGCGAAAGATTATATCGAGAAAGCTTACAACTCAGATTGAACCTATGGGGACCAACAAGTATACACACTATCAGGTGCATGGCTAGCCTCGGCAAACTTTTGATTTTGAAAACCAAGAACTCAGTGCGAGAGGCCTCGACGAGAGTAAACCAAGCGGGCCATAAATTTCAGGAGTTACCAGAAGCTAAGAGTACTGAAAATTTGGTATGCTCTGCTATGGCATTGCAGAAAGAAAGCACAGAACCCGACATGGATAATCTCATGGATCTCACACATATCACAATGTTGATTAGTCTTGGTCGTTCTGAAGAAGCTCTCAAGTTAGCGAAAATCGGAGCTGAACATACAAGGCACGAGCTGGGGGAGAGCCATGCGACCACATTACAGTACTTAGATCGCTTAGCGCAGATATTTTTAGAACTCAGGAGATATCAGGAAAGCATTCATGTCTTTCAGACTATTCTCCGGCTTCAGAAGCTAGTCGAAACTTCACCAGATGTTATTGAGCGTATCTGTGGGCTGGGCAAAGCCTTTCGCGGATTGAATCAACACCAAGAAGCGATTGTGCATTTGGACAAGGCCTTTCGGAGCGGGTTATCTACTTTCGGTGCCTTGAGTGTCAAGACAAAGGAAGCCTGTTGGAATCTTGGAGACTCGCACAATCAACTAGAAGAGCACGCCAAAGCTTCCGATATTTACAACCTTTACATTCAGGAGATTTGGACTGCGGCGATCAATGAGCATCCCTTTGTGGTTGAAGTCCAAGGGTGGCTAGCTGATACAATTAATTACAGCTTGCGGCCAGTATGATCTGGGTGATACATGGTATCCAATGACCTTTCCTGCTCCGAGAGCATAACCAGGAGGTTCAGATCTCAAAATTCAAAGCACGCAACATAGCTGTGGAGAGGTCCGTCACGCAAGCCATTGAATTATTCTGGCTGCCAGCAATGCCTAGCTAAAATTTGGAAATTTTATGCTGCCACTGCACCTCATCCATCAGGAAACTCGCAATCGTTATACAGAGTACACATGGAGAGCTCTCACATACATCTCAGCGATAGCGAGCGAAATCGATGACAATAGTCGTTATTGTAATTGGATAAAGATAATTTTAAAGTCTAATATAAAATTTAGCCCAGACTTAGGGCCTACATGAGAGTGTGTCCATACAAGTACTGATCCGATGATTTGATTTCTTACGAAGGGAAGTAGTAGTCAGTTCTGGCTTTTTGCCAGGGTGGCCCCTAACTTTCTCGTTGTATGTAATCCACCTGCTCCACAGGTCGCTTCGAGCAAACACCCCATGGGATTGCCTCAGGGCCTAAGATCTACCCGAGGTAGGCAATTCCTTCCTCTATGCTCGAATAGAGGTCGCGAATAGGTCTCGAGGTGATGTGGTGTAAAGCGTAGCTATTGCAGTACTATTTAATAGGAAGAGAACTAATCGGAATCATAGAGAAGTAGGCACGGTACGAGAAGGGATTCAAGAGAAGGTGAAAAATAAACCATAAAATAAATCAGGCCAGCCTTTGCGCTGTAAATGAAATACGACAAAATCCGACCCAGCGTTGGGAGAAAGCCTAAAAGATGGACCGGAAGCCAAGACAAGGATTCCAGAAAACAAAAGGGTTCGTCCCAAATACCTAGGTCGTTGGAAGGTGTCATATTTTATTTTCTTTCATGTCGCTTTATTTTTCTGCCCTTACTTTCCTCCACGTGGTTTTCCTTCCACATCAACGACGTCACCAACCTGCTTCCCGAATGTTTCCCCCTTTTTTTGCGGCTGTCACAGACCGGGCTGGGACGATCATGTAATCTAGACTTGGTCCCCCCCGAGTCTCCGGGTTTAAAATGTACTGTACCAAGATGCGCTTGATCTGTCTTAAAGATGTCTTGTTAGAGGTTTGCGGGATATTCTTGATTTTACAGAAGTGCAATTCGGTGCAACGAGACGTGAATCGTTGCCGAATCTTTTGAGGGTCTGGAAGGACTATTCAGAATCTTACTTTTTGAAGGAACGTGTGGGAGAGTCGTAGGTTTGTCGTAATCCAGAATGACAGTGATAGTTACATCTTGTACCTAAGAAGAGATTGGAAATGTGGGTAGGATAGCTAGATTAAGGAGGCTCCACGATTTTGGAGGCATGGTCTATGGGAGCAAGTCCGGAATCCTTCCAATGTTACGTGGCTCAGGCTCGGTCATTGTTTTCTTTTGTGTATCGATCGGTAAAATTATCAGGTACTCTTGAAATCAGGTTGCGCCTCTCGGACTTGAAAATCTAATGGAAAAGCAAGGAGTCGGATTTGTTTGTTTAAGGGGTATGTTCCTATTTTCCGTGGTGGCTGCAGCGGACCGCTGACTTTACATATGCACTGTCACCTGGAAAACATTCCCCTGAAATGCACATATCCGAACATATGGAAGCACTACCTCAGCTTCTTGAAGAGCCTTTGCGTGCTGCCATCTTATCAGAAGGGCGATCATCTTAATCAATTTTATAAAGAAAGTTAAATACTTCTTGTGTCCTCGTGATTTTGAGTGTGTGCGGAGGTTGAGTTTACCTCGGATCCTTCGCTCAAACAAACAACAATGGAAGAGAAGACCCCAGCGCGTGCGGTATCGATAAGCCGGCATATCCATCCCGCCGCAGATCCTGAAACGAAACCTATATTAGTGTATGTAATTACAGATCACAGAGGGATGGGTACAGCAGAGTCGGGCCCGAACGTGCAGAAGTGGACACAGCACACGTTGGTGACTGGCGGGTTGGCGTTTCGAAACAAAAATGATGTGCAAACGGCTAGAGTATACATAACCCAGCATCTTGGGTGGCTGGCTTTAGCGCAGGCTATTGTTCCAAGGGGGCCATGTAAGGCAGCACCAAAAGGCCCAGAGTGCTGAGCCAATGCCAATTGTGAGATGTAGGTGCGCTGAATGAATTCGTATACATCATATGGTGAACCTTTGGAAAAAGGGGGGGTCGGCGGTGGATAGCGGTGGTCAGCGACACAGCAATAGAAAATCTTGGGAGATTTATATAGATACGGCTATGATGACTAGTCTGTCAGAGTATTTCGGTCTGGAAGAGAAGCAAGAGCCAATCAATCATTGGCGGTCGTGGATTATCCAACGGGCGACACGCCGTTCGAGGTATTTCCTCTCTGATGATATCAGAATCGAAAACGTGCCTGATAGGCTGTGCCGACCCTGAAACTCACCTATTTTTCTTCTCTCCCACTATACCAGACGCTAATGTATAATTCAAGACGCTAGTCGGCGGGTTCACATCGGGAACCATCCCGTGTCCCACTTTTCCACCTAGCCGAGAACCTTCCCTCTCCTGTCCACATCTTTATAACCAAGATGGCTTCGCCCTCCACGTCTTGACCTGGCTAACAGTTCTTTCTCTCCAGCTTGTATCCCACATTCCTTTGTGCTCGTTGTTCGCCTCGTTCTTTTCCATCTGTTGTACAGACAGTTCCATTCATTCATCCATTCATTCATTCTTCATCCATTCGCAACCATCACTTCGAAAGTGTCACTTTGCCAATACGTGAATAACCAGCCTCGACGGCATTGTAAGAACCAACGCAGCAACATCCCAATCTACAAGCACGAAGCCAGATACTTCCTGCAAACTTCTTCATCAATTCAAACTCGCAACCAATTTTGCTAGCCAAAAACACTCTTGCTATCCATCATGCATTTAGCACCCGCAACTATCGCAGCCATCCTGGCCTTTGCCGGAGATGCTGCCGCATACTCAGCAAACAAGCGTACCTTCGCTGTCAACCATTTCTATGGAAAGGGTCCTCTTGTCGAGGGCAGTATGGATCCCATCGTCAACCCAGGAAGAGCTTCTTCGCATGTCCACTCCGTCCAGGGAGGTAACGCTTTCGACATCACTTTGACCGATGAACAGCTGCTTAAGGAATCTACCTGCACCTCGTCACTCGTCAAGAATGACCTTAGCGCCTACTGGACCCCAAAGCTGTATTTCAAGGCCCAGGATGGTACCTTGAAGGACGTAGAAATGTTCTATATGAACGTCTATTATTTGTAGGTTCTCCTCAATCTTTAAGATGGTTGCACCACTTGCTAACTTGCTTGCAGTTTTGATGCCACTACCGACAAGATCGAAGCGTTCCCACCTGGACTACGTATGTTTGTCGGTAACCCAAGCGCCCGCACTCCTCCTGCCACCGGGGGTAAACCGATTCTTGACCTCTCCGACGGTGTCCCCTCTCCTGTCCAATGGACATGCCCACGCTCTAAAGAAAGTGAAGGTGTTCCTTTATACCCCACTGACTCTGATGGACTCCACGGCGTCGGGATCCAAGATCCAGGAAATGGAGGTTCGGGTGTCGGATTCCCAGACAGGAACTGTGACGGATATGCCTCTCCTCTTCGAGCGGATATCCACTTCCCATCTTGCTACAACCCTGCCGCCGGTCTCCATGACTACAAGAACAATATGGCTTTCCCAACCAAGGGTAACTGCCCTGAGGGCTGGATTCACGTTCCTCACTTGTTCTATGAGGTTTACTGGAACACTCCCAAATTTGCCGACCAATGGACTCAGGGACAAGGAAAGCAGCCTTTCGTTCTCTCCAATGGTGACCCAACTGGCTACAGTCTCCATGGTGACTTTGTATGAACACCCTTCTCCCCTCTTCCAATATCAGCAATTGGTGCTAACTTATACAGATTTCTGGATGGGATGTTCCAACTCTCCAACAAATCATCGACAACTGCGATGCTGGTTCAGCAGGTATGGATAAATGCCCAGGTCTCATCGGTGGTCTCAACGACCCATCCACAACATGCAACATCCCCAACATCATTTCCGAAACCATCACTGGAGCCATGAGGTCTTTGCCAGGCAACAACGTGCTTGGACAGTGGGGTATTGATGCCGCACCACCAGTGGCTGCTCCTTCTGCTGGAGCCCCTATTGCTTCACAGCCCGCTGCATCTGCCGCACCAGCACCCTCTTCTGCCGCCCCTGTCGAATCTCCCAAGCCAGTAGAGTCTCCTAAGCCAGTAGAGTCTCCTAAACCAGTAGAGTCTCCTAAGCCAGTAGAGTCTCCTAAGCCAGTAGAGCCCGCCAATCCAATAGAGTCACCCAAGCCAGTAGAGCCTGCCGAACCCGTAGAGTCACCCAAGCCAGCAGAGTCTGCCAATCCAGTAGAGTCTACCAATCCGGTAGAGTCGCCTAAGCCAGAGATACCAGCACCCGCTTCTCCTATCACGACAGAGATTGGTGCTGGACCATCCCCAACAGGTAGTCCCATCACCTTAGTCACCTCCTACGTGGCCACCACCGAAGTCTCATGGGTTACCGTGACCGAGAATGGACCGGCACCGACCGGTTCCTCCTCCCTTTCCTCAATCAGCGGTTTCACCTACCACGGCTGCTTCGCTGACCGCAGATCTGGAGATCGGGTTCTCTCAGGCATCAAATTCGCCAACGTCGGTCAACACTCCGTTACGAACACAAAGTGCATCGCTTATTGCAACACCAGAGGTTACACCCTCGCCGGCACCGAGTACGGCGGCCAATGCTTCTGCGGTAATGAGCTTGCTACCACCGAAAAAGTCGACGAGAGTAAATGCAACATGGCCTGTGAGGGTGATGATAAGGAGACTTGCGGTGGTAGTTTGACTTTGAGTGTATACTCTAAGGCTGTTGCAAAGCGTGCATTGGGTAGTCGTCATCTACACTACCATCATCGCCACTCCTCATAGATCAGCTGCTTTAACTCCAACATTCGGATTTTGGTCCGATCATTGCTGATGTGGGAAACCATTCCAGTTCCTTTTTATTCTCTTCTTCAGAAAAGCTCTATCGGAGTTAGCGCTTGCGCAAATCCATCTTCACACTTCTTCTGTTCTTACTGTCACATTACCATTTCTGGAGGGTCAAGATTAGGGGGAGATTTCACGGGCAACACCAAACGTGCTGGGTTGTATATTAGCAGGAGGATCATAGAGGATATAGCGAAGAACAGACTTACGAATCATGCAAAACCACTCTGATGGCCTGATGGGAGGCCTAAGGAACTTTACTTTCAATTGTATATACTTTTTAGGATGTTGAGAGAGGTGTTCATTGGAAGACACACTCTTTTACTGGTAAAAAGACCTGAGCATAGAATTTTAAGAATCAATGCCTGACTGATACACCAATACTTGTCGTTCTGGCTGATTATGAACTTTGCCTATTGATGTTACGTGTAGTTTTGATATTTTTGAATAGTGATAAGAAGGGGGTTTGAACTCTTGAAGGGAAGACCGTCATGAAGATTCACAGGAATGCGAGTAAGGAATTGCGGCGCAGGAAATTACGCGAGCTTTCACATTGCTCTCATCAGAGGCTATTTTCGTCCTTCTTTACGATCTCTCAACAACCATTTGTTCCTACTACATCATTGTTATTGGTGTTCCTGATGCTGGTCACACATAGCCTCTAACCCTCCTTTTCTTCATTTCCAGGAAGATGTGGCTAGCTTGTCATATTCTGGAGCTGATCATGGAACCGTCAAATTGCAGTTGGTTTGGGAGAGGAAGAATGTTTGCTTCTCGATTGATAGTGATCTAATATCCTATGTAATATATCGATATATGATATGTCTATATATCTGTATAGAGAGCACCCGGATCTTGATCTCGGAGAGCATTTTGCACTTCTAGTATACAAATCCTTTCTATAAACCACTGACAAGAAGACTCCTCAACGTAGTGTACGGTTTGGTCTAATTGCCTAGATTCCTCTGCTGGCAGTTCTCTACTCGCCGTAAGGTCGTAATTTCGTGATCATCATTAGATGAAAGTGTTGCGCAGCCTCTATGCGATCTTCTCGACAGTAAGTGTGCCTTTTTCTCCTCCTTCCAACTCTAGATATCCTCCGCTCTCCAATCTCTTCTTCCACTTCGTGCTCTCATATCTAGCAAGTATCATCGTCATTCGTAAGATCGTTCCGCTGCTTGAATCATGTTCCTCGGCAGTCTTCTTCATT
>Ga0247807_10001399_pt1 | contig 14170 bp, 6 predicted proteins | sample UWRJL074202C1_FD_179931 | JGI IMG/M metagenome (GOLD analysis project Ga0247807, IMG submission 179931) | Plant litter microbial communities from Arlington Agricultural Research Station in Wisconsin, United States - UWRJ-L074-202C-1 | ecosystem: Environmental > Terrestrial > Plant litter >...
GTCGTAGACCCACGCGCCGTTCACCTGGGTGAGCGTGATGGGGGCGAGCTCCTGGGTGATCCGCACGGGGGGTTCCGGCTGGGGCTCGAGGCGGCTGGTCGCGAGTGCGCCGGCGTTGAGGGTAGGCGCCCAGCTCGAGTCGTCGAAGCCGGCCTCATCCCAACCGTTCTGCCACAGGTTCGCGTTGTACGTCTCACCCATGAGCAGGTCGGAGGAGACGATCGGCCCCTTGGTGGTGGTCCAGTCGCCGTCGGTGCCGACGACCTGGGTCGAGCCGTCGTCGTAGGTGATGACCAGCTGGCCGAGCAGCCGGGAGTCGGTGCCGTACTGGTTCGGCCCGAACCAGCCGAGCGAACCCGAGTACCAGCCCGCGCCGGTGAGAGCACCGATCGCGTTGTCGCCCGACTTCACCAGGTCGGTGACGTCGTAGGTCTGGAACGCGACGCGCTTGTTGTAGTCGGTCCACCCGGGGGCGAGCTCGAGGTCGCCGACGCGCTCACCGTTCAGGCGGAACTCGTAGACGCCGAGCGCCGACGCGTAGAGGCGGGCGCTGGCGATGTTCGCGCCCGCGGTGAACTCGGAGCGGAAGATCGGCTCGGCGTCGAGGCCGTTGAGCAGGCCGTCGTTGACCGCGTAGACGCGTGAGCCCGCGACGGTCTGGCTGCCGCCGGTGAAGGTGGTGTCGCCGAGGGGGAAGTTGGTGTCGACGAGAACCTTCGGGTTCGCGCCGAGGGTGGTGACCGTGAAGCTGTGCGCCGTGCCCGATTCACCCGCGCTCGAGCGGAAGCCCGAATAGCCGCGGGCGAAGTTCGTGACCGGGGTGGTGACGATGAGGTGATCGTTGACGTAGGTGGCGATGGTGTTGCCGACCGTCTCGAACCGGAACAGGTTCGATACCGTGCCGGTGATCGGACCGTTGAGGAACGTCGGGTCGATCTTCGTGCCGGCGAGCACGGCGTAGCCGCCGTTCGTCTTCACGTGCGGGCGGATGAAGGCGTCGGCGCCGCTCACCGAGATCTGCCACATGTAGGCGTTCGAGGCGTTCGCGTTCGCTCGCAGGTAGATTCCGAGAGCACCGGTCACGCTGCTGACCGAGACTTCCGTCTTGGTGTCCTTCCACAGGTTGAGCGCGGCCTCGGTGTCCTCGCCGATCCAGTCGGCGGTCCACTCGGACGCTGCGAGCAGGGCGGTCTCGAAGGACGCGACGCTGCTCCAGGCCGACTCTCCGCCGTGGTTGTCCCGCACCTTGACGCTCCAGTAGTACGCGGTCGCCGACTCGAGTGCTGGACCGTCGTAGACGACGTCCACCGACTGCGCGCTGTTCACGAAGCCCGAGTCCCACACGTTGCCGGTGCCGGCCGCCGCGCCCGCTCGCGTCGTCGAGACGACGATGCGGTACGCGGTCTGCAGGGTCGCCCGCTGATCGGAGCTGAGCTGCCAGGTGAACTGCGGGTCATCCCCGTTGATGCCGAGCGGATCGACGAGCGAGTCGGTGCGCAGCGCGCCGGCCGCAAGGGGTGCGTCGGCCGCGACCGCGGCACCCGCGGTGAGGGACGTTCCCCCCACGACGAGCGCCATGGAGAGCACGAGCGCCGCGACACGGGTGGGTCGGGTGAGGAATCGCTGAACAGTCATCGGAAGCTTCCTTGCTGGGTGACGTGGGTGAGTCGAGCGGGTTAGTAGACGCGCACGGAGCGGGCATTCGCGGCATCCGCCGCGACCTGGGCCGAGCCGAGATACGTGAGGGTGAGGGTGTGGGTCCCCTTGCGGGTCGGGGTGAAGACGAACTCGCCCACACCGTTCGTCACCGTGGCTGTTCCGATGCGGCGCCCCGAGTCGACGACGGCGACCGAGCCCGACGGGGTGAACCCCGAGGAGGCGACGGCGATAGTCACGGTGACCGGCGTCCCCGCGGCGACCGTGCTCGCCGAGGTCCTGAAGCTCAGGACCGAGGCGCGCTTGACGACCACCTTCGGTGTCGCGGTGCGGAACACCGGCTCCTGCAGGGTCGTCGCGGCGGCCACGCGCACGGTGATCCGCGCGCCCGAGTCGGCCACGGTCACCGTGTAGCCCCGCGTCGTCGCCCCGACGATCGGCTGTGCGTCGCGGTACCACTGGTAGGAGTAGGTGATACCCGACACATTCCAGGTTCCGGTTGTCGTCTTCAGAAGCTGTCCGGGACGGGCGTTTCCGCTGATGACCGGCTTCTTGACGTTGGCCAAGAGGCGCACAACGGGAACCTTCGACGTGGCGGCGGAAATCACCGATACGGGCTCGAATCCGGCCTTGCTCGCCGTGACCCGCACCGTGATCGTCTTTCCGCCGTCGTTGGCACGCACGACATAGCTGCTCGCCGTGGCGTTGCTGATGGCGACTCCATTGCGCAGCCACTGGTAGTCGAACGTGAGTCCGGATGTGTTCCACAGCCCGCTCGTTGCGCTGAGCGTCTTGCCGTAGGCGGCGGTGCCGCTGATCACCGGGTTCACCAGCACCCCGAGTACATCGACATCCTCGATGACGACCTCGGTGCTCTCCACGACCCCGGTGTTGCCCGCGAGGTCGGTGGAGAAGTACTCGACCAGGTAGCTGCCGAAGCCTTCGATGGTCACCGGCCCGACGGGCGCCACTGTCCACGCGCCACCGTCGATGCGGTAGTGGGTGGATGCAACACCGCTCGTGGCGTCGTGTCCCTCGAAGGTGATGGTCGCCTGGTCGAGTGTCTGGGCGTCGACCGACACCGCGGTCTCCGCCGTCGTCGTGGGCACCACGGAGTCGATCTTCACGGCGAGGCTCTTCGCCTCGGTCGCGTTGCCCGATCCGTCGGTCGCCCGGTAGCCGATGGTCGTGGTTCCCTGCGTCGTGACGGTGAGCGGTGCCGTGTACGGGCTCCAGTCGGCGCCGTCCGCGATCTCGATGACCGGGGCAGTCCCGCTGTCATCCGTGGCCTGGACGGTGACGGTCGCGGGGCCGCGGAGCCAGCCGCCGGAGCCGTTCGGTCCGGTGCTCGTCGCGTTGGCCGAGACGAGCGGTGCAGCGTCGGCCGGTGCGGGGAGCGTCCAGACATCGGCGATCGACGGGTCGTGGAAGCCGGGCAGCGAGGTGAAGCGCATCTCGACGCGCACCGTGCCACTGCTTGCGGCGCTCGCGGGCACCAGCACGTCGTAGGTCTGCGTTCCCGGTCCCTTCGAGGTGTTCTGGCGAGAGTGCACTACAACCCCATCGACCTTGACGTCGTACTTCTTGGTCGCGATTCCGTCATACGTCTCCGTGGCGCGGAGCACGAACGGCTGGCCCTGGTTGACGTTGATGAGGAAGGAGAACCACGAACCGGGGTTGGAGGCGCCCGAGTAGCGGCGCGTGAGCCCCGCCTCGAGGGTCGTGCCACCACCCGAGGACTGGATGGCGCGCGTGGACTCCGCCGCAGCGTCGCCCAGGTCGACCCAGTCGATGACGTTGGCCGGCTCGCGGGTCAGCGCGACGACGAGGGTCGCCTTCTTGGACGACAGCTCGGTGGACCCGCGCACGAAGCTCGTCCCGATCGTGTAGCTGTCGGCGTTGACGGTCGTCGGCACGATGAACGGCACCGTGAGGGTGACGGTCGCACCGGCGGCGATGCTGAGATCGCTGCTCGGCACGGCGGGGACCCAGGCGTCGGGCAGGTCGAGAGCGACTCGTCCGCCGATCGCGCTGGTTCCGCTGTTCGTCACGACGACCGTTGCGGTTCCGGCGCCTGCGCCATTGGAGGTGACGCTGGCCGCGGTGATCGTGATCGGCGAGGCGACGGTGAGCAGGCGGCTCGTCGACCGCACGTGCACCTCGTGCCCGGAGAGGGTGTAGCTGAAGACGAGGGCGGCATCCACCGCACCCACTTCGGCGTCCGCGGGGATCGTCGAGGCGAAGTCGAGAGCCGCACTGGCGCCGGGCGCGAGGGTGGCGAGCTCGAGGGAATCGGACTCGACGGCCCAGCCGCCCTCGATGGCGACGGACGCCTCGAGGTCGGAGATCGCCGTGCCGCCATTGTTCGCAACGCTGACCGCCGCGACGATGTCGTCGCCCGCAACGGGGTTGGCGGTCAGCGGCGCGATCGCGATGATGAGCTTGCTGAGGGAGGAGATGACGCTTCCGAAGATCGCGTCGACCGACGTGTTCCGTTCGAGCAGCATGCCCTCGACCGTCGGGTCGAGATCCGCGTCGCGGATCAGCGAGTCCATCCCGGCGAGGGTGTCGACGGCCTCGAGCAGTGCGGTGACGCCGTTGCCCGTGGAGGTGATCGCGGTGAGCGAGCTGCGCACGTTCTCGCGAGCCGACTCGATGCCATCGCCCAGCGCGTCGGCGAGGCTGCCCGGGATGTCGCCCAGGTCGTCGAGGCGCGCGACCTCCGCGTCGTAGGCGTCGAGAGCCTCGAAGACCGTGTTCAGCACCTCTGCGCTGCTGTGGACCACAAAGCTGTACTCGCCCGATCCCACGGTCACCGTGACCGAGTCGTCAGCGGATGTCACGTTCGTGACTCCCTGCACGTCGGCGAGCGGCACACCGCCCTCAGAGATCGCGAACTCGCTCGAGCTCGGGATCGACACCTCGGCTGTGGTACCGGTGGGCACCGTGACGTCGAGCGTCAGGCCGTCTGCGGACTTCTCCCACGCGCTGGTGATCCGTCCGTAGACCGAATCGAAACGACCGGAGCCCTCGGTCAGCCCGCCGCCCACAACGGGCGCGATCCTGATCGACTTGTAGCCGGCTTCGAGCGGGGCGATGCCGCCGATGTTCTCGTACATCCAGGTGCCGACGGCACCGTAGGCGTAGTGGTTGAAGGAGTTCATGGTGACGTCGCCGAAGCTGCCGTCGGGCATGATCGAGTTCCAGCGCTCCCAGATGGTGGTGGCGCCGTTGGCCACCTCGTATCCCCAGGACGGGTAGTCGGTGTGGTTGAGCATGCGGTACGCGATGTCGTTGTGACCGCTCGCCGTGAGGGCGGGCAGCAGCCAGGGCGTTCCGAGGAATCCGGTCTGCAGGTGGTAGTCGGTCTGTGCCAGCTTGGCCACGAAGCGGTCTCCGACGAGCTGCACCTTGTCGGCGGGCACGAGGCCCATTCCGAGAGCCATGGCGTAGGCCGTCTGGCTGTTGCCGCTGACCGTTCCGTCGGCGGCGATGAAGGTCGCGTCGAAGGCGGCGCGGATGTCGGCGGACTTCTGCTTCAGCTCGTTTGCGCGGGCGGTACGGCCGACGGCTTGCGCCATCTCGCTCATCATCCGGGCGTTCTCGGCGTTGTAGGCGGTCGAGATGATGTTCCCGGCCGTCTCGTTCGCCCCGACCAGGTTCAGCCAGTCGGCGTAGCCTCCGCGGGTGCCGCCGATGTTGTCCGAACCGGCCTCGGTCAGGACGAAGTTCATGAACTTGTCCATCATCGCCCAGTTCTTCTCGATGACAGCGGTGTCGCCGTAGGCCTTGTAGAGCGAGTACGGCACGGTGATTCCCGCGTCGGACCAGCCGGCGCCGCCGCCGCAGCAACCCGGCATGGGCGCGACGCCCGGCAGGTCGCCGTTCGCGGACTGGGCCTCGGTGAGGTCGATGAGCCACTTGCTGAGGAAGGCCTGCGTGTTCTGGTTGTAGGCCGCGGTCTGGGCGAAGACGTTGATGTCACCGGTCCAGCCGAGACGCTCATCACGGGCGGGGGTGTCCGTCGGGATCGACAGGAAGTTGCCCCGCTGACCCCACGTGATGTTGCTCTGCAGCTGGTTGAGCAGGGGGCTCGAGCTCGCGAACGATCCGGTCGTGTCGAGGTCTGAACCCCAGACGAGACCGGTGATGTCCTCGAGCGCGGGCGGCGTCGACGTTCCGGAGACCTCGATGTAGCGGTAGCCGTGGTAGGTGAACTTGGGCTCATAGGTCACCGTGCCCGTGGTCGTGAACGTGTAGTAGTCGGTGACCTTTGCTCCGCGCAGGTTCGCCACGTAGAGCGACTTGTCGGGATTGACGACCTCGCCGTAGCGGATCGTCGCCGTCTGGCCGGCGATGCCGGTGAGGCGCAGGCGCGCGACGCCGACCATGTTCTGCTCGACGTCGTAGACGTACTTGCCGGGGACGGTCTCCGTCATCGACTTCGCCGGACGCTCCTCGGTCTGGCGCACCGGCTCGTCGAGCTGGGGAACCAGCTTCGGCGTTGCGGTCGGCTGGAGCACGACATGGGCCCATCCCGAAGTCGACGACGACGTCCTGTTCCAGTCGGCGGCGATGGCGTTGGCGTCGAACGCCTCCCCGTTGATGATGTCGGAGGACTTGAGCGGCCCGGAGGTCGACTTCCAGGTGTTGTTCGTGTTCACCCACTCGGTGTCGCCGTTGGTGTAGTCGATGCGCAGCTGCGCGATGAGCGACGGGGTCTGGCCGTAGATGTTCGTTCCGAAGCTCGCGACGGTACCCGAGTACCAGCCGGGGGCGATCATCGCGCCGAAGGCATTGGACCCGCTCTTCACCTGGTCGGTCACGTTGTAGGTCTGGTACTGGATGCGGTTGTTGTAGTTGGTCCAGCCGGGCGCGAGGTACTGGTCGCCGACCTTCTCGCCGTTGAGGGAGAGCTCGTAGACGCCGCGGGCAGCCGCGTAGATACGGGCCGACTTGATCTCCTTGGACGCGTCGGGTGTGAAGTCCTTGCGGAAGACCGGCAGGTTCTCGGCGGGCTTCTTGAGGAACCCGTCGCCGTCGGCGTCGAAGATGAGGTTGCCGTTCGCAACGCGGCCGACCGTGAAGGGGTTCTCGGCGCCGTCGAAGGTCGAGTCGAACAGCACGGTTCCGTCGGGCTTGGTGACGTTCATCGAGTGGATGGTCGCGCGCTCCGCGCCGCTCGTGGAGGGTGCCTGGCGGAAGCCGACGTAGCCGGTGGTGCGCTGTGATTCGGTGCGCTGGTCGATCTGGATGTCGTCGACCCAGGTCGTGATGGTCGAGCCGATGGCCGAGATCTTGAGCGTGTGGGCGCCGTTGAGGAGGGTGGCACGCGAGATGAGGTTCGAGACGTCCTTGCTCTCGATCAGGCCGATGCCGCCGTTGATGGCCTTGTGGGGGCGGAACCTCACCGAGGTGCCGTCATCGACGTTGAGCTGCCACATGTAGGCGTTGCTGCGGTCGACGCCGCGGAAGTAGACACCGATGACGTTCTGGTCGAGGGTGAAGTTGGTGGTGACCGTGTAGTCGTTCCAGCGGGAGAGGTCGCCGGCCGAGGAGATCCAGTCGGCGGTCCATGACGTGAGGCCGGTCTCGAACCAGGACGGTGCGCTCCAGTCGGAGGCGTTGCCGTGGTTGTCCCACGTGCGCACCTTCCAGCCGTAGCGCGTCTGCTGCTGGAGCGCCGGTCCGGCGTAGGCGACGTTGAGCTGCTCGGACGAGGTGACCTTTCCGGTCTGCCAGACGACGGTGCTGCCCGCGGAGACCTCGACCTCGTACGCGGTCTGCACCGTGCCCCGCGCGGTCGACGTGTTCAGCCACGACAGGGTCGGCTTCGTGAGTCCGACGCCGAGCGGGTTGACCCGTCCATCGGTGCGAAGCCCGCTGACGGCCAGCTCGGGCGCGTCCGCGGCGATCGCGGCGACTCCCGAGGTGAAGACGAGTCCCATTGCGAGCCCGGCCGTGAGCAGTACTGCGAGGACGCGCGTAGCGAGGCGGGGAGGCGTGGACAATTCCTGAGGCGCAGACATGAAGTCTCCTATTTCGACGCTGAAATGGGGCCTGGGAGGTTGAAGTGTGGATAAACGACCGTGGTGTTGAATCGTTTCATCGAACTGCCAGTTTTTGAAGAATAGCTGAGCGATCTCGGGCGGCGCAAGTTGTCTACCCCAAATTGATCGATCGGGTTTATTTAGCAGTGTTAATGACCTATGCTAATGAACATGGCTAACGATCTTCCGCAGGACCTGCGCCTCACGATCCAGCGCCTGTCGAGGCGTGTGCGCTTCGAACGAACCGACGACGAGATCACCGACGGGCAGCGCTCCGTGCTGTTCCACCTCTTCGGCGACGGGGCCCGGACCCTGGGCGAATTGAGCGAGCGCGACCGCGTCTCCCCGCCCTCCATGAACCGCACGGTGAACGCGCTCGTGGCGCTCGGTCTCGTCACCCGCGTCGCCTCGACGACCGACGGTCGCAAGGTCTCCATCGACCTCACCCCGGCCGGCCGCAGCCTCGTGCAGGAGACCCGTCGCAAGCGCGACGCGTGGTTCTCCGCCCGCATCGCGAAGCTCACCCCCGAGCAGCGCGCCGTGCTCGCAGAGGCCGCACCGATCCTCAGGGAGCTCGCCGACAGTTGAGTGCCATGTTCCGCTCCCTCGCCGGGTTCAACTACCGCATCTGGTTCGCCGGTGCCCTCGTGTCGAACATCGGCACCTGGATGCAGCGGACCGCCCAGGACTGGATCGTGCTCACCGAGCTCACCGACAACGACGCGGTCGCGGTGGGGATCACCATGGCGCTGCAGCTCGGCCCGCAACTCCTGCTCGTGCCGTGGTCCGGCTACATCGCCGACCGGTTCGATCGCAGAAGACTGTTGATGGCAACCCAGATCGTGATGGCCCTGCTGGGCCTCGGCCTCGGCCTGATCGTGCTGTTCGGCGTGGCCGAGCTGTGGCACGTCTACGCCTTCGCTCTCGCGCTCGGGGTGGTCAGCGCGATCGACGCTCCCGCACGCCAGGCCTTCGTCTCCGAGCTGGTCTCCGAGAAGAACCTGCCCAACGCGGTGTCGTTGAACTCGGCGTCCTTCAACGGGGCGCGACTCGTCGGACCGGCGGCAGCCGGCATCCTCACCGTCCTCGTCGGCGCGGGCTGGGTGTTCATGATCAATGCCCTGACCTTCCTGGCGACGCTCGTCGCCATGATGCTGTTGCGACGGGATGAACTGCGCACGGCCCCGCGGGCTCCGCGTGGCCCCGGCCAGCTGAAGGCCGGCCTCAGCTACGTGAAGCGACGTGCCGACCTGCTCGTGGTGTTCGCCATCGTCTTCCTGGTCGGAACGTTCGGGCTCAACTTCCCCATCTTCGCCGCGACCATGGCGAAGGTCGAGTTCGACCACGGTGCGGGCGAGTTCGGGCTGCTGTCGTCGATGATCGCGATCGGCTCGGTGACGGGCGCGCTGCTCGCCGCTCGCCGCGAGCGCCCGCGGCTGCGCGTGGTCTTCGTCTCCGCCGGCGCCTTCGGGTTGTCGTGCTTCATCGCTGCCGCCATGCCCACCTACGAGAGTTTCGCGGTGGCGCTCGTGCTCGTCGGATTCACCTCGATCACGCTGCTCACCACCGCGAACGGCACGGTACAGACCACCACGAAGCCGGTGATGCGCGGGCGGGTGATGGCGCTGTACCTCGCGATCTTCCTCGGCGGCACCCCCATCGGGGCACCGGTCATCGGCTGGGTCGCCAACGAGTTCGGTCCGCGTACCGCGATCGTCGTGGGCGGGACATCCGGAATCATCGCGGCCCTCATCGGGCTCACCTGGATGATCGTGAGCCACAACCTGCGCCTGCGCCGCCGCGGCTACAAACTGCGCCTCGTGCACGACCGCAGTACGCGCGAGATCGAGATCGCCGCCGACGAGTCGATGGCCAGGCGGTCCTAGTCCTCCAGCGGGCCGCCGGTCCCCGACGCGATTCGATTCTGCGCACCTCGACGGCGCGGCATCCCGAACCTAGCTCTCGCGGGTGATCTCCACCTTGACGAAGAGCTCGGAGCCGTAGGGACCCGCGTACACGCCGCGCAGCGGAGGCACGTCGTTGTAGTCGCGACCGCGGCCGACGGTGACGTGACGGTCGCCGATATCGATGAGGTTGGTCGGGTCGAATCCGCGCCATTCGCCGCAGAACCACTCCACCCAGGCGTGCGACTCGCCCGCGATCGTCTCGCCGATCTCCGCGGACGGCTTGGGATGCAGGTATCCCGAGACGTAGCGGGCCGGGATGCCGACCGACCGCAGGGCGCCGAGCGCGATGTGCGTGATGTCCTGGCAGACACCCTTGCGCACGGCCCACGCCTCCCGTGCGGTCGAGGTCACGGCGGTCACGCCGTGCATGTACTCCATGGCGTCGCCGATGGCCGTGCAGATCTCGAGCGCGGCCTCGCAGGGCGAGTTCGCGCGGCCGGCGATCTCGGCGGCGATGGCCAGCACGTCTTCCGGCGGGTCGGTGCGACGGGTCTGCGCGGTCTGCTCGATGTACGAGGTCGCGGATTCTGCCGCGCCGCGCAGGTCGTCCCAACTGAGCTTCAGGTCGGCGTGGGCCTGCGGGCGAACCTCGACGAGGCTCGTCGCGGTCAGCGAGAGATCATGGTGCGGGGTCAGGATCTCGAAGGAAGCGACCCGCGAACCCCAGTAGTCGACGTAGGTGTGCTGGCTGGAGATCGGCAGGATCTCGAGGTTCGAGAAGAGCACGAGCTGCCCGTCTGCGGACACCGGCAGCATGCGGGCCTCGTTGTAGGAGGCGGTCACATCCCCGCCGTAGTGGAAGCCGGTCATGTGCTTGATACGAAGGCGGTTCACGAGCTCTCCCCCACCCAGCTCGGCGCAGCATTCGTCGGGAAGTAGCGCTGGCGGATGGCCTCTGACGCGGCGCTCGTCGCGAGCTGCACGTTGTCCATGTGGTGCGGCAGGTCGTCGAGGATGTCGGCGATCGGACGGTACTCGAGCTCGGAGCGGATCTGGCCGAGCAGTCGCTGGGCCTGGTCGGAGACGCCGACGCGGTCGGCGCGGGGCTCGATCTCCCGCATGCACGCCTCGGCGCGGGACACCGAGAACAGGATGCTGCGCGGGAAGAGCCGGTCGAGCAGCAGGAACTCCGCCGCGTTGCGCGCACTCGGCACACCGCGGTAGGTGCGCAGGTACGACTCGTAGGCACCGCAGCTGCGCAGGATCGTCGTCCACGACGGACCCGACGCCTCCGTCAGCGACCGCGTCGCGAGCAGACGGGCGGTCATGTCGGCCCGCTCGATCGAGCGGCCGAGGGTGAAGAACTGCCAGGCCTCGTCGCGGCTGGTGGCCGACTCGATGATGCCGACGGCGAGCGCAGAGCGCTCACGCACCCAGCCGAAGAACTCGTGAACCTTGTCGCTCGACACCTTGCGCGGCATCCGCGCCCGTGTCGTGTTCAGGCACTCCCACAGCTCGGTCGAGACGATCTCGCGGGCACGGCGGGCGTTCTCGCGCGCGGCACCCAGTGAATAGGCGATGGACGCGGGCTCGGACCGATCGACGGCGAGGATGCTCAGCACGTCCTGTCGCGTCAGCACCTGGTCCTCCGGCGCTTCGCTGCCCATCACGCTGAGCAATGACCGGCAGGCGAGATCCTCCTCGATCCACGGGTCCTCGAGCAGCAACTGGAGGTGGACGTCGAGGATGCGGGCCGTGCCGTCGGACCGCTCGATGTAGCGGCCGATCCAGAACAGCGATTCGGCGATGCGGCTCAGCATGATGACTCCTCACACGCAACCTCGGTCGCAGGCTTCCTCGGAGCCGGGGTCGCGCAGTCGCTGGCGCGATTGCCCCGAGCTCCACCGCTTTGCTGCTGCTGCTCCTGCTGCCCGTTGCCCTTGGGGCGATCCTCGGGCCCGTGATCCTGCAGGTGCTCGGCGGAGATGATCGGGATCGACTGGGTGTTCGAGGCCTGATCGGCGACGAGCCCCTGGATCGAGTGGCGCGAGACGAGCAGCGGATCGGTACCGACCACCCAGGTGTCCTTGGAACCGCCGCCCTGCGAGGAGTTGACGACGAGTTCCCCCTCGGGCAGCGCGACCCGGGTGAGCCCGCCGGGGAGCACCCAGATGTCCTTGCCGTCGTTCACGGCGAAGGGCCTGAGGTCGGCGTGCCGCGGCCGCATCCCGTCGTCGACCAGTGTGGGGATCGTCGACAGCTGCACCACCGGCTGCGCGATCCAGCCGCGCGGGTCCTTGATCAGCGTCCTGCGGAGCTTCTCGAGTTCGTCCTTCGATGCGGCGGGTCCGACAACGAGACCCTTGCCGCCGGAGCCGTCCACCGGCTTCACGACGAGTTCATCGAGGCGGTCGAGCACCTCCTCGAGTGCGCCCGGATCCTCGAGGCGCCAGGTGTCGACATTCTTGAGGATCGGCTCCTCGCCCAGGTAGTACTTGGTGAGCGCCGGCAGGTAGGTGTAGACGAGCTTGTCGTCGGCCACACCGTTGCCGACCGCGTTGGCGATGGTGACGTTGCCGAGACGCGCGGCGAGCAGCAGGCCAGGGCTGCCGAGCATCGAGTCGGCACGGAACTGCAGCGGGTCGAGGAACTCGTCATCCACGCGGCGGTAGATCACGTCGACCCGGGTCGGGCCGCTGGTGGTGCGCATGAACACCCTGCCGCCGGAGCAGAACAGGTCGCGACCCTCGACGAGTTCGACACCCATGAGGCGGGCGAGCAGCGTGTGCTCGAAGTAGGCGGAGTTGTAGACGCCCGGGGTGAGCACCACGACGTTCGGCTCGTCGACGCCGTCGGGCGCCGACGCTCGCAGCGCCTGCAGCAGCTTGTGCGGGTAGTCGCCGACGGGGCGCACCCGCATCGACACGAACAGCTCGGGCAGCGTCTGCGCCATCACGCGACGATTCGAGATCACGTAGCTCACGCCCGAGGGCACCCGCACGTTGTCCTCGAGCACCCGCCAGCCGCCCTGCTCGTCGCGGATGAGGTCGATGCCGCTGACCTGGATGCGCACGCCGTTGGCCGGCTCGATGCCGGCCGCCTCGCGGTGGAAGTGGCTGGACGAGGTGATGAGCTTTGCCGGGATGACGCCATCCCGAACCGCCTCCTGCTTGCCGTAGATGTCGGCGAGGAAGGCCTCGAGGGCGTTGACACGCTGCTTGATGCCGGCCTCGACCTCGAGCCATTCGGCCTGCGCGATGACGCGCGGAACGGCGTCCAGCGGGAACGGCCGCTCCTCACCCGCGAAGTCGAAGGTGACGCCCTGGGCGAGGTACGAGGAGGCGAGGGCGTCGGTGCGTCCGCGCAGCTCCTCCTGGGTCATCTGCGCCAGCGCGGCGTGGATCTCCTTGTACGGGGCACGCGCGGTGCCCGGCCGGGAGAACATCTCGTCGAACGCGGACGTGCCACTCGAGCGTGTAGCAGTCGCTCCGTAGCCGTCGAACAGGTCTCCCATTCGCCCAGCCTAGACGGAGGATGTTGCGGCGTTGTTTCGGGGATGCCTCAGCGACCGGCGGGCGCCGACTCGCGGATGATCAGCTCGGGGGCGAACAGGGTGGACGAATGCTCGTGGTGTTCGTCGGCCCGGAGCTCGTCGAGCAACAGCGCGACGGCCGCGCGCCCGAACTCGACCTTGGGCTGCAGCACGGTCGTCAGGGCCGAGAGTCCGACGCTCAGGTCGCCGTAGCCGACCACCGCGACATCCTCGGGCACCCGGATGCCCTCCTCGGCGAGCCCCCGGATCACGCCGACCGCGAGCAGGTCGTTGGTGCAGAAGATGCCGCGCGGTACGCCCCGCCTCGCGAGGGAGCGACCGGCGACGCGACCGGCCTCGACGGTCATCTCCTCGACCTCGAATTCGACGAGCCGGTTCGGATCGAGCCCCCGTTCGGCCATCGCCCCGCGCGCGCCGGCGCGCCGGTCGGCGCACTGCGGGATCGACAACGGCCCGTTCACGAGCAGCAGGTCGTCGCCACGGGTGGCAAGCAGGTGCTCGGCCGCGAGGTGACCGCCGAGCACGTCGTCGACCGCGACCGAGCAGCCGTCGTGGGTGTCCCAGACCCGGTCGATGAGCACCAGTCGCGTGCCGACCATGCGCAGCTGGCTGAGTCGGGAGGCGTCCGCCGAGACGGCGACGACGAGCGCGCCCGCCGCGCGCAGCCCGGCGAGGTGCTGGTACTGGCGGATCTCCTTCGCCGCGTCGTCATCGGTCACGCACAGCGCCACGGTGTAGTCGTTCTCCTCCGCGGCCTCGGTGACCCCTCTGGTGATCGCGGCGTAGAACGGGTTCTCGATGTCCGGCACAACGAGGCCGAGCAGACGACTGTTGCCCTGGCGAAGCGTGGCCGCGGCGCGGTTCGGCACGAAGTCCAGTTCTGCGATCGCGGCGAGCACCCTCTCGCGCGTCTTCTCGCTGACGATCTCGGGCCGGTTGAGCGTGTTGGACACGGTGGCGGTCGATACCCCCGCCCTGCGCGCCACGGCCGCGAAACCGATGTC